>ORJL010392371.1_pt1 | contig 17308 bp, 18 predicted proteins | sample 1779941 | NCBI WGS metagenome assembly ORJL01 (sample SAMEA104232317, study PRJEB22302) | groundwater metagenome | biome: forest; feature: aquifer; material: groundwater | place: USA | collected 2011-08-07 | depth 5.8 m | reverse complement strand
TTTCAGAGCCTTCCCACGCATCTCTGCCTACTGTGACATGAATATCTTTTATTTTATGCCCTTTATTTTCTAAGAATTTTATTTCTTGGTTGAGCTTTTCATCTATTTCTTTTTGATTATATTCTTTTTGTTCAACTCTAACAACTTTAGTTTGCATCTAAATAATGAACTCATCAACTATATAAAATTTTTTAATTTGCCCCAAGTAAATAACTTTAAAAGCTATATATTCGCTATAATAAAATGGAAGAATCCAAAAAAAACTGGTATGATAAATGGCATAAGGCCATGTTAGTCTTGCCTATTTTATTAATTCTAATATCTATTTTTTATATTTATAGCCTATATTCTAAGACAGGAGATTTTATTCAAAAAGATGCTTCGTTGTCTGGCGGCACTACAATAACTGTTCAAGGAGATATAAATATTAACGAATTAGAAGATGCATTGAAATCTGAATTTCCTGATTTATATGTTAGAAAAATAAGTGATATTTCAACAGGCAGAGATATTGCATCTATTATCGGCTCTTCTGCAGAGCCAGAAGTGTTGCAGCCAGCAATAGAAAAATTCTTAGGCTATAAGTTAAATTCAGAAAACTCAAATATAGAATTTAGCGGTTCAGCGTTAGGTGAAAATTTCTATAGGCAATTAATCACCGCAATCATTTTATCTTTTATATTAATGTCATTAGTGATATTGTTTCTCTTTAGAAAATTCGTGCCAAGTATAGTGGTTATTTTTGCCACATTTGGAGATATTGTATTGACGCTCGGATTAGTTAATTATTTAGGCATAAAACTTTCTTCTGCAGGAATTGCAGCATTTTTAATGCTTATAGGCTATGGTGTTGATACAAATATTTTATTAACTTCACGTGTGTTAAAAAAAAGAGAAGATTCAATAAATCAAAGAATATACGGAGCCTTCAAAACAGGAATGTTCATGACATTTGTAGGGTTAGCAGCAGTCTCTCCAGCCTTGTTTTTAATTACAGGCCTTCCAGACTCATTCAGGCAGATATTTCTAATTGTTGCAATAGGATTGCTTGCAGACATAATTACCACATGGATTGGAAATGCAAGCATAATTAAATGGTATGCAGAAAAAAAGAGGCTATAAGATGGTAAAATTATCAATTCGTATTTGGATTTTGATTGTTGCTCTTTTAATAGCCTTGCTTATGATATCTCCTAGTTTTGAAAAAGGCGTGGTAATAACGCATGTAGAAAAGAACTCTACAGAGTTTGATAATGGGCTTAGAGCAGGAATGAAAATTAAGCAAATAAATTCAGAGACAATAAAAACAATTGGAGATTATCGCGCTCAAATAGAAAAAGCATTTGCTCAAGCAAATCTAACGAGATTGTCAATTTTAACTGATAAAGAAGAGTTCATATTTCTAAGCGATAACCCTAATGCAATAACAGTCAAAGAAATCCCAAGAAGCAAGATAAAAACAGGCTTAGATTTAAGTGGTGGAGCAAGAGCGCTAGTTAAGCCAGAAAATATTTCTATTTCTGATGCTCAAATTGAAGAGCTTGTTGCAATAACAAGCAACAGGCTAAATGCTTTTGGATTGACAGATTTAACTTTAAGATCTGTAAAAGACTTATCAGGCAATAATTATATGCTGATTGAAATAGCCGGAGCAAGCTCATCAGAGCTAAAAGAACTTATTGGCAAGCAAGGAAAGTTTGAAGCAAAAATAGCAAACCAGACTGTTTTTGTAGGAGGCCAAGACCGTGATATCAGAGATATTTGCAGGAATGATGCAACTTGCGCAGGCATAATGGGATGCTCTCAAATTCAAGAAGGATATGCCTGCAACTTCCAGTTTGCAGTTTATTTATCAGAAGAAGCTGCAAAGAGGCATGCAGATATAACGCGTAATCTTTCATTAGATGAAACAGGGCAATATCTTTCTGATAAGCTTTATCTTTATGTAGATGATATTGAAATGGATTCCCTGCTAATATCTTCTGGACTTAGAGGGCAGACAACTACTCAAATATCTATTCAAGGCTCTGGAACAGGCTCAACTAGAGATGATGCTTTAAATGATGCAAAAGCTAGCATGAAAAAACTTCAAACAATTTTATTAACAGGAAGCCTTCCTTATAAGCTAGAAATTGTTAAATTAGACAGCATTTCTCCATTTTTAGGAGAAGAATTTACAAGAAGTTTAATATTGCTTGGGCTTGTTGTTTTCGCCATAGTTTCTTTAATAGTCTTTATAAGATATAGAAAAATTAAAATTACTTTGGCAGTTATATTGACAATGTTTTCAGAAATGCTAATTACATTAGGCATTGCAGCCTTTATCAACTGGAATTTAGATGCTCCAAGCATTGCAGGAATAATTGCAGGAATAGGGACAGGAATAAACGATCAAATAATAATCTTAGATGAATCTGAAAAGCATAAGTTAGGAAGTATAAAAGATAAAATAAAAAGAGCTTTATTTGTAATCGTAGGTGCATTTTTCACAATAGTTGCTGCAATGATCCCATTATTTTGGGCAGGAGCTGGAATGCTAAGAGGATTTGCTCTTACAACAATAATAGGTGTTAGCGTAGGAATTTTAATAACTCGCCCTGCTTTTGCAGACATGATAAGGAGGATGCAAGAATAAATGTTACCACGCTGGCATATTTTATTTGGAGCAATATTTACCATTTTAATCTGGCTGGCAGTGCCTAAAATAAATCTTTTATTTTTAGTTCTTTTATTTTTAGCCACATTCTTAATAGACTTTGACCATTATGCAACCTCTGTAATAAAAACAAGAAAATTAAGCTTATTCCATTCATTCTACTACCATGATGAAATGCAAAAAACAGAGCAAAAGGAGAAAGAAAAAGGCATAAGAACAAGGGGCGATTTCCATATTCTCCACACAATAGAATTCCATATATTAGTAGGATTATTAAGCTTCTTTTGGGTTGGATTTTTTTACATTTTCTTAGGGATGATGTTTCATTCACTTATTGATATTGCATCTCTTCTTTTTGATGATAAAATGTATAGGAGAGAGTTCTTCTTTGTAAATTGGCTGTATAAAAAGTTAAAGAAAACTAACAAACCCCTTGGCAAAAAGCAAGAAAGCAGGCACCCATAATAAAAAAGTAGGCAATGTTAAGAATATAGATAAAATCAACAAAATTGATGATAAAATATCTATCAAGCTAAGCACATCCCCATTAAAAATAAACATGCCCTTTAAAAATAATAAGATTGAGCAAAAAATTAGAAACTGAAACAATACATCCATTCCAAATATTAGCATCAGAAAAGCAAGAGCAGAAACTAAGTCAATTGCTCCTAATATTTTTACTAAAACCATTGTTTAAGTGAGAACAGCCGATTTAAAAGATTTATCAATTTCTCTTGCTATTTTTCTTGCAGTGTCTATGCAAGTTATGACTTTTCCTGCAAAGATAGAGTAAATTCCATTGCCATGCTCTGTAATTTCCGTAGGCCTTTCATCAGTATCTTCAACATTAGCTTTTACAACTCTTGTAACAAAAATAGATTTCAAAAATTTTGCTCTTTTTATAATAGGATAATATTTAATTGATTCTTTTATTATTCTATCTTTTTTAGATTCAATGTTTTCAGATGCAATCAAGTGAGTATCTAAGCTGTCGGATATAATCTCTTTTAAAACAGATTTTTTAACATGGCCTAATCTGACAATTCCAGGCTTTCCACTTGGAACAAAAGTGCTAAAGTCGCCATCAATAATCATAGCAGCTATTCTCTCTTTTATTGGCAATTCCATGTCAAGCAGTTCCATCAAGGCATAATGTACTTTTTTTCTAGGAAGTCCAAACCATTCATTAATTTTATTAAAATTAGAGTAAATTGCAGAAACAACTATATCAAATTCTTCTTCGTATATTTTTTCAGAATTCTTAATTTTTAATTTTTTACTTTCATCTTTAAGAATGCTTCCCCCTATTATTTCATGCCTTAATTTCAATTTAACTTTAGAATTTTCTAGTTTTTTTTCAACAATATTCTTTAAAATACCAGGGTCGTATGCAGGTTCAGGAGTCTTTAAGCACATTACTATTTCTGATTTATTAAATATTTCAGGATCAGGTTCAACTATTTCATATTTTAAATGCAGTTCATCGCAGAATTTTATGAATTCTTCTGGAGTTGACTTGCTTACCTGCTTTGCTATAGCATAATAAGCAGGAAAAGATTTTACTACACAATCACCATACTCTTTCTCAAAGCCCTTTCTTCCAGAAAGAGATTCCATGGCAGTCTCTTTGCTTCTTGGATAGTGATACCCGTAATGATGCCTCAAGTGATTATGAGTAGAAGCTCCACTCAAAATTTCAGCGCTTCTTTCAAAAATGCTCACATCATGTTTTTTAGCTAATTCTAGTGCAGCAGAGCAGCCAAATATGCCTGCTCCTATTACAGCTATTTTTTTCATATTATCAATATTTTTAATAATTATATAAATGTTTATATAAGACTATTTTTATAGAAAAATATGCAGAAAATCTATCCTCCAATAGTTATAGCAGATTATAGTGGAAGGCCTGTTGGACCTATAGAGTTCAAAGCAGCACACCCTCAAGATAAATCTGAAAAAGGAGTTCCACATTTAGTTGTAAATTCATTTATTTTTCAAGACGATTCTTATAAAAATCTTCTTGTTCAAAAGAGAGGAAAAGTAACTGGTGCAGGAAAATGGGATAGTTCAGTAGGAGGTCATATAGACTGGATTATAAAAGAGAAAAGAGGTCAAACTCCAGAGGAGGCAATAAAAAGAGAGTTAATGGAAGAATTATTTTATAATGAACAAATTCCAGAAGAATTAAAGTTAGAGAAGGTATGGCAAGGGTGGAAAGAAATATTCCCCCATAATAAAGAATATATCGCCCTCTTTAGAGGAGTTTATGCAGGACCTTTTCATCTAAATAGTGAAGAAGTTCAAGCAGTTCAATTTTTAGATTTAGAATTTATACTAGACGATGCAAGCTCAAACCCGGATTATTATACTAAAGATTTAATTTATTTAATAAAGAAGTATCAAGCCACATTATAGATATTAAATTATATAATTCTTTATAAATGGTGAATAAATCTTGTTTTTATGGCACAATTAGAACCAAGGCTGGTTGTATTATCTGGCGTTGCAGGAACAGGAAAATCAACAATGGTAGAAGAATTAGTTAAAAGAGTGCCAAACGCATTTGTTCTAGAGAAAGATGTTATAAATCAGACAAGCATGTATGTAAGGCCTACTTCACAAGGCAAATTGCCCCCATTTGAAGAATATGTAAAAGGAGACAAGGTATTTCCTAACAATGTGCGTGAAGTTGATACGCCTGTAGGAAAAATGTTGCAAGTAGATCCAGTAAACGAGTTTTATGGGCGTCACGGAAGAGACCAAGCTTACATGATAATGACAGGCATAGCAGAAGGAAACCTCCAGAGAGGCAAAATTCCAGTTATAGACTGCATGGTTATAAGGCAAATTCAAGATGGCACTGTAGGAAAATTCATGGAACAAAAAGCTTTCTCTCATAACCCTAGATATCTTATTCATGTTACAGCAGACGAGGAAGAATTATATTCAAGATTATTGAAAAGATCACAAGTAGACCCAGTAGCTACTAAAAGATATAAAAAACAATTGACTTCAAGAGAAGCATTTCACACTTTTGTAACAGAAACACAGCCTCTTGTTCCTAAAGAGCTCTCTCAATATAGGCATTTATTGATAAATACATCAAAATACACTCCAGAAGAATGTGCACACCAGTGCTTGGAATATATCTCACATTAATTTATAATTAAATTTATAAGCACATTTAGAATATCTTTTTTATGAAAGCAATTATCCTTTCAGCAGGAAAAGGAGAGAGATTAAAGCCTTTAACAGATTTCATGCCAAAACCCATGGTGCCTATCAATGGCAAGCCTCTTTTAGAATATAATATCCTTTTATGCAAAGAGTATGGAATAAAAGAAATAGCAATCAATACTTCTCATTTAGCTGAAAAAATAAAAGACTACTTTCTAGATGGCAGGAAATTAGGGGTAGAATTAAGATACTCTTTTGAAACAGAACTTTTAGGAACAGCAGGAGCGTTAAATAATTTTAGAGACTTTCTAGATGAAGCCTTTTTAGTTATGTACGGCGATAACTTAACAGATATAGATTTAGACAAAATGCTAAAATACCATAAATCTAAGAATTCTATTGCAACTTTAGCTCTTAGAAAGAAGCCAAAAGACTATAAAACACAAAGTTTAATCTTAGCAGATAAAGAATTTAAAATAAACACTTTTCTAGAAAAGCCATCAACTGAACTGGTAAATAAGCTATCAGGCGAATATAAATTAATAAATTCAGGCATTTATATTTTTGAGCCAGAAATATTTAATTTCATTCCGAAATCAGGTTTTTCTGATTTCGGAAATGATATCTTGCCATTAATGGTCAAAGAAAATGCAAGCATTTATGGGTTTATGATAGATGAGTATTACTTTAGAGAAGTTGGAAAAATTGAAAAGTATGAAATAGCTAAAAACGAAATAGAATCAGGAAAAGTAACTCTTGGTTTTATGAATTATTTGAATAAAGCAATTTTTCTAGATAGGGATGGAGTAATAAATAATATTTTATATGAAACAGATGGAAAAATACTCTCGCCAGCTAATTTAGAACAATTAAAAATCCTGAAGGGAGTGAAAGAAGGAATATCTGAAATGAAAAAACTCGGATTCAAAATAATAGGAATTACAAATCAGCCAGGCATTTCATTTGGCTATTTAAAAAAAGAAAAACTAGATGAGATTAATAATTATCTGAAAAATGAATTGAATATAGAAGAAATTTATTATTGTCCCCATCATCCTAAATATACAGGAGATTGCAATTGCAGAAAGCCAAAGACAGGAATGATAAAACAAGCAGAGAAAGATTTTAATTTAGATGTAAAAAATTCTTATATGGTCGGAGATAGTTTAAGTGATATTCAAACAGGGAAGAATGCAGGTGTTAAAAAAACCATAAGAATCGGCACACTAAGAGAAGATATTTTAGAATTGCAGCATAAAAAAGATATTTTCCCTGATTTTACTCTTCTAGATTTAGTTGAAGTAGCAAAAAAAATTAAGCAGCTTGAGCAAGATACATCTTAATTATCTCATCTTGCAATTTTACATTTTCTAATATTTCTTCTTCACTTATCAAAGGCGAGTATGCACCAGATGTAGCTGCTATAAATTTATTAATTGACCCGCTAAAAGGATCAGGAATAACAATTTTCTCATTTCCGTGTAAAAGAAATTGTTGATAATTATCTCCAATTGCTCTCTCAAACATATGCTTATTTATGTTAAAAACAACTGCCCTAGGCCTGTCTGCTTTAAATCGTATATCATATTCTACTTTGCAATTATTTTTTCCATTGTCATAATCAAATCTAACTTTAATTTCATCTTCCCTCAATACAAGGAAATCTATATTAGTAGCCTTTCCTCCAGGAACTAGCCTTATCAACATGCTATTCATGTGCGGAACCATTTCAGTTATCAAGCCTATCCCTTTAGTCCCAGGTTCCATATACATGGAAAATTCTCTAATTTTGTTAATTTCAATATATTTTTCTAAATTTTCAAGAATACATGGCCATTGAGTATTAACTGTTAAGATTTTTCCTTTTCTTTCAGCACTTTCAAATAATTTCTTAGTAATTTCATATCCTTGATAATTTTTATTAAAAACAAAAGGTTTTTCACAAAGAACATGTAATCCTCTTTGCAAGCATTTTCTGGCTTGTTCTTCATGCAGCAATGGAGGAGTGCATATTGCTGCAGCATCTAGTTTTTCTTTCAGCAATTCTTCTATTTCATAATAAGGCTTTGCATTTATTCTAAATTTTTCTTTAAGCATTTCAGCTGTTTTTATAGAACTTTCTTTGCTACTGCCAAGAATAGCACACACATCACAGCCAGCATTGCTAAAATCTCTAGCATGAAATTTTCCTATTCCAGAAGCTCCTAGAATAGCTACTTTAAGTTTCTCCATATAAAAGGTAAGAAAACAGCATTATAAACTTTATTAAACTAGTTTGAAACAACCCAGATAATCAATATATAAATCTTTCGCCGAAATATATATAAACTCCAATTTAAGTTTAATAATACAAAGAAGGTAAAAAAGGGAATGATTGTTACACGAGCGCCATTGAGAATATCCTTAGGAGGAGGAGGAACTGACTTGCCTTTCTATTCATCAAAGTTCGGAGGCTCTATGGTTTCTGCAGCTATTAACAAGTATAATTATATTATAATTAAAAAAAGGGACTTTTATGATGAATTCCTTATAAGATACATGCAGACTGAAACAGTCAGCAATGTTAAAGATATTAAACATACAAGAATCAAGGCAGCATTAGAGCTTTTAGAAATAAGTGACCCTATAGAGATTACATCTCTTGCAGATGTGCCTGCTGGTACAGGTTTAGGCTCATCAAGCACATTCTTAGTAGCATTGTTAAAAGGCTTGCATACTTATAAAAAAGAAGATGTATCTACAAAAAAACTTGCAGAAGAAGCAGCATATATAGAGATGGAAGTTCTCAAAGAGCCAATAGGCAAGCATGACCAGTATATCTCTTCTTATGGGGGAGTTATAAATCTTGAAATTGACAAGCATGGAAATTCAATTGTAAGTAATGTAAATATGTCATATTCAACATTAGAAGAGCTTGAAAACAACACCCTGCTCTTCAGCACAGGAATATCAAGAAATGCAGGAGAAGTTCTTAGTGATTTGAAGCATAGTTCTGAAATGAATCCAGAAGCTTTAGAGCAGATGCACATTATAAAAGATATTGGAAAAGAAATAAGAAAAGTTCTTGAAGAAGGCAAGACCACTAAATTTGGAAAATGGCTGAATGTGCATTGGGAAGCAAAAAGAAAAGCAGGAGATAAAATGAGCTCTAATAAAATTGATGACTATTACGAGCTTGGATTGCGTAATGGTGCTATTGGCGGGAAGCTTGTAGGGGCCGGAGGCGGAGGATTTTTGATGTTTTATTGCGAGAATAATAAAAGTCAGTTGAGAGAAGCTATGAGAGAAGCAGGATTAAAGGAATTGCCTTTTAAATTTGATATGGATGGATGTAAAGTTTTATATGACGGAAGATGAGCAGAGAATTTATTGACCAATATTTGAAAGAAACAGAGGAAATTATCAGAGATGTAGACAGGGCTGAAATAGAGAAATTTATTAACATATTATTTGACGCATGGAAAAACGGCAGAAAAATTATTACAATGGGTAATGGGGGAAGTTCAAGCACTGCTTCTCATTTTGCAGGAGATTTATTGAAGACAGTTGTTAATGAAAGCTCAATGAAAGAAATAAACGACATTAAAGGATTTAGGGCAATGTGCCTCAACGATAATCAACCAGCATTAACAGCATGGATTAATGATGTGGGATGGGATAAAGCATACAGTGGATTCTTGAACACCTTGCTGGAAGAAAGAGATATTGTTCTTCTTATTTCTGTTCATGGGGGCTCTGGATGGTCAGGCAATTTAGTTCATGCAATGGAGCTAGCAAAGAAGAGAAAAGCAAAAATTTTAGGCTTAGCAGGTTTTGATGGTGGAAAAATGAAAGAAATGTGTGACTCATGTATTGTCGTTCCAAAAAATTCAACACCACATACTGAAGGATTTCATGGAGTTATTCAGCATTTGATAGTTTTTAGATTGAAAGAAATGATTCTTGAGCATGCAACTGGCTCAAAAGAGTACAAATTAAGAGAATTATTAGAAGAAAGCTCATCTGAAATATTAAGAAAAAAGTTGCAAGAGCTTATATCAGTTAAGACAAAAGCTAAAAACTAATACTCCTAATATACAGTACTAAAATAAGAGAAATGTTTAAAATTATATCATTCAGAAGAATTTAATGAAAAAGTTAGTAATTGTTATACCAGCCCATAACGAAGAGGAGATAATAGAAAAAACAGTAAAAAAGGTTATAAATTTTTTAGAAAATAATAAAATGAGCTTTGACTGGCAACTAATTGTAGCTGAAAACGGCTCTAAAGACAAAACAATAGAGATATTAAAGAAAATTCCAAAAAGTAAGCATTTCTCTTATTTCTCTCTAGAAGCCAGGTCAAGAGATGAGGCTGTAAAAGGCGCTTGGCAGAAAATAGATTCAGATTATTATATGTTTATGGATGCAGACCTAGCAACAGACATTAATCATATTCCTGAATTAGTAAGCTGGCTTGACAAAGACTATGATATTGTGATTGGCTCAAGAAGGCTTCAAGAATCCAATGTTAGCAGGCCAATAAAAAGACAAATGATTTCTTTCGTTTTTCACTCTTTAATGAAGCTAATTTTCAATCTAAAAGTTCATGATTTGCAGTGTGGTTTTAAAGCAATAAACAAAAAAGTAAGGGATAATATAGTGCCAAAAACAAAGCACAGCAAAGAAGGCTTCTTAGATACAGAAATATTAGTCTTAGCATCAAGAAGAAATTTTAGAATAAAAGAAATCCCAGTAAAATGGGAAGACTCAAGAGAAAGCAGGTTTAAGATTTCAAGAACAATAAAAGCAGTGCTTTTGAATACTTACCGCATCAAAAGAGACTTATTTTTAGGAAGATATAAATAGGCTTTAAATTGAAATTTATTATGCCGGAAACTATCAAAAATAAGAAGATAATATTAGCTGTATTGATTTTTCTAGCCATAATAACTTTAGCTACTGCTTTTTATGGTTCTACAGATATAAGCGATTATATAGATCCTGCAAAATTCTTTTCTGGAAGTTATGCAGCAAATATTAGAAGCTCTCATTCTTTTCTTTTTAGCTGGATTATATCTCCTTTTTTTGCGCTTACAAAGAATTTTCTCGCATTTAAAATTATAAATCTAATTTTCATTATATTGATTGTGTATTCAGTTTATTTTATTAGCCGGAAAGATATCAGGGCTTTTTGGCTTATGTTATTGTCCCCCATAGTATGGTATCTTGCTCCCTGGGTAAATCCAATTATTGTTTCAGCTTTTTTCTTGCTTTGGGCATGGTATCACATAGATAAATACGATAAAGAGCTAAGCAAGCTATCTCTCTTATATGCAGGAATTTTTGTTGGCATTGCTTTGGCTTTTTGGGATACTATTCTTTTCTTTGGAGCATTTTTAGCCCTTCCCTTTCTTTTTAATAAAAAACTCTCGCATTCTCTTCTTTTTATAATTGCAGTTTTAGCAGGCCTTCTTCCACGCCTTATCTTAGATTATTTTCTATTTAATTTTCCTTTCTTTACAATGATTAAAAATCTATTTGGCATAATAGCAATAGCTCTCTTTCTAGAGAATTCACCAATGCCTTTAGCATGGAGAGTCGTGCCAATTTTATTGATTTTTCTTATTATTCCATTATATTTCTGGAAATGTGCCAAGCCCATCGTTATAAAAAAAGAAATGAAAACCTTAATTTTTCTTTTGCTTTCATTGCTTTTGATTTTATCAAATCCCCAACCTCGCTATTTAATGGCGTTAATTCCTATTATGATAGTCATTTCCTCCAATTATATTAATAGAATACAATGGAGAAAGCAAATGCTTCTTTCAATCATTGTTTCAGTAATAGTAATCGCGCCTTATATAATACAAGTAGGTTATCATCTAGGAAATGATATTCACGGCATTGATGTAGTTGCAGTCGTAGCAGGAATAAAAAATCTATCTGTTTCCACAATACATCCTTCAGATTTAATCTCACAAGATTTAGAAGAAATAGAGAAGGAGTTTCCTGAAGAGTCTTTTATTGTAGGAAATACAGATGATAGCTATAATAGCCTTGCCAGGTTTTATTGGGGCACAGGCATAAAAGAATTTATCAGCATTCAAGATTACAATCTTTGGCTTGATAATGAAACAGATTTATTTAAAAAAAGATTTGCTTTTCTTTCAAATATAGAAGACAGGAGATATATCTGGATTGAAGCAGGCATTAGTAAAAATCCAGTAGATACTACGAATTATGAATCTTTAAAATATGCCTTATCAATGGATGAAAAGCTTGATTTAAACAGATTTAAATTAATAAAAAAATATGATTTGCTCTATCTCTGGGAAAAAGAGTAGAATAAATAATTTTATAAATTACCTAAATTTTGAGTTAAAATGGAATTTAATGAAAATAATTCGCTAAAAAAAGTAGGGCTTATTTCAGCATTTGTATTAATGTATTTTATATTTACTACAGCACTTTATTTTATACTAAATTTGATGCATAAACTGCCTCAATCATGGAGCTATTGGCATCTTTCTATAATAACTATCTTTATTATCCTTTTAGGCTCTTTAATTAAGCTCTTGCTCAAATAATATGAAAAAAACAACTAAATTTTTCCAAGGATTTAAAGAAGGACAAAGGCATTTTGGAGAATCAATAACTGTCTTGATAAATTCAATCCTTCTATCTTTAGCTTATTTTTTAGGAATAGGCATCACTTCAATAATTGCAAAAATATCAAAGAAGCATTTTTTGCAGTTAAAGCCTGATAAAAAAACAGCCACTTATTGGGAAGACTTGAATTTAAGCAAAAAACCTATGGAGGAATATTATAGGCAATTTTAGATAATGAAGAATAATAAAAGTCAATACATACTTGGAATTTCATGCTATTATCACGATTCATCTGCAGCCTTGCTCAAAGATGGAAAAATAGTAGCTGCTGCAGAAGAGGAAAGATTCACAAGAAAGAAGCATGATTTTTCTTTTCCAATTAATGCAATAAACTATTGTTTAAAGAGCCAAAAAATATCTACAGAAGAAATAGATTATATAGGGTTTTATGAAAAGCCCTTTCTAAAATTTGAGAGAGTATTATACCAGCACTTAGAAAGTTTTCCATTTAGCTATAAAACTTTCATATCTTCAATGCCTTCCTGGTTCAATGAAAAATTAAGAATAGTAAAAGCAGTAAGAAAAAAATTAAAATATAAAAAAGATATTTTATTTATAGAGCACCATTTAGCTCATGCTGCAAGCTGCTTTCTTGTTAGCCCATTCAAAAAAGCAGCTATTGTTACTTTAGATGGTGTTGGAGAATGGACTACAACTGCTTACGGCATTGGCGAAGGTAATAATATCTCTTTATTGAAAGAAATAAAGTTTCCTCATTCATTAGGCTTGTTATATTCAACAATAACAGCTTATTTAGGATTTAGCGTGAATAATTCAGAATTCAAAACTATGGGTCTTGCTGCCTACGGCAATATGAATAAAGACACAAACCAATATTACAAAAAACTAAAGGGCATAATTGATGTAAAAGAAGACGGCAGTTATGCTTTGGATATGAAATATTTTGTCTATCATTATAAAGATAGAATGCCGTCAAAGCATCTTTGTAAGCTTCTAGGCGGGCCAGTAAGAAAAAAAGATTTAGAAATAGAGCAAAGGCACAAAGATATAGCTGCAGCATTGCAGCTTACAGTAGAAGAAATAATTACAAAAATGTTAAATCATATTTATAAAGTCACAAAGTGTGAAAATTTAGTTCTTGCAGGAGGCGTTGCCCTAAATAGCGTTTATAATGGAAAGATATTAAAAAATACAAAATTCAAGAATCTATGGATACAGCCTAATGCATCAGACGGAGGAACAAGTATAGGTGCTGCTTCTTATATTTATCATACAATACTGGGAAAACCGAGAAATTATGTGCAGAAAGAAGCATATCTTGGCCCAAACTTTAGCACAGAAGAAATTAAAGAATTTCTAAAAAGCAACAACATACATTATAAAGAATTCTCTGATGAAAAAGAGTTAGTGAAAAAAACAGCCAATTTAATATATAGCAACAAAGTAGTAGGATGGTTTCATGAAGGAATGGAATGGGGGCCAAGAGCACTAGGAGCAAGAAGCATTCTTTCCAATCCTACAAATACTAAAATGCAAGAAATATTAAATTTAAAAGTGAAGCACAGGGAAAATTTTAGACCCTTCGCCCCAGTAGTAACAAAAGAAGACGCTTACAAATATTTTGAATGCGATTCTCCATTGCCAGAAGCAGCTGATTTCATGCTAATGGTCTATCCAATAAAACAAAAATGGCGTAAAATATTGCCTGCAGTAACTCATATAGATGGCTCTGGAAGATTGCAAACAATATCTAAAGAGCAGAATAAGTTATATTATAATTTAATAAAAGAATTTGAAAAGTTATCAGGCGTTCCTATCTTAATAAATACTTCATTTAATATAAGGGGAGAGCCGATTGTATGCACGCCTTATGATGCTTATAGATGCATGATGGGAACAGGTATTGATTATTTAGTCATAGATAAATTTTTAATAAAAAGAGAGGATAATCAGCAAGATATATGGGACAGTGAAAAATATGCCAATGACTAATAAAATTAGAGCCATACTTTGGAATATAACAACCTCAAAAAAATATAAGAAACCTAGGAACATTATACTTAATATAATTATTCTTCTAATTACTATACTAATAGTTCTATTTCTAATTGAAGGGGTTTTAAGGCTAGCCAATATATGCGAAGTAGCTCCAAAACAATCAGGCAACTTATTTACATTTATTCAGAAAAATAAAAATCCCTCTATGGTCTATGAATTAAAACCAAATGCAGAAGGCTATCTTGCAGGAAAGTATGTGAAAATTAATTCGCAAGGCATGAGAAGTTCAGAAATATCTCTAAAATCAGAGAATAGTTATAGAATAGCATTTCTTGGGGATTCAATAACATTTGGCTGGGGCGTAGATGCAAATGAAAGTTATCCAGAAATCTTTGGAGAAATGTTAAGAAAAGAATTCAATAAAACAATAGAAATACTTAACTTTGGAGTTCCAGGCTATGTTGCTGAACAGCAATATGAAGTTCTAAAAGATAAAGTTCTTGATTACAATCCTGACTTGCTTGTCATTGGAAATTTTTTGAGCAATCCAGATAAAATATGGAATTTATACGATACTTCTATTCCTATACATCCTTCTATAAAAATATTTTTTAAAGAACATTCTTGTCTTTATAATTTGGTGCAGGATAAATGGAAAATACTTTTGAATAAAGCAGGAGAAATAGATAAATCTCCTTACATAGATTTATACAACACCGATTCAGAAACATGGAAAAATTATACAAGCACATTAAATAAAATATCAATGATTTCAAAAGAAAGTAATATTCCAGTTATAATATTTATATTGCCAAACTGGCATAATCTAAATGAAAGCTACGAATTCATAGATATTCACAATTTATTGAATAAAACAATATTTGAATATAATCTCCATTCAATTGATACTTTTCCTGATTTAAAGAATCTTAATATTGTGGCAGAAGATTATAGCATTGAACATGTCCATCCAAATGCAAAAGGGCATGAATTGCTGGCAGAAATATTACATAAAAACTCAAGGAATACGATATAAATTAAGGCACAGAAAATCTTATATATCTCATTTATTAACTTAAATAATGAATAATAAATCAATGATTGCTGAATTTTGGAGTTTCTTGAAAGTAAGGAAAAAATGGTGGCTTTTGCCAATATTAATAATTTTATTAATAATCGGAGGATTAATAATATTCGGGCAAAGTTCAGCACTAAGCCCATTTATATATTCTTTATTTTAATTTTGAATAACGCCGATAGCAACTACATTAGCAAAAGGAAAAGGCTTTCCGTATTTAACTTCTTTTAATTCTTCCAAATAAGCTTGTTTCCATTTGTTATCTCTAGATATTCTTTTAATAAAATATTGCTTGTCAAATATCTTGTTCTTTTTTATAAGCTCATCAAGATGAGGATTATATCCAAGAGGAACACTGGCAATAATTTTTCCGTTCTTATTTAAATTGTTTTTCAGGTTTTTTATAGCCTTGATAATTTTAGAAGGCTCTCTTGGCTCTTCATCCCAGCCTATATGCTCTAAAGTAGATATAGCAACTATTAAGTCAAATTTTGAATTATAATTAAAATCAACAGCATCTTCATTAATTACCCCTTTTGCTTTTTCATATTTATCTAAAATTACATGATTTATTGAAAAATAATGCGATAAAACATTGCCAAGTTCTAAAATATTCTTGCCTTTGTAATTCTTGATAGCATCCCAAATTATAGGTATTTCAACACATCTTTCGTTTCTCCATGTAGCATTATAAGGATAATAAAAATATCTTAATTTCTTGTTGCAAAAAACAAAGCTTTCACCATATCTAAAAATTCTCTTATTTCCATATTCAAAGAATAATTTGATTCCGTCTTTTACAAGTTTAGATAGATTTTTCTTTCCGCCTATCTCTCGCATTCTAATAGCGAAATTATTTTGTTTCATTATGCAGAAGGATGATTTTTTTTGATTTCCTTAAAGCCCATGCCTGTTTCTTCAACAATTTTATTTTTTAGTTCAGCTCTCATCTTATTGACTTTTTCAGTCTCTATGTATATCCTGCCTATTTTTCCATAATCTCCCCCATTCTTTTTTTCCTCATGCATCATTTCTAACAAGTCCCATTCTCTTCCATTTATAGAATATAATTCATCAATCCATTCTTGTTTTATTTTAGTCCCATTGTTATTTAATTCTTGGACAGCTTTTTCATAAGCATATAGTTCTGAAGTTAATGCAGGGTCTCCTATTCTTTCTTTCTTTAATTTAACTATTGTAAGCCTGTCTATTATATCTGCAGGAGATATTTTCATTACATCTTTCTCATTAACTCCAATATCTTTCTTTCTCATGGTAGATAGCTCATGTTCCATCATATCTTTTACAATATCTTGAAAAGTATATGATGGTTTCCATCCAAGCTCTGTTCTTAATTTTGTAGAATCTCCAATAAGAACATCAACTTCAGAAGGCCTAAAGTAATAAGGGTCAACCATTACATACTCTCTTCCAGTTCTTTTATCATATCCAACCTCATTCAAGCCTTCTCCTTTCCAATCTATTTCAATTCCAACATGCTTGAATGCTTCTTCAACAAACTCCCGAACAGAATGAGATTTGCCAGAAGCCATAATATAATCTCCAGGTTTATCTGCTTGAAGCATTAACCACATTGCAAGTGCAGCATCTTTAGCATGATTCCAGTCTCTTTTAGCATTTAGATTTCCTAGATGCAGCTTGTCTTTTTTACCTTCCATTATATCTATAATTCCCTTTGTTATTTTTCTCGTAACAAAATTCTCGCTTCTTCTGGGAGATTCTGAATTAAACACTATTCCGTTAGAACAAAACATATTATATGCTTC
>ORJL010557226.1_pt1 | contig 17310 bp, 24 predicted proteins | sample 1779941 | NCBI WGS metagenome assembly ORJL01 (sample SAMEA104232317, study PRJEB22302) | groundwater metagenome | biome: forest; feature: aquifer; material: groundwater | place: USA | collected 2011-08-07 | depth 5.8 m | reverse complement strand
TGTTCGACCATCTAAATCTTCCTCCTTAATCGTTCTTCCACTACCCAACTATAGACATCTTTGGTCGGAGACCAACCGAGAGCTTTCATTTTGGTGTTATCTCCCACCCATCGGGATGCTTCATAATTGGGCAATTCTTCTATCCCAACAGAATGAGATATTTTCCGAGCAACGTCAACTAATTTTTCTTCTTTCCCAGAACAAATATTGTAAACATCAAAACCTTTTTCTCTCGAGAGACGCAGAAGGGCATGACAGACATCCCAGACGTACGTGAAGTCTCGGGTCGTTTGGCTTCCATAAATGACAATCGGTTCTCCTGCTTTCTTTTTCTTGAACCAAAGGGGTAACACCTGAATGGGGTCATGTAATTCTTCAAATGGTCCAAAGACATTGGAAAATCTCGCCACCATAATGTCTAATCCGTAAAGATGATGATACAGTTTCAACATTTCTTCTATCATTGATTTAGACGCTGAATAAGGGGTATCGTACTGGAGGGGCATATCTTCCTTCCAGGGGGCAGGCTGTTGACCATAGACGGAAAAGCTGGAGGCATGGATAAGTTTCTTGTTATGTTTGCGACATAATTCCGCAACCGTCAGGGTAGCGTTGAAATTATTACGAATTATCCTCTCGGGAGATTTAACACTGAGACGATGTGCCGGGATGGCGGCAAGGTTATAGACTATATCTGCCCATTCGACAAGATCAGAAATTTCACTGCGATCAAGTTCCTCACAGAGGTCAAGAGGTTTATCGCCTCGCTTGTCAATTCCCTTCACGATCCAACCAATTCTTTCGGCTTCGATCTGAAGATTTTTTCCAATGAACCCTCCATTTCCAGTGATAAGTATTTTTTTCTGCATTTTATTCATCCATCTTGATCGTCCCTTTAAAATAAGGACACATCTTTCCTTCCTGAATCATCCTCTTAATATCAAATCCTTCTTTCTTTGGGATGGGACACACGAGACAATCATTGACAATCAAATCTCGAGCAATTATCCCCGCTTTTGTCCGTTGGATGACTTCGTTGTCACATCGGGCATACGTCGTGGGGGAACCAAAATGTTGTTTGCATTTCAAACAACTATATATCCGATTGTAGTTGTAAAGTTTCCCCGTAAACTGCACATCCAAACTTCCACATCCTTCGGCGGGACAACCTTTCTTTCCTACTTCCCCATACGACAATACTTTTTCTTTCTTGGCGTCTTGGGTATTTTTCGAGGTATTGATATTAAATTCTCTCATCCAAACACCGTTATTTTTTCTGATCTTTTTCGCAATTCTTCACCTGGGGGAGAGGGATTAAAACCTGCTCGACCAATTTCTTCCTCCACTTTTTGAAGTGTTGGAATCCATTTCTCCTCTATAATCTTTCCCCAATCAAATTTTTGAGCAAATTCTACGCACGCATCTCGATATTTAGTGCTACCCTTGCGATAAATCAATTCAATCTTATTAGCAATTTCTTCAGGATCGGGATGAGCCTTTCGGGCAAGAGATTGATCATACCCTAAAAATAATGGTTGAACTAAATAACCAGTCTTACCATCCTCGACCGTTTGTTTCATGGAACTAAAGTTCGTCGCTATCGAGGGAGTGCCACACGCAGCAGATTCGCAAAACATCATCCCGAAACCTTCGCCGTAACTTGCCTGAAGGAAAATATCACTTGCATTATATGTTTTACACATCTCTTCATCCGATATTCCTTTCACGTATGCGTAGGTATCAACCGCACGTGTTATTTCACGCAATCCAAATTCATCAAGCAATCCCGGGATATTAAAATCTTGGGGATTGGATAACCGCATACTGGTCTGGATGTAAACCCCTATCTTGACGTGAGGATTTCGTTCTCGGAAAATCTTAATTGCTTCAAGATTCTCTGCCCATCGTTTCCTCCACGATTTTATGTCACCCATCAACGTGATGACAAATGTGTCTTCCGTGAAACCTAATTTTAACTTCAATTTATTTTTTTCTTCGACGGTCTTCCACAAGGGCTTATAGATATTGAGATCAACCCCCGGGGGAATGTGTGGAAGAGTCTTCTCGGGAAAATATTTTTTTAGACAATCCTCACTATGTTGACTCATGGGAATAATCTTAAAAGCATCACGGAGAATTTCTTTATAGCGAGGATTAAGATCGTGTGCATCAATCGGCACATACGGAACCCACGGCATTCGATTATTTTTTAATTCTTGATGAAGTTTTCCCCACGCCCAAACGTCAAAGATGGAGATGAGACATTCAGCTCCAAAATCTCGGAGATGATTTGGCACCATTGATTCTTCAAAACCGCCTTCCCCAGGTCCATAAAATGTAATGCCTTTCCAGAAGTTTTCTAACTTATATCCCCCCTGGAGACCATAATTGGCAATGAAACAGAGGGGGAATTTTTCATTAATCGGTGGGACAATATTCTTGACAATCTGTCCGTAACCACATAACGCCCATGGGACATTTGAGAGAAAAGAAATCTTCATTTACCATCACCGTTTACCTTTTTGATGACGTGCGTAACGGCGTCGTGAAAATAAACGTGTGCGGAAGTTCCTTTCTGTAACTCTACCTTTATGTTGGTCAGAACCTGATAATCAACATCCGTCACCTTTACCGTCCGCATGGTAGGAACGTAACGGTCGTTACTTATAAACTTTTAGAATGTCCAAAATATAGAAAAAAAAAAGAAATGAAAAAAAACCAAATGGCTTATAGACTTCCACCGCCACCAAAGGCGATGAACGATACGTCAACAGTACCAGCGTGCGTCGCAACACCAGAACCAGTTCCCATATCGAATAATGTACAGGTAATGTAACCGTTGCTTGACCCTACTGCTTCAACTTGGACAGCAGTTCCGTAAACGGAGTTGATAACTTGTACGACTGGTGCAAGAACGTTTCTCAGAACGTTTGAACCCGCAGTTTGTAATTGAACTGCGAAACTTCCTCCTTCAACAATCGATGCGGCTGTACCGACCGCTACAATTAATCCCCGTCCGCCGTGTGGTGAGGGTAAATGTCCGAAACCTAGTGTTTGTGCCATATCTATTCCTCCTTATTGTCTGTTATTTAATTAGTTTTTAAAGCTTTACTACTTCCCACGAATGGGTAATAGATTCGTTAGTCGCACCAATAGAACCGCCTACATTATAGACGTTAAATGTTCCTCGGATGACATGAATTGGATTTTTCCAATTCCCCTGAACGATTTTTTCTTTTGATTCCATCTCGACAGAAGTCCCGACGGTAAAACGATCAAATGTTCCACCACGATCCACGAGAGCCAACGTTGCGGATGCTTTTGCAGAACTGAAGAGATGAAAATACGTTAGTAATCCTACTTGTCCTTGTGTTGGGATGTAGGATGAACGAACGGTATTGACACTTGCGGTCGTGTTGGTGGTTGATTTCTTAATCGTCACGGTTGGAACCCTATCGGGAACCTCTTGACCACTGTGATGAACCGTTAGAAGATTTTTTGCGTATTCAAAGTCTGTCATGATTAGCACCTCAATCCGCCGACGGTAATGTGCCGGTATGGCTTCGCACCTTGTCGGAGTTTTTCTTTCATTTCCCTATCTAGTTCGTACAACTCATATTTAAAACCTATTGTTCTCAACTGAGGTGTAATGGTTTCGGATGAAGCATCGTTGGTTGCATCAACAGCAGGGAAGTAATCCGTTACGGTCCAAATTTGGAAATCTTTATTTGGGGCATGGAACGGGCTGATGGTTGGATGTAAGAAACCGATACTCTTGGTTACGTCCGTACCGAAGCGATTAGTTCCCGTCGGAATTTTGAGATAATATCTCATGTTGTATTGAACCCCGATCATAACTTGAAACAAGTGACGACGTGGTTTGTCGTCGGGATCAAGTTGTGTGATATTTTGAAATCCCGCAGTTGCGTTCGCCGCTACAGCACTAAAGACAGCAGTCGTTTCTTGACCGGTATCATATTGGAATGGTTCTACATCTCCAATGCGATAGAAATCATCATAAACATTTATGTACACATAATGACCCGGTAAAAGGTCTTGGTTTGTTGGTTTACAGTCGGACATCTCTTTCTCCCTCCGGTTGAATTTTATTTATATTTTTGAAAAAAAAAGAAAAAAAAAAGAAAAGACAATCTCGTCTTATGTGGCAGTTTGGTTAATCAAGTAACTTCGTTTAGCTACATTGTAACCAAGTAATCCTAGTCGCTCAGTTTGAGCAACACGACCTACTGCTTGAATACGGATTGCGTTGCTTGGTCTTACTGCGAATGGTTTAGTGAACCAGCCAGAAGCTAATTGTGCATTTGCGTACAATGCTTCGATGTTCATGATTGGTAAATCTTTACCATTTGCGGTAGGTTGAAGTTCTGTCGTGGAAGGATCAGCACTTGCGTTGAAGATTCCAGTTGGAACAACAAAGTTATCCGTTCCGAGCGTGGTGTTGATCCAGTTAGCAAAAGCTGTCGTAACAGTCATTTGCCACATTCGGACATCAATACCGACGTGACGTGGGCGAATAAATTGCACACCAAATCCGCTATCTGGGTATTCCCCTTCATATCGAAGAGGGGAAAATTCCTGTGCCGCAGAGGCGATAACTGCACGAAGCAATTTATCAATTTCTGCATCAGGGCGTTCATCTGTTACTTGTAGTAATGGCATTTTTCATCCCTCCTTACATAAGAGCGACAGGTTGTCCCGCCGTCTCTGATAATCGTTGACCTACAACACGTTGTGCCATAGCACGTTGACCACAACCAGTTGCCATAACACGAGATAAAGCTCCCATGTTATCAACAAAACCAGCTCCTAGTTTCGTCTTACGCAATGGTCTTCCGTTATATTGTTTATCAGCATCTTCTGCCATAACGTCACCAATCCAATCGGTTAATCCGTTAGCGAGCAAATATGCTCCCGCAGAACCTACTCCTACTGCTACATTTCCTTTAATGGCTCTTCCACCATAAAGGCTTAACGCTACCGCAGCCCCACCGAATAACATATCGTATAAATATGCTTTCTTCCAAACAGGAATATCTTTTGGAGCGGTTTTAGCTGCACCACCCGTAACTGTACGATCTTCTTTCGTCAGTGCTTCTGAGATTAAGTTGCTACCATATTTGGAAGCAGCCGCACCAGCACCAGCACCAAGTACCATCGCACCAGCTTTCATTAAATCTTGCCGACTTACCATAGTATTCACCACCGTTAAACTTTTTTTTATTGAACTATAGAGGTGAGATAATGTATTTAAATAGTGCGGTGAGGGGGGGAGGTCATTTAAATATCTTACAAGAACTAATTTTTACTCTTCTTCATCAAATTTTCTATAATTTCCCTCTCGGAAGGCGAGATGGCTTTCTGCAATACCCTTTCCATCTTGGGTTGCGAATTTATCTTTTTCAGTGTATAATATAACAGGAGATCATTCTTAAATTCCTCTCGATTAACCGTCTTTTGAAAATCCAATATCTTACGCATCTGTTGATATTTCTCTTTATTTTTCCCATCCGTGACCTCCATGATTGATAGAACCTCACGGATTTTCTTTTCTTTCTCGAAATCCATCAGAGATACGACCTCTTGAGAGTTTCGATCGTGTCCTTCAACCATTTGGTGCCGTTCGGATGACTGAGCAGGAGATTATATGCCCCGGGGTTTGCTTCCGAGAACGCATTGAGAATTTTATTGAACGTTATGCCCTCAATATCGATGCGAAACATCTTGATGACCTGATGTACCACCTCTTTTGGAGGCATTTTATCTCCGAAATATTCAAATAACGAAATATTCTTATCCAACATTATTTTAAATAAGGGGAGTTGGATATTTTTGATCTTCTGTTTGAAGAGGTACTCGACTAAATCCATCGTCTTATCCTACGTACCCAGGGAGTTCGATTGAATTATCGTCAGGGATTAACTTCCCCCTTTTTACCCGAGGAGAAAAATCAGGATTAGTTGCCGGGACGGCAGGAAGAGATTCTTCCTCTCCTGTTTCTTCCGTATTTTGCTCATCGTCTTCTTCTTCCATTTGGGCAGATTGATTCATAACGGTTGCGGGATAATGATGTACACCTGAACGAGCCATAGGGGATGGAGGTGCTACATTTGTCCTGCGATGGATTGCCATCATCTGTTCTTCCGTTAGACCATTGGTTCTCTCGTCAGGAACTCTCTGGAATCTTTCGGTTCCAAACTTGTTATTAGCCGCTTGCTGCGAATTTGATTTCGCTTCAATAAATTTTGATAGAACGGGTCCAACCGCTTCCCCAATACTGTTGATGTAATCTATTGGACTCGGTTTCTGTTCACCTGGAGATATTTGGGCACCTAATTCTTTTATAACTTTTATCTGTTCGGCAATCCGATTGAAATCCAGCTCATTACTATTTCCCGACTGTACTTGCTTTGCTAATTGATCCATCTTTTGATCCAGAATCATCTTATACTGTTCGTCTTTAATCTTTTGAATTTCTGTCTGGGATTTATACATATTGGACTCCCGATCTTTGAGAAATTCTAATATTTCTTTTGTTTGGTTGCCTTTGTCGCCATTATCCAGCATCGTCTTAAACATCTCGATATTTTGTTTGAATGAATCGTTTGGATTTTGTGGCTGAGGATTCATCAGCTTCGCCATCTCCATTATCTCCTTAAAATTGCTGAAGCTATTATTTTGTTGAGGTGGTTGCTGATTGCTCTGCATAATTTTCATCAGTTCAACCATCTGGGCAACATCCATCCCGTTGCTCTTTTGATTATTGTTTCCATCAAACATCATCTTCATCATCATTATTTCGCCGAAATCCATCTTTTTTCCTCCTTTATTTCCCGCCTTTGCATTAATTTTTGTTTTTAATAATTCTATCTCGGCTTCTTCTAATTCTCGCCGATTTAATTCTGCTAACATCTCGGAAACAGATTGTTGTTTTCCCTGCTGAAATCCAAATCCCATATTGCCCCCCGTGCCACCACCTATATCACCTTTCATCAAAGAGAACGTTAGGCGTAAAGCCTTCCTGTTTAAATCCGTGAAATCTTTAGCGAAACCATTATTGATCAAAAGTTCTGCCATGTGGGTTTCTTCACCACTAAATTTTGCACTCCTGACGCCCAAAATACTTTTTTGTTTTAATGGTCCACCATCAAGAGGATCGAGAAGATCATCCGATTCAATAATATCTCCATCCTTTGGAGGACGAGGCGGAACGGTTGTTTTCTTCTTTGCAGGAGATTCTGGTTTATCTTCAGTATTTCTGTGTGTACTAGGAAGCGACGGAGTAGGAATCACTTCTTCTTGTATCTTTTCAAAATTCTTCTCTAGTTCTGCGGGAGTGTTGGTAAGAGAATTTCTCTTTGGTCTTCCTCCACTGATGGGATTATTGGGAAATAGTTTAGAAAATTCTTCAAAATGTTCTTTCCTTAAATGGTGATACCATAATATCTTAAGATTAAAATTTTTCCCACAAACCATACAGGGAAATTCTTTTGGTGCTTTTTGGATAACTACCTTACTTTGTTCTTTATCCTGACTCTCCGAAACCTCTTCACTATCTTTTTCCATCTTTCTATCATTCTCCTCTTCCATTTGGCTCCGTAATCTCCTAGGGGGTTAGGGGATACGTCCCCTTCAGGTGTTGCTGGGATATTTAATCTTTTGTGTGATAAAGTCGAGGTTAGGCAAGATTTAAATAAATTACTAAATAACCTATCTGCATGACTTGCTACATAATTGAATTGCCATCCAAGATGGATCAGAATGATTTGCTTAAAATGGGTGTTTCACCCCGAACCCTTTTTTCCTGTGTTAACTGTTTTACCGCCGATCTTTCAGAATGGCAGATGCAAAGCCTCCTCCAAAGCGGTGCCATCCTGACGGAAGATTCAGAATGTAGCTTATTATGATTGAACTCCCAGAAATCGCCCAGAAGACTAACGCTGTTGGTCTCCATTCCCTTGGACTTACGGGAAGAGGCATCAAGGTCGCCATCCTGGACAGTGGCATCGATGTAGATCATCCTTTCTTTGATGGCATCGAAATCGAATCTTATAACTTGACGGAAGAATCTTTATTGGATGAATACCAGCACGGAACGCACGTCGCCTCCATCCTGAGTTTTCTTGCTCCTGGATGCAGCCTCCTGAACATCAAAGTTTTGAATCGTGATGGAAAATCAAACATCAGCACCATCATGCGGGGGATTGAACTTGCCCACCAGCATGGAGCCGACATCATCAACATTAGTGTGGGCGAACCTATATATCGCTGTCCTGATGACCACCCTTTAAGTAAAGTTATTGACTTCGTGACGGCTAACGGTGTCATGATCGTCAGCAGTGCGGGAAATGGTGGACCAAAGAAATCACCCTTTATCCCAGGGGCTTGCCAAAACTCCGTGGCGGTCGGATCGATGAATGAATTAATGCGTACAAATAAATTTTCTTCTCGGGGTGATGTATGTAAGAGGATATATCCCGACTGTGTAGCGTTCGGAGATGATGTTTATGCCGCACTTCCAAAAGAACAATTTGGTCCCCTCAGTGGCAGCAGCCAGGCAACACCACAAGTGACGGCTCTATTGGCTCTCGTGAAGGAACATTTTGGCACTTCATTTTCAAAAGAACAGATTGACTTCTTCTTTTCTCAAAGTTGTTCTTGGATTGAGAATCCAGAAAAAAATAATTTATCCGGTTGGGGAGCGATCGATATGCTCAAATTTTTCCGAGCCGTCCAGGTACATTTTGAACAGTTCTAAGCTTTTTCAATCGTTTTGTATAAGAACGCACCCGCAAAGGTAGCCACGACCGCAATCGTGATGCCCAACACCATGCTGGATTTTGTAATCTTTTTTTCAGCATATTGATTACTTAGATAAACCGCCGCAATCCCGGATGCTACTCCTGTTGCGATTCCGAATGCCGTGATGGCGGTAGTGGAGGAAATGGTTTCTTCTGCCATCCTGAAGTTTTATCATCTAAATTATATAAATATTGAGGTAAAGGTCTTGATTCCATGGGTGGTTGTCGCAATATTTAAATAATTCTCAACGTTCAACCATCTATGCCTATCCTGGAAGTTGACAACAAGAAGCAACCGAACGGTACTGTTGTGGCGGAATGGACAAGTGGTAAGCTGAAAGTTAAGCTGGTGAGTGGTAGATAATTATGGTTTCAGACGTTTTCAAAATATTGGCTTCCCGACACGGCGGTGTTTCTGGGAACACATCGACTATTTTTGATCTTACGGCGAGTTCTACCAGCACATTAGTGCTAACGATTCCAAACGGCTATGTTTATTATCTTTTATCGTATGGGGGAAACGTTCAAACACCTGGTGTGACGATTCAAATGCTCGATAGAGCATCAATGGAAATTGAAGGATTCCAAAATTTCCCCGATTCATTCGTTCGTTTTGAACTCGTGCCTTTCATTCAGGAAAATTTCCGAGATCGAGTTCAAGCATATTTCAACAATACTTCCGCCTCCACCAACACGATCACATTTTTTATTGAAGGGGTTTTAATTCCAGAAAGGAATTATCTCGCATTTGAAGACGAACTATACCAATACGCCAGCCTTGGTGTTTCGGGGAGAAAGTGTATCTAGATGCCACAAAGAGTTGAAGTAGGAAGCATTAATGTTTTGAACGTCATAGCGGGTAGCGTCGGGATAGATGGTCAACCGATTGAAATCCATGGAACCATTGGAGGATTAACTTCCGTCACGACCATCGGGACGATTGAACTCGTTCGTGCCGTCAATACGCTTGGAACGGTTCAGAATTTATTGAACGTTGGAACGATTGACACATTACGATTTATCAATTCTGTCGGAACCCTCGATACTTTAAGAGCCGTTAACACTCTTGGAACTGTTCAAAATATTTTAACTCTCGGGACGGTTAATACCGTCTCGGCAGTCAATACGCTTGGAACGTTGGATGCCGTCACGTCTATCAAGTCAGGAACCGTCAATCTCTCGGCAATGGCGGGTTCCGTTACGACTCCTTCAGGTCAAGTTAATGTTCTCTCGACCTCTACCACCATCTTGGGTGCGAGTGCGACCAGACAATATGCAGCGATCCAAAATGTAGGTGGAACGTCTGTCTATCTAGCGTTTGGTGGCGTGGCGGGGACGGTTCGTGGTCTCAGGGTTTCGCCAAGCGGCATCTATGAAATTAACCAAACTAACTTATGGAGGGGGACGGTTACCGGCATAACGGCTGGTGCGAGTGGTACAACCTCTACCATCATAACGGAATGGGGTTAAACAATGGCTATCTTTAATCCACCAAGTATCAATAATGTTCTTCTCGTCAGTACGAACGCAGGTGGCAGATCTATCACGGGTTTTGGTGCAGCGTTTACCGGTACGGCTGGAACAGCGTTAGTTATTTCTGTTGCCAATTCTACCGGAACCGCCGCAGGAACCGATATAACGTTACGAGCCGGAAACGCCTCCACAAGTGGGAATGGGGGGCACGTCATACTTTATCCAGGTAACTCGGCTGGTGGTGGGGCAAATGTACCTGGAAATGTGCAAATATATTCGTCATCTTCTGGGACGGCAGTTGGTCAATTTAACTCTAGTGGTGCAGGGATTTTTTCCATTCAACCAACGGCGGGAATAACTAATATTGAGTTTTCTATTGCGGGGGCTTCGACAGCCATCAGTTTCAATGTCTCGATGGTGACGAGTTCCGTAAACTATATTCAAGTAGCTGGTGCCACAACTACCAATCACCCCATTATATCTGCCCAGGGGGAAACAAATGTTAACATCACGATGACCCCGAAGGGGACGGGTGATGTTGTCATAACGACTGGTGGATTGGTCATCACAGGTGGTAGAGTACAAACCCTTCAGGGTGCGGATGTTGCCTCGGGTACAAGTCTCACGCTTCTGGAAGGTAACGTATTTGAAATTACGGGAACAACACAAATCGATCAAATCTTAACCACTGGGTGGCAGGAAGGCACGATCGTTACGTTAGTATTTAACGAAAGTGTTACGATTCGCCATGGTATTGCGACGTCGGGGGCGAACGTTACCATCTTGTTAGCCGGGGGGGCAAACTTCTCCGCAACAGCAAACGACACTTTAACGGTTATCCTCTGTTCTACAACCGCAACAGGTCAAGCCTGGAGAGAACTGGCACGAACGGCGATATAGGTGAAAAATGAAAAAAATACAATTAGAAAATTATATTATTGAAATTTTATCCACAGACGGGCAGAAAAAAGGAGATGCCTTTAAGGTTAGGGAGAGTATGGTCAATATCCTCCTTCATCCTTCCTTGATGCTGAACGGAAGGGAATTAATGAACGCACACAAATTAGCATCAAAGATTGAGGACACAACAGAAGATTTCATCCTTTTGGAATCAGACGAATACAAACGCCTCATCACGGCTCTCGATACCATCAAGGGGTTTGGTAAGAATGAATGTGAGTTTGTGCGACGAATCTATGATGCCGAAGATGTTGACGTGCAGGAGAAAAAATGATGGCATCAAGGACGTTTGTCAAAATAACGAACGAGAATATTTTTCAAGAGATTAAAGATAACAAGAAACAATTTTTAGATGAGATCAAAGCTATAAAAGATGTTTTAAGTGATGTCAAAACAATAAAACAGGAAGTAACATTCCATAGAAGGTTCCTATGGTCTCTAACGGGAGCTTTTGGCACAGGATTCCTCTTTATCATTACGATCTTTTTAAAATCTAATTAGCTGTTAATTCTTTTAATAGAACCAGAAGCTCTCGATTATTTTTTTCCGCTACTGCCTCGATGGATGACACACAAACCTTACGAAGAGAATTAAATTCTTCCGTCCCCATGTTGGTTATGCTCAATATCTTTGTTCCTATCTCGACAAGATTTTCCGTATCCCTCACCTCAAGATATTGGCGTAACGTGAGAGGGAGATTAAAATTATTCGCAATCGAGGGGGAACAGATGGTTGGGATGCCTTTAGCCATCAGCTCCAAAAATCCATAGCCGAAACTTTCTGCAATAAAAACATTGAGACCCACATCCAATTCTGATTTTGCTTTCTCGTATTCTTCTGTTTCCATCCATTTGGTGAAATGGACGTTTGGTAAATCTGTCTGCACAACATTCGTCTTGAGAACTAATGATTCATTTGATAATGTAGCGTACTGGAAACCATACAGTTGGTTCAAGAGATTTTTTCCCGGACGACATACCGTGAAGAGACCCACGATAGATGGTTTTTCTGTCTTGTCCAGTAATTTCTCGGATTTTTTAAAATAGATTGGGTAAGGAAAGAATTTTATTTTATCCTTCTGGGTATGATGTTTTGCCCACAAAGTGGACATCTTATAATCACCGCAGAGCAAGAAATTATAATATCCCTTCGACAACAAAGCGAGCAAGTAGTCCCACATCTGCACCTCCACCCCTTTAGGAGATAATTCGGATTGTGCCAATGAGGATGTCCACAAGACCGCTTTCTTGGTTTTCACTTTCTCAAAAATAGCGGCGTGATGATTCGTCCATGCACCAAGAATCAGAAGATCAAAACCTTCCTCTTCCCCGATGACAAAATCTTCAATAAAGCGATGTTCACAGAGACCTATCTGAAACATATTTCGGAAGACTGCCGTGACACCTGGGTGATCTCGACTCGAAAGGGCTAAGATTTTCATGTTATTTGCTTCCTGGAAATGTAAACTGAGTCAATCCACCCACGAGGATTATCCAAGCGACCGCTCCCCAAACGAATGAGACAATATAACCAACGATATGTCCGGTGAACATCGCCAACAACGGCATAAGGAAAATGACGATGGAACTATATCGGACAAACTCCTGCACGGCATCCATCTAGGCATCAACCTTTTGGGGGATGTAATAAAGCCGAGGGGGAATGTCTTTTATCTGTTCACCCAACGGTTTGCGAACCCATTTTAATCTTTTATCCTTCAGGTATTGGAATACTTCCTGATGTTCAACAAAATTCTTCGCTTCAGGAAAAACACTGAAGATTAATTGGAGATACAGGTCAAGAATTGATTTCCTCGTGACATTTTCACCTTCTTCACCAGGCGTAATGGGAATCCATTCTTGCACAAAGTCTCCTTCTGATGACTCAATCTCAAAATAATATTCTCGTTGTGGAATACCCTCAAGGTTACTGGGATGGATTTCCAGCTTGGTTAATGTTCCTATCACGACTTTTGGTTGTGCGGTTCGTTGCATTTTCTATACCTCTACATTACTTTTTCTTTGTTATTTATATTTATTTAGTGTTTTGAAAATCTAAAAAAAAGAAAAAATTGAAAACTTTTATTGGACTTTCTCTTCTTCCACGACGTCGAGGAATCGCAACAGCTCTCCCACCATACTGTACTTGTCGCTGCCATCCTTGGGGATGACGGTCTTGATCAATACCTTGACTTCTCGCCCAAGCAATTGTTCCCTAAGCCAACGTACCAATTCGGCGTCCTTCAATGGGTTATCCTTAATGGTGGTCCAAAAATTCTTACACTCCTCAATCAATTGGGCTTTATCCAGCAGACTATAGAGTTTTGAATCACTGTAGCCTTCTTTCTTCGCCGAATGGGCAATCTTCGCCTTCATGAAGTACGGAAACTGCACCGCTTTCCCTTCCGAGAAAAAGCCATTAACTTGAAGCTGAATCGCTAGCTTGGATTCTTCTTCATTATTATTAAATGGGTTTTTCTGCTGAAAAATCTCTCCAACCCCCACGATGGTGGCGGGGTAACTGTCGGGTTGCAGAAAGAGACGTTTGCGTTCTTTCGCTTCAAAATCGACTTCAAATCCACTCTGTTTTTTGTTTTCCATGTTGGTATCTCCTCCTACGGGTTGCCTTGTTGGCGGTAAGACCTTTGCGGTCAGGGTAGGAATATGAATGGGTGTATCGAATAACGTCAGTTGTTTCTTAGGACGATTGTGGTTAATTAAGTTATCCATTGTAGATTAACCAATCCCGATTCAACAGGATGGTTCCCTCTCGAGACCATTTTTCAATTATCTTTTCCATCTGTGGTTGCGGGATGGAAAAGCGTGAATAAAAATCTTCGTATCGTATCTTTTTAGCTTCTCGGAGGAATTGGAGCATTGTCCTTTCGCTTCCCGCTATACCTTCGTAGATGAGGTCAACATCAACGTTTCCCGTCAGGTGGTCAGTGGCAATCTGTTTGAGGAAGAACGTCATGATCTGGATAGCATTGTCGGCATCCTCTTTCGTGACGATTGGTGAGAGCCTTAATTTTGCCCGAGCGTGAGCAATTCTCACGAGTCCTTCCATCTGACGAGCCGTCATGCCTAAATTGATCCCTACTTTTTCTCGTATCTCGACATAATAGGATTCAATAATTTTATACGTCTCGGGTGAGAGGATTGGTTCCTTCCTTCGGGCGTAATCGAGATATTTTTGTAGCAACGGAAGGGGAATGGTCTCGGAGATCGCCTCTTTCTTCCTGGAGATTCGTTGGAATACCGCTTTGGCGATTCGCTCATCCGTGGAGCGGTTGATCCGATCCTTCATGATGATGACAATATCAAACCGACTGATGAGCGTAGGGGGAAGATTGATCTGCGTGATAATCTCTCCATCGGTAAATCGACTAAATTTTGGATTGCACGCCGCAATCATGGTGCAGTCTGCTTTAAATTCGGCGTGTTTATCCCATTTGTTCAATACAACAAACTGATTCTCAAGAGGTTCGTGCAACGCCAGACGATCTTCTGGTCGCATCTTATCGAGTTCATCCACCAACACAAGACCCCCATTCGCCATCGTGATGGCACCTTTGACAAGCATTGTTTCGCCGAGTTGCTCGTCCTTCTTGACGGTTCCAATCAGCCCAACACCCGAGGTATTGTTGCCACTAACCCATCGGGCAATAGGAAATAAGTCCTTCAATCCCCGCAGGAGAAAACTCTTACCCAACGAAGGGTCTCCGACGAGCAACACGTGACTATCGTCCCGGATGCCAAAATTCTTTCCCCCACCACTAACGGCACTCAGGAGGAGCATTTCTTTTTCTCTATCCCGATCAATGATCTCGGGACAAAATGAACTCACAATTTTAGGGATGATGTCTTTGTCCTCCGCCATCCTCTCAATCATCTTGATGTCTTCTTTGCTGAGTTCACTTTCTTCCGGGACTTCGAGTTCGACCGAGTTGGCATACAGGACAAAATAATTACTGTTGGCATCCTTCTTATCGTTTCGCTTAATTGTTTTAATTACTCCATTGATGATAAGTTTCTTACTTTCTTCCAGATGATGCTGAAGGTTGGTGTTGGTTAAGTCATACTCCAGGATGACGTTAATGTGTTGAGGCTGCGTCCTCTTTCCCATCTCTTCCGCACATTCCTCCACCTTAACAATCTGGACATCCTTCTGTTCCGTCCCGATCTCTTTTTGTTTACTTCTTGAACCACATCCACACCGATTGGCAATGATGTAATCGTGGTCCGGTTGGAGTATCCGACGAACCATTCCACAACTAAGGCATTCAAATTTAGAAATAGCAACACGGGAGAAAACCCTTGAGGCTCCAATCGGGATGCCTTTTAATTTCACGAATGAATCTTGGTGGGAAATACGAATGTCACCAATCGGGATGAAGGAACTGTTGGGTAAGTTGTATATCCTTACCTTTGGGTTCCATTCATATTTTGAAAAATAACTCGCTTGGATAATCTTGATGGCATCTTCAGGCTTGTCCAAAAGGTACTCGGAGAATAACGTTGGGGAAGGAAGATACCGCACAAAATCAAAGAAATCAAACCTAAGCGGAACTTTCTTCCTCTTTGCTTCCACACACAACGCCTCTCGGGAATAGAGTAGCTCCGTGATGTGTTCCATCATAAGGTCCTCGGTCTCGAGAGAACCACTGGTAGTTTTGATTTCTTGTCTATATCTATTGAATTGAATCATTAAATTATTGACTATCTTCTTTCCTTCCTCAGTACAGATTACTTTCTTATCCCATTTTTTATCCGCTTCAATCAACCCCTTCTCTTCCAACTTATGTTTAACAATAGTATTGTAAATTGTTTTTTTTGCCAAACCAATGATTTCGGCTATTTCTTCAATACTAAGGGGAACCTTATGAATAATAGAAAGGATTTTTTCAACAGTATCTAGTTCATACAGAAAAAAGGCATTATACTCTTGTTTTTCGGAGGGAAAAGGGGAAAAGCCTCTCTGACTCGGAAATTTTGGACTCTCAGGGGCTATAAACTTTTCCCTCTCGTTTTTTGCTTGAGGGAAAAGGGGAATTTCTCCCCCCTCACTTTTCCCCTTTTCCCTTGACTCTTTTTCAGGAGGGAAAAGGTATTGGGGGCTGGGAGTCGAAAATTCTTGAGCTACAGAGGCTTTTCCCCTTTTCCCTTCACTTTCCAACTTTAATATCCCTTTTTGGAGAAAATCAAGATTTTCAGTATTATTTGATTCTTGATTAAAGGTTTTAAGCTCTTTGTCTCCCATCAGAAATTCTTCTTCCTTCAGTTTTTTTGCCCGGAAGGAACCATACTCTTTCTTGATAGAATCTTCAGGAATCAAAAGATGGTCAATACAGAAGGCTTCGCCGAACGTCATTTCTTCCCTTTGGTCTTTCTTATATTGACCAAAGTCAGATGTAAATACAAAAAAACCGCTTGGTTCTGGCGGCGGCGTAAATTCTTCGTCTTCCATTCTTCACCTCAATTTATCTCTTGCGTTTAAATTATTCCTTTTTTGGAATTTTCCGAATCAGGACTTTGACCAGATCGCCAGGCTGTAGTCCTTCAAACTCTACAACATTCCTATCGACCGTTAGCTCAATACTGCCACCCGATGCCCGAACTTTTGTAAAAAAAGAACCAATATCGGATAAAATAGTGTCTTCCATATCGTTCCCTCCATTTTTGACAGAAAAAAATGTTTTTGGTTATTTATTAATATTCCTTTGTTACAGAATATTTTTCAATAACACCTATCTTCTCAAAAAGCAAAATGCTTAAAAGTAACGTCCGTTACCGTTTTTGTGGGCAGGGGGGGATCATCATTTTATCTCATCCTCAATGATTAAGATTGTCACATCCACACCATTCCTCCTGCCCATCCCGATGCAAAGAGGTACCAAGATGAAACAAAACGACGACGTTATATTTTCTGACGACACCCACCGAACGAAGGGTCGAGACGCACAACGGAACAACATTATGGCGGCAAAGATTCTATCGCAAACTTTAGCCACCACCCTCGGACCGAAGGGCATGGACAAACTCCTGATGGACCCGTACGG
>ORJL011615649.1_pt1 | contig 17311 bp, 16 predicted proteins | sample 1779941 | NCBI WGS metagenome assembly ORJL01 (sample SAMEA104232317, study PRJEB22302) | groundwater metagenome | biome: forest; feature: aquifer; material: groundwater | place: USA | collected 2011-08-07 | depth 5.8 m | reverse complement strand
TCAAAACCGTTGCGCTGCCGTTGCGCCACTCGGGCGCTAGAAAACATAGGTACAAGTCGGCAATTTACAAGGGAACGCTAAAAGTATAGACATCCCTAGTGGGAAAGTCAAGCAGTCCTCTCAGGCTTGCCGTCTAACCAAGCGATGATTATAACCGTTTCGCGGGCAGCTTGCAAACAGCTTGCCCTTGGGTCCGGACTAAGACCAATGCGACAAAAGTCGTATCCGCTCCGATCGGGAAGTGATAAATTAACGGCAGAATCACTCGAATCTCAATAAAGGAAGCTAAAATGAAAGAGAAAGTACAAGCCGCACTGGACCTGATAAGACCCGCCTTGCAGGCGGACGGCGGCGACGCAGAGTTGGTAGATGTTAAGGACGGCGTGGTGACAGTCCACCTGACCGGCGCCTGCGGCGGCTGTCCGCACGCCGCCATGACGTTGCGCGAAGGCGTCGAAAGAATCATCCGCCAGGAAGTCCCTGAAATCAAAGAACTGGTAGCTGTATAGCCTGAAAGAGAGAATTGAGATGAACGAGACAAAGACCATTTCCGTCAAGGGCCTGACGCACCCACAAAAGGAAGCGTTGCTGTTCCCCAACCTGGAGAGCCTCAAACCGGGCCAGACGTTGAAAGTCGTCTTCGACTTCTACCCCGAGCCTCTGATCTATATGCTGAAGGCCAGGGGCGAACATCAGGCATCTTTCGAGAAGCAAGGGCCTGTCGAGTGGATACTGAACATCACGAGGAACGTTCCTGCAGGCAAGACCGTAGAGTTGGACCTCAGGGCCATCGTGCCCTTCGAGAGACACGACCTGATATTCCAGAAGTGGGAAGCACTGGCCCCGGGGGAGACCCTGAAGATAATCAACGATCACGACCCCAAGCCTCTGCACTACCAGTTCGACGCGGAATACAAAGACCAGTTCGAATGGGAATACCTGCAGAAGGGACCGAAGGACTGGATGGTTACCATCAAGAGGACCAAAGCGCCCCAGGCGGCGTCGGTCTAACGGCCAGCAGACAGTACATAAGGAACGCTATTACTCCGTAGTCGGGCTCGTCCCTGAGCCCGACCCGGGTGACCAGCAATCGTCTTTACTTAGTTTTCGGAGGTATTCATCATGGCCACCACCAAGAACACCTTGCAGTTAAAGACCCCAACCCAACTATTAAAGGAAGACCACGACGAGGTTCAGGGCAAGCTGAGCCGTCTTGAGGACATCTTCGGCCACCTGGATAGGCAAGCCGAAGTGGCCGCCGAACTGAAGGAACTGGCGGCATTCTTCGAGACCGATTTCTGGGTCCACTTCACCAAAGAAGAAGACGCCCTTTTCCCGGAACTGGAGAAGTACCTGCCCAAAGACCAGGGACCCATCGGAGTTATGCTGGAAGAGCACGTAGAACTGAGGGAAACCAACCGGCAGCTTCAGAAAGCGATTTCTGCCTACTTCGCGTTGGGCAACAATCCCGAGCGCAAAGAGCTGATACGAAAGTACGGAAACCGCTTTATCTACGCCCTGCGGGACCACATCGACAAAGAGAACTCCGTCCTCTTCGAACTCACCGAGGCCAACCTCACCAAAAAGCAGGTGGAAACGGTGTCAAAGGGGTTCGAAAAGATCGCCGCCGAGCACCAGGCAAGAAAAGCCTCCCCCGGAGGATGTTGCTGCTCATCTAGTTGAAGCTGTCGTCTCTCAGTCCGGCCAGCTTCTGGGCAACGAACAGGGCATCGGTGATGTTTAACTTTTCACCGGTCAAGAGGTGTTCAAGCTTGGCGCTGGCGCCGTTGACGGCATGGGTTTGGGTGAGATCTCCGCCAAGACTCCTGAGGCCGGCGAGGTTCTGGGCAATGAACAGGGCATCGGTGATGTTGATCGCACCATCAGCCCGGGCGTCGCCCCTTCGCACCGTAAACGTCTTGTTGCCATCCGCGGCAATGTTGTCTCCGGCGGTCACGTCCACCAGGCTGGTAAAAGAAAGAACGATATTGTGAGAGATAGTAGACGACCCCTCAATTCTGGGCGCAATTTGGGCCAGAGTAGTAGGCGCCTGTGGAGACGAACCTGTCTGAGAAGCGTTTATCCGGGTTGAGCCCGCAGCATTCTGGATGTCGCAGATCGGTGAGGTATAGACGCCATAGCCGCAGGCGGCCATCATGTTGACAACATTGCCCGTCACCCCACCGGGGTAGGTCAGAGTAAAGTCGTAGCCCCGTATGCCACCCGCTGCCTGGGCATCCTGTCCGGTAGAGGGGTTGTAAACTCGTCCCACGTTGACGTTCAGGTAGACGATTCCATCAGCTCCTACCACCTGACTGAAGCCCGGCGTGTGCCGGAAATCAGTGACCGTGATATAGGCATTGCGATTCATGGTGGACGATCCGGCAGGCCCGGTTGCCGTGAGGCTGACATTATAGTCGCCCGCGGTATTGTAAACCTTGGACGGGTTCTGTGAAGAACTGCCGGTACCGTCACCGAAGCTCCAGGACCAGGAGTTGACCGTTCCCGCCGACTGGTCGGTGAAATTGACCGTAAGCGGCTTCTGGCCGCTGATAGGGGCGCCGGTGAATTTGGCTTCGATGACACTGATATAGCCCGCCTTGGTCATGGTGTCGGTATAGGAATCTTTTCTGGCAGTCAAAGTCACAGTATAATTGCCCCCCTGGCTGTAAGTCTTGGAAGGGTTCTGGGAGGAACTGCCGGTGCCGTCACCGAAGTTCCAACTCCAGCCAGTGGGAGTCCCTGTAGTCTGGTCGGTAAAAGTCACCACCAACGGCGCCGCCCCCTGGGTTGGAGCAGCGGTGAACTCAGCTCCGAAGGTGACTTCCCCCGACTTCACAATAAAGGCATCATCGGCGCCTGCTGAAGTCTGGCCGGGAAGAGCGCCTCCCGTAGCGCCAGCTAAATAGATATTCAGGGAGCTATCCAGAACTATGCTCTTGGCGCTATCGCTACTGCCGGTACCGAACTGCTTCGTCCAGACAACTTCCCCCAGGCTGTCGCACTTGCGAACAAAGGCATCGATGCCGCCCAAGGATGTCTGCCCGGAAAACACGCCGTCGGTCCACCCTGCCACAAAGATATTTCCTGAACTGTCCAGGGCCATCCCCCTGGGAATGTCACTGGCGGATGTTCCAAACTGCTTGGTCATCAAGATATTGCCAGCGCTGTCGTATTTGCGTATGAAAGCATCCAGCCCCCCTATTAAGGTCTGGCCGGGAAGGGCGCCGCCCACATAGCCAACAGCGAAGATATTCCCCGCACTGTCAACAGCTATTCTGTTGATAGCCTCATACGAACTGGTCCCAAACTGTCTCACCCAGGAGAAATTGCCTGAACTGTCATGTCTCGCAATGAAAGCATCCTGTGCTCCGGAAGAAGTCTGCCCTTGAAAAGTCCCGTAGGTATACCCGCCCACGTAAGAGTTGCCCGCGGTGTCGACACCGACACAGAGGCCAGCATTAGCGCTGCCGCCGGTAAACTCCTTGATCCACAATTGGGCGCCCTGGCTGTTATATTTACAGACAAAGTTATTCATCGTACCGGGGCTTAGTTGGCCTGCTATAAAGATATTGCCCGAGCCATCCACGGCGATACCGTTAGCATCGTCGTCTAAGTAATGCCCGAACTGCCTGGTCCACACAACGCTTCCCTGCGAGTCATACTTCCGCACAAAACAGTCCGCCTGGCCTGCTGAGGTCAACCCAGGGAAGGCGCCTTTTGTTTGGCCGGCTACATAGATATTCGATCCGTCAACGGCTATGGCTCTACCATAATCATTTCCGGTAGTTCCGAACTGCCGGGTCCACAAGGTATTCCCCTGCGAGTCATACTTCCGCACGAAGGCGTCCCAAACACCGGATGAGATCTCACCCGGAAGGGCGCCGTAGGTAGAACCTGCCACATAGATATTCCCCGAGCTATCGAGCGCTATTGCCGGAGCATTGTCCTCAGTGGAGAATGTCCCGGGAAAAGAATCCTGGCCGCTGCTGCCAAACTGTCTTGTCCAGGCGAATGACGGCAACGTGACCGCGGAGGCAGACCCGAGACGATTGGGTAAGTCCGCACCCTTTATCTTGCGGTTGGGAGCAGCGGAGTCAGGCAATTCGGTGTCGTCCCGAATCGCATCTGAAGGTTCACTCGAAAGCGGCAAATCGGACACGGGCATTGCAGCCTCCGCCTCCAGTGTTCCTGACGAAAACGGAGGCAATGTCAACACCAGGGCAAGAGCCAGGTATAGGAGTCTTTTGACACAAACCGGTGGTCGAATTGAAGCCATATTTACCTCCTTGTTTTACAGGCAGACAGAACTGTAATACCCACAGGGGATAGGGCATCCAAGAATCTTATGAACTTCGAACCCTTACAACAGACTTGTAGTGGTCATCAAACAACTGGGTCGTCGAACGCTACCTATCTTACGGGCACATAGCCCAGGTTGGTCACCAGCTTCTGACCTTCCTCACCCAGGCAGTAGTCGATGTATGCCTTGACCAATCCGGCTGGCTCCGCTTTGGTCAGGAAGTAGAGGGGCCGGACCAGAGGATAACTGCCGTTTTTGGCATTGTCCTTCGTCGCTTCCACGCCCTCGACGGCCAGGGCCTTGACGGCGCCGTCCAGCGAGGCGGCGAAGGGATTGTAGCCAATGGCCTGCGGGTCTCTCAGGACCGACGCTTTCTGTTCTTCATTCACAAGCTGCACTATAGCTATAGAGGTGATCTTGTCTCCCCCCATGAGCATCTCTTCGACCACCGTCCTGGTGCTGGTCGCCTCTTCACGGGTGACGACAATGATGGGTTGATCTTTCCCACCGACCTCCTTCCAGTTGGTTATCCTCCCGGCAAAGATTTCCCTGATCTGGGCCTTGGTCAGGCCTTTCACCGGGTTCGAAGGATGGACGATGATGGCGATGCCGTCCCTGGCGAAAAGGCGGGCGACCAGCTTGGGCTCATCGGGCTTCAGGTCTCGGGATGCCCCGCCGATATCAACCCTGCCGGTGTCAACCGCCTTGATGCCTTCCGCGGTACTGCTCCCGGTGATGATTATGTCAACCTTGGGATTTATGGCTGTAAAGTCGGAGGCCAGTTTCCTGGCCACGGGCTCGACGTTGAGGGAACCGTCCAGCGTCACCTTCCCGGACAGCGCCGGGGTAGAAGCGCAACCGGCCTGTGTCACCGTGAGGAGAACAGCCAGGGTCACGACTAGCGAACCGATAACAGATTTCAGGTTCATGACAGGCACCTCCGGGTTCTAACTCTAATTCCGGGGCTTCTTGATACGGCGAAGAACCGCCTGATTATAGCATTCTCTCGTCATGTTTAACGACGCTGGAACTGCTCAATGAGAGCCTCGCCGATCTTTGGCGACCATTCCGCATAGACCGGCGCCACCTTGGCCCGGAACGCGGTGACCTCGTCGGGCGTCAACTCGGTGACAGTCATCCCCTGAGAGCGCAGCAGACTCACTTGCGTCCATGCAGCCTCGCGGGAGAGATTGACCTGCTCCTTTGACGCCTCCACCGCGGCCTGCCTGACTATTTCCTGGGTGATTTTGGGCAAGCCGTCCCAATCCTTCTTGTTCATCCCCAGGATGAGGGCGTCGTACGAATAGTTCCACGTTGTCATGTATTTCTGTACATCATAGAGCCTGGACGACACGATAATATCCATAGGGTTTTCCTGGCCGTCAATCTGCCCCTGCCGCAGCGCAGCAACGACTTCGCCGAAGTTCATCGCCACCGGGCTGGCGCCCAGCGCTTCGTAAATCGAGTTGTACAGCTTCACACCCGGAATGCGAATCTTCAAGCCGCGCAGATCATCGGGCTTGCGTACGACGAGCTTGCTGTTGGTCAACTGGCGGAAGCCGTTCTCGCCGAAGGCGAGGCCGACGATTCCTTTGGCCTCGGCAGCTCTCAGCAGTTGACTGCCGGCGGGCCCGGCCAGGGCCGCGTCGACCTGCGCAAGACCCGTTAAGAGCCAGGGAAGGGAGATGGCCGCGAAGGACTGGTCCAGGTTGCTGTACAGCAGATTGGAGTGATAGGTGAAGTTGATGCTGCCGTCCTGGAGTCCGGCCAGTTCTTTTACCTGGTCGCCGCCGGCCAGTTCAGCATTGGGGTACACCGTTATTTGTATCTTGTTTTCGGTGCGCTGCCTGACCAGGTCGGAGAACAGGCGGGCGCCTTTGGTCCAGGAAGAACTTTCGTTGGTGACCACGCTCATCTTCCAGTTGCGGGAAAGCGTATCCGCCGGGGCCGGGGTCGTAGCTTTAACCTCCGCCTTCGAGGGTGAACTGGAAGGCGGGGCGGCAGCGCAGGCGCTGGCCATTAGCACGACGCCGGCGACCATAATGCTCAGACAAAACTTCAAACTGTGAAACAATGGAACCTCCTTAGGCCCGAAAATGCCGACAGCGCCGCTTGACCAGGTGCAGCAAGCGACCACGGCTGCCTTCAAGGCTCGTATCATGGCTCTGCTCCTTCCAGTAAGATGCGTTCACTCCGTGTTGGTTCGCTACGTTTTTGCCCGGGTTACTGCGTAAGGTAGGGTCTCAGGTTCAGGGGCTTTCGCGTACCGTAGTGTCGAGCCTGAATCTTCCAGCCGAATCCGCTGATCAGGCGATACAGCCAGTTCGGTATGGCCGGTTTCGCCAGCAGATCTTGAGCCGATCCAGGCACAGCCTGCCCTTTCGCCAGTTCTCCGGCAGCAAGTTCCAAGGCCCTTCTCGTTCGGGCGCCTCGCCCCCCCAGTTCGCCTAGCGGCCTACCGTCAATCATTCCGCCGCCACCCACACCCAAAGAACCTGCCCAGACAAACCCGGCCTGGCGAGCGAACGTCCCACAGATAGCCAGCGCCGCCCTGGTGTGGTACGCTTCAGGGAAACCACAGTTGGCCATGGCGAAAAACAACGGCTGGCAGGCTTGCGGCCGGCTGCGCCTGTGAGCCGCTATTCGTTCCAGGACATCGATAACCGGGGCCGGAATAGAATCGATATAGAGTGGGAAAGCCAGCGCCACCAGATCAGACCGGTCGACGCTTTCCACCAAAGCATTGAGTTTTTCCGCGGACCGCCCGAGGGTATGCAAGAATACCGTTTCGCTCTTGATGGCGTGAGTTCCCAGATGGTCGAGAAGGTACTGACCCAGTGAATTGGAAGTACTCTGGCGCGTTCTGGGGCTCCCCACCAGAAGAAGAGCCTGCTGAACGGGGGAAGACCTGCCGGTTGCCGCCACCACGGGCGCCGTCGAAGAAATCCCTCTGGATTCGGCAGTCTTGGCCGCAGACGCTCTGCTCGAATTTAAAGCGGTGAGCCAGTTCTGAACCGAAGCTAAGACCTCTCCGTCCGCCTGGCTGGATGAAACCACTCCGCAGAGTGCTTTCTCGGCGTAGAAGTTGATGACGTTGCGCTCAAAAAGATAACGGAAGACCGACTCGGCCTGCGCGTCAGGAACATCCGTCCATCCGACAAGAAGGAAATCGGGATACTTCTCATAGCGCTTCACGTGATGAGTTTCGCCTCTCATCGTGGTGAAATACGGCGAAATGTTCTGAAGTTGGTGGTCAACCATGCGCTTGAGAACCGAGGAATAACCGCCGAAGGTTACCGGTGTCAGGTACACCATCAAGTCAGCAGCGACCAGCATCCCGGCGATGATGCGGTTGTCGTCGTCAGTCTGGCATATGCCCGGGTTGCGCGTCCAGCAGAAGAAATCACCGGCGCAGTTCCCTATCTTCTTCTCGCGCAAGGCCACGGTTTCCACCTCGAAGCCGCGGGCCCGGAGGCTGGCTGCCACCGCGTTCAGGACACGTGCTCCCGTAGAGTCCCCGTCGTGGGCGCCGTCGAGAATCACCGCCTTCTTGAAATCGGATACAGGGGAATCCTTCCCCGGAACGACAGTCGTTGCAGTTGCCATGTTTGCTCCTCGCATCCCAGAATTAGCGTGTCTGTAACCCACCGGCATTTTACCAAAACTAACTGATGATGCCAACAGTACCAACTTTTTAGTGGTTGAATCCCCCCACGGGGGATGATATCATTAAATATCTCGCGGTTCTCAGGAGGCTCTTGATGGCTAGACGAATCAATAACAGCACTACGACCCTGAGCGAACTGCCGAAGGCAAGAACGGGCATTTTCGGCCTGGACGACATCACCAACGGAGGCTTACCTCAAGGACGCCCGACCCTCGTCTGCGGCTCCGCCGGCTCCGGCAAGACACTATTCGGCATGGAGTTCCTGGTACGCGGCGCCACGCAGTTCGACGAGCCCGGCGTTTTCATGTCCTTCGAGGAAACGGAGAAAGACCTCACCGAAAACGTGGCCTCCCTCGGTTTCGATCTCGCCGACCTAGTGGCCCGGAAAAAGCTGGCCATGGACTGGGTCTACATCGAGCGCCGCGACATCGAGGAGACGGGCGAGTATGATCTCGAGGGGCTCTTTATAAGGCTCGGCCATGCGATAGACTCGGTGAAAGCCAAACGCGTGGTACTGGATACCATAGAGTCCCTTTTCGCCGGCCTGTCCAACACCGGCATACTGCGGTCCGAGCTGCGTCGCCTGTTCCGCTGGCTGAAGGACAAGGGCGTCACCGCCGTCATCACCGCCGAACGTGGCGATGGCATACTGACGCGGCACGGGCTTGAGGAATACGTCTCGGACTGCGTGATCCTGCTGGACAACCGAGTGGACCAGGAATTGTCGACGCGGCGAATGCGCATCATCAAATACCGGGGCTCGTCTCATGGCGGAAACGAATACCCCTTTGTCATCGACGACCGCGGATTCTCGGTCTTGCCCATTACGTCGCTCATGTTAGAGCACCCCGCCTCGCAGGAACGGGTTTCGACCGGGGTGGCCGGGTTGGATGAAATGATGGGCGGCAAGGGCGTTTACCGCGGCACGAGCATCATGGTGTCCGGCATGGCCGGCTCCGGCAAAAGCAGCATCTCCGCCCAGTTCGTCGATGCCGGTTGCCGCCGCGGCGAACGCTGCCTGTACCTGGCCTCCGAGGAATCGCCCCAACAGATAATGCGCAATATGCGATCCATAGGCATCGACCTGAAGCAGTGGGTAGACAAAGGGTTGTTGCGCTTTCACTCGGCCAGGGCCACCTTCCAGGGCCTGGAGATGCATCTGGTCGTCATGCAGCGGATCGCCGCCGAATTCAAGCCTCGTCTTGCCGTCATCGATGCCATGTCAGATTTCGCCAGTATGGGAACTGAACTGGAAGTACGCTTCATGCTCACCCGGATACTGGACTACTTCAAGTCACAACAGATAACCGCCATTTTCACCACGCTCGTCGCCACCACCGAGGGCGATGCGGCCACCTCAAGCACGCACACTTCTTCTCTCTTCGACACCTGGGTGCACCTGCTAAACGTCGAGACAAGCCTGGAGCGCAACCGCGCCCTATTCCTGATAAAGAGCCGCGGCATGGCGCACTCCAACCAGTTGCGGGAGTTCATGCTTACCGACAGGGGCATTGTCCTGCGGGAGGTCTATGCCGGGGCCGCCGGGGCGCTCATGGGCGTGGCCCGGACCGTTCAGGAAGAAGCGGACAGGACAGAAGGTCTGGCCCGGCAACAGGAACTCGAGCGCTTGAAACGCAAGATCGATAACCGGAAGCAAGCGGTCGAGGCCCAGATCAAGTCGATTCGGGCGCAGTTTCAGGCCGAGTCCGCTGAAATAGACCATGAGATTGACGCTGTACGCCGCCGGGGGAAGTTCATGGAGGCCGATGCCGCGGCCAGGGCCAGGGCCCGCTCCGGCGCGGCGGATAACAGGAAGGGCAAAGCCTAGTTTGCCGCAAATAGCTCGAGGTACTGCCGCTATTGAAGGAGAGCGAACTTATGGCAATGGTTAAGAAGCCGGGCAAGACCACTTCCCCTGAGACCAACGCCAGGCGAGCGGCTAAGGCAGCGGCGCCGAAGGAATGGGAACTGAAGCTCTACGTCGCCGGCCAGACGGCTCGCTCAGTCGCTGCCTTGGAGAACCTCAAGGAGATTTGCGAGACACGGCTCAAGGGTAAGTACCGCATCGAGGTCGTCGACCTTCTGCTGAATCCGGCATTGGCGAGGGGCGACCAGATACTGGCCGTGCCTACGCTGGTGCGCAAGCTGCCGGCCCCGATAAAGAAGATCATCGGAGACCTCTCCAACACTGAGCGCGTTCTAGTGGGCCTGGACCTTGTTCCGGGAGACTAACTAGATAAAGCAAAACAGAAGGAACAAGACATGGCCGACAAACCCTTGAAGACAGAGAAACCCACGCCAAAATACGTGCTGCGGCTGTACATCACCGGCCTCACACCGGCTTCGCGCCGCGCCATACAGAACCTGGAAAAGATTTGCCGGGAGCAACCGGAGAGCAGTTGCGACGTCGAGGTGATCGACGTGCGCCAGCATCCCGAATTAGCCAAAGGTGAGCAGATAATCGCCGTGCCCACGCTCATAAAACAACTTCCGTCCCCGGTGCGACGCCTCGTCGGTGACCTCTCCCAAACAGAGAAGGTCCTGCTGGGGCTGGACCTGAAACCAAAGAAGAAGTAGCCATTGTCAAACGAAGCCAAAACCATAGCCGCACTGAAGCAGCAGGTCGCCGGCCTGCAATCGCGCCTCCAGGAAGCGGAAGACACACTGGGCGCAATACGCAGCGGAGACGTTGACGCTCTCGTCGTACAGACTGACGCGGGCGAGCAGCTCTTCAGCCTGGAAAGCGCCGACCTCGCTTACCGCATCATGGTGGAGAACATGAGCGAAGGGGCGCTCATCATTTCTCCCGACGGCATAATTATCTACTCCAACGCACGCTTCGCCGAAATGGTCAAGACACCCATCGAGAAAGTGATGGGCGGCAGCGTCTCAAAATTCTTCCGCCGGCAGTCGCAGAAATCCTTCGAGAAGATCTTGCGGAACGGCGCAGGCAAGGCCGAGGTGAGCCTCATCTCCGCTGACGGCGGAACCGTGCCGGCCTACCTGGCGGTCAGCAAGGCGGACCTGGGCGGCATGACGGCGGCCATAGTTATCGTGACCGACCTCACCGAACGCAAGCGAGGCGAGGAGATCATGGCATCCGAACGGTTGGCCCGGGCCGTCCTTCAGCAAGCTGCCCAGGGCGTGCTCGTATGTGATTCCCATGGCATCATCATCCGTGCCAGTGACGTATCATCCAGTCTCGCCGGGACCGAAGTGATAACGAAGCACTTTGACGACGTCTCCAACCTGTATGCCGGCGACACCGGCTTCATTCCTCATCGCAAGTTGACACTCTCAGCAATATGCAGCAAGTCGTGGCCCGCAGAGACCGAGGTGCTCTGCCCCCGCGCCGACGGCTCTGTGAACATACTGAGGGTAAGCTGCGCGCCGCTGCTGCTCCCGGGGAAGGAGAAAGGCCAGGTTGTTACCCTCGTCGACATAACCGACCTCAAGAAGAGCGAAGAAGCGTTAAGAGAGAGCGAACAGAGATGGGCCACCACTCTGGCAAGCATCGGCGACGCGGTAATCGCAGCCGATACCGCCGGGAATGTCACTTTTGTGAATTCAATTGCCGAGGCGTTGACCGGAAGGTCCGCGCTCGAAGCCCACGGTAAGCCGGTCGAAGAAATCTTCCACGTGGTGAACGAAAGGACTCGCGAGCCCGTGGAAAACCCGGTAGCAAAAGTACTCAAGGCCGGAAAAGTGGTCGGCCTCGCCAATCACACCGTCCTCGTGCGGCAGGATGGCACGGAAGTGCCCATCGACGACAGCGGCGCCCCGATAGTGGACCAGCAGGGCCATACCACGGGGGTTGTCCTCATCTTCCGCGACATCACGGAACGGAAGAAAGCGGAGGACCTGAAAGAGGAGTTCCTCGGGCTCATCTCTCACGAGATGAAGACACCGCTCACCGTCATGCTCGGCGGGCTGCATACACTGGTGCATTACGGAGTCAATTTAGACCCTGGCGACAAGGACGAGTTGCTCAAAGACGCCTATTTGGAGGCCGAGGCTCTGGCTGATATCGTGACCAACCTGTTGGAGCTATCTCGATGGCAGGCAGGCCGTCTTTCTATCGAATCCTCAGACATTGATGTAGTGTCTGTCATACAGGCCATAGTCGAAAGGGCGACGGCCCAGTACAAAGATCACCGATTTTCGGTCACGATGCCGAAGCGCCTGCCAAGTTTGAAGGCTGACCGGATGCGGGTGGAAAGGGCACTCTACAACCTCATCGACAACGCCGCCAAGTACTCGGACGCGGGAAGCGATGTTGCCGTATCTGTCAAGCAAGCGGACGGCGAGATATTGGTAGCAGTGACCGACCACGGCCCCGGCATCTCGCCGGAGAACCAGGCCCTTCTGTTCTCACAATTTCAAAGGTTGGGACAACCTTCTGGCGGAAGAGCCGGAGGCACCGGGCTGGGCCTCATCGTGGCCAAGAGGCTCGTGGAGGCCCATGGCGGCAGGATATGGGTTGAATCGGAGGTGGGGAAAGGGTCCACGTTCTTCTTCACTCTGCCGCTGCACCAGCGCAAACCGCGGCCTGCTTGACCCCGGGGCAGCTAACATCGCAGCATTGATGAATAGCAGATAGCCGACTGGCAAACGGTGGAAGTAGCGCAAGTAGTTCAATATATAGAACTTCTAGGGCGGAGTTTTCTTTCACCTAATTTGTCTAAGTCCTTTCAGCATGGATACGTCAGACTAGATTCGTTTTAGAGGGATTTAGTCGTACAGCTATGTTCTGACCGTCCCAGCTTTGTAGTAATATGGCTTGACAACGAGGCTAGTTCTGACTTAGCAGGCTAATCCACCAGAATTGTCATAAATCTGTTATGTTTCTAACCCTGCGTTTTTTGACTTCTACACGTTGATCCTGCCATAACAATAGGGGTTGTCATGAAAATCACGTATGTTTACCTATAGAAACTCGAATCATGCTTCTTTAAAATAAAAAGGGGGAATATAGGCAAGGCGAATAATTACCGAGCTTTGCGAGGTCTTTAGTGACAATTAAACCATGGCTATCAAGTCGGAAGATGGCTACGGATAACCGCTTGTTGATCCGGCACTGGTTTTATATCGGAATCTTGGCGCTCGTCTGGGCGCAGATACTGATGTTTCCTTCAGAGCCTGAATACATTGTATGGCCAGTCTTGCTTGGAATCGGTGCCAGTATATATACCTCTTTTAAGATGGTTCAACCCTTGAAGTGGCATGAATCTGTTGTTTCAAATGCGATACTTTTTTCATTTGATTTATCCGTAGGCGCCACTTTGGTGATCCTGAGTGGAGGAATACACAGCCCCTTTATCCTTTACACTCTAGCCCCGATTGTGACATCGGCTATTCTGTTATCTCGACTCTACACTCTGGTCATTACTGTGGCCACATTCGCCTACGTCCTCGTGGCTTCGTTTATCCATTCCGCCGGGCCGACAAACACGCTCGGTGATTTTAATGACTTTGTCATATACCTGCTAACTATTACGCTCGCTGGTGTTCTGCCTTATCTCATGAATGTGAAGACCAAACAATTTATCACGGTTAGGGCAATCTTGTCAGAGCGCCAGCAACTCGCCCGTGAAATTCATGATAATCTCTGCCAGACGATATACGGATTACGTTGGCAAATCCAGTTGCTTCGCGACGGCATGACACGGGCAGACCAACAACTCGCAAATGACCGGGTCGATAAGCTCCTGGAAGAAGCTGAGACAGACGCTAGAAACCTCATCAGTTCATTAAGAAGTCATAAATTGGGCGGTCCCCTGGTGAACGAACTTAAAATGTACTTGAGGAAGTGTGAATCAGAGTATGGAATTAGCTGTGAGCTCAAGGAACACGGCGAGCTCACAGATATTGATGAACTTATCCAGAGTGAAGTCCTGCATATCTGTGAAGAGGCGTTGCGTAATGCGACAAAGCATTCGCAATGCCATCACATTGTCGTCGAGTTGGTCAATTCCAATAACCAACTCAGCGTGGTAGTTTCCGATGACGGATGCGGATTCGATAAGACCAGGCACTTAGAGGGTCGAGGGCTTGTGGTTATGAAAGAGAGAGCACAATCAGTGGGTGGTAACCTGGAAGTACAAAGCAGCCCGGGATGCAGCACCAAAGTCCGTTTGGAGGTCCCGAGAAGATGTCCCTCGGAAGCAATACTGCTAAGCCAATAGGCGTTCTTGTCGTAGATGATCATCCAGTTGTGCGCGGTGGTCTGATTGCTGCGATCAGCTCCCAACAGGATATGAAGGTGCTTGGCGAAGCGGAAGATGGTATTGAGGCAGAGGAAAAGGCGCTTTCCCTGAGGCCTGACGTGATTATGATGGATATAAACATGCCCCACCGTAATGGCTTGGATGCAATGTTAAGCATCAAACAGAAGCTACCAGACGTCAAGCTTTTGTTCTTAACAGTTTCCGAGGAAGAAGACGATCTCCTCATGGCTGTGCGGTTCGATTCCGATGGCTATCTCCTCAAGAAGACCAATATCAAGGACGTCATAGACGCAATACGAAGAGTTGTTACGGGCGAGGCGATCCTTTCGCAGGAAATGACGTCTAAACTATTGCGCGAGCTCAGAAAACACCAAGAAGAGCCACCTCTAAGTCCCCGGGAGAAAGAAGTCCTGTCACTCGTCGGAGAGGGACTAACGACTTCAGAGATTGCTCAGAGGCTGTTAATTAGTCAGGGCTCCGCTTCCACATACATTCACCGCCTTATTGAAAAACTTCACCTGAAGAACAAGGCTGAAGCCATGGCTTACTCCCTTCGGCACTCTGTCCGACACTAATTCCCCTTGGTGAACCCTCCATTTATCTATTCATTCTTCGTTTGTTTGTCATGATCTTGATGACAACAATGCCCAAATTTGCTGACAGACAAAGAGCCCCAATTCATTTAATCTGGAAATAGTAAGACCGGTCAGCAGTGTTGCTACCTACCCGGAGGGTTCAGCACGCGGTCATTGCCGACACTGAGGATGCGGAAGCGGTAGGCGTGCGGCTGGTACATGATCCTCTCTTTGCCGGCAGATACCGCTGGTCGTCCATTCCTGAACTTCGTACGAGGCAAAGAGTGGAATCATAGCCTCGAAGAAACAAAGGAAATGAAGCAAAGTGCAGTGTAGAAATCTTCCTCGGGACTTAGAAATTCCTAGGGAGGGCAAAATTGTTTAAGGCTATAGGAATAACCATCATGCTGCTAGCCATAGCGTTAATCGCGGTCCCTAGGTTCACTGACTGCGAGTCCCAGGGAAAAGCGATTGAGACAGTAGGTGGCGGGACAGTTGCTATGCCCTGCCACTGGTCTGGAATTGCTGAGATCGGGGTGGCAATACCGATGTATATCATCGGCGCTGTCATGACCACCAGCCGTCGCCGCAAGACGCTGGCATTCTTAAGCTTGCTCGGGATTGTTCTGGGAGGGCTCGCCATCGCCTTTCCGGCCAAACTAATAGGAGTCTGTCAGGGTACAACGCCTATGTTATGTGCAACTTTGATGAAACCATCACTAATCTTACTCGGCGGTGGAGCAATCATAGCCAGTGGGGTGGGATTCGGCATGTCAATGGCAAAAAGCCTGTCAAAAACTTCACTATTGCTGATGGTTGCGCTCAGTAAGAAAGTGATCGTTTGGAAAGGAGTCTAGATGACTACGAAAAGAAAGCGCGCCGTTTATTCAGTAGTTGGAGTCGTTGTCTTGTCTGCCTTGATCTTCGGCAGCAGTGTCTACGCGAAAAGTACATTGAATCCAACCGAACTCTCTCATTTCTTTGTGCCATTCCCGGCTGGCAAGGTAACAAGACCTATAACCGTTAGACAACTGGACGGCAGCGGTATTTTTGTTCGACCGATGGTCATCAATGTCGACCAGCGAGGGATACTCAAGAGAATTCTCAATCCCGGAGTAGAAGGACTCTCCACTCACTGGCTTGATAATATAGATAGCAAGCCCCACCGTATCGGCATGAAGTTTACGAATGTCAACATCGAAGTAGAATGGAATGTTCACGCCGGAATTCCCTGGGACCCTGAAACAAAGACATTCGAGGTGACAATCGGACCCGGGGAACGCGTTCCGGATTTAGGTGTTGACTGGTTATTCTTCTTTACTCCTGACGTAATGGCGAAAGATATATGGTACGACGGTAGCCTGATTATCTACGATGCCGATACCAGTGAGACTCTGACCACAATCCCTGTAAAGTTCCAGAAAAGCACCGCAGTATCAAATACAACACCGAATCAGGGTGGACGCCCAGCGTCGAGCTATGAATAGAATACCCGAGAAAGGAGCAATAGATGAAATTCTGGCAAGCCCTTAAGCGGCATAAATGGCGCTACCTCGCGTTTCTGGGCGGTTTCGCCCTTTTTGTATATCCCTCTGCATTGCTTATCCGGGCAGCCTTTTTCCTGCAAGGAAGTACTGCTATGCCTGATTTGCACAAGACTTGTTTCAGAATGCCGTTCGATTGGATTTTCAGCGGCAATTTCGCTAACTTTGATGGCCGCTTACTTACAATTGGTTTCATAGGAGCAACTCTGGGTGTATCGCTGCTATTTGGGCCTCTTTTTTGCGGATGGTTGTGTCCCGTTGGGTCATCCACAGAATTGGTCAGCAAGACAATGCCTCGCAAAGCTAAAATCAACTTGACACGAAAAATAAATCCAGCAGCCTTGCGATATGGCTTCTTGGGCTCGTTTGCATTGGTCTCCGCACTAGCCGTGTTTGCGCCCGCGACCGGGCTGGCAAGCATATGCTGCCGTTATTGCGCATCCAGTCAGTTGCAGACGGTCGTCAACGCCATATTTTCCCCAGGTTCTTGGAGTTACGTTCATTCCGGAGCGATAATGGTTTTCGGAGGATGGCTGCTCATCGGCGGCGTATTCTGGCAGGGTGGTCGAGGCTGGTGCCTCTACGGCTGTCCTCTTGGCGCTGTATCCAATGTGCTGCATACAGTCGGTTCCAGACTTCCATTTACATACAAAGTGAAGCATGATTCCACAAACTGTACCGGATGTAACGCATGTGAGAAGGCGTGTCCTTCATGGTCAATAACGCAGAACGAAAAGAACGTTAACATCAATAGGAGCACATGCACTGCCTGTCTGGAATGCGTAAAAGCCTGTAACCAGGGATCCTATTCCTACGCAAGGGGCAAGATCAATGGTAATTAGCCGTTTCAAGATTTGGATTAAAAAGAGGATAACAACAGTATTAATCTTCTCCTACGGCTTGATTGTCGGAACTTCGGCGCCGATACTCCTAAGCCGTTGTGTCTCAAGTGGCTCGGGTTGTGCCAATTGCGGCGGGATCTGTGCCCTTGGACT
>ORJL011308585.1_pt1 | contig 17315 bp, 25 predicted proteins | sample 1779941 | NCBI WGS metagenome assembly ORJL01 (sample SAMEA104232317, study PRJEB22302) | groundwater metagenome | biome: forest; feature: aquifer; material: groundwater | place: USA | collected 2011-08-07 | depth 5.8 m | reverse complement strand
TGCGATTCGAGCGCGATGGAGATGCCAAGGGCCTGGAACAGGGCCAGCGCGACGGTGCCATAGCGGGTGTATTGGGTGATCTTGCGCCGGCCGGCCTCGCCCTCCTTCTTCAGTGCTTCGAGCTGCGGCGAGGCAATGGTCATCAACTGCATGATGATCGAGGAGGAAATGTAGGGCATGATGCCGAGCGCAAACAGCGTGAAACGCGACAGCGCACCGCCTGAAAACAGATTGAAGACACCCAGAATGCCGCCCTGCTGGCCCTGGAAAAGCTCAGCAAGCTTGACCGGGTCGATCCCCGGCACCGGTATATGAGCGCCGATGCGATACACCACGAGCGCACCCAGCAGGAACCAGAGTCGGCGCCAGAGGTCGCCGAACTTTCCGGTCTTGCCTAACGCTGCTGCCTGGGTATTCGCCACTGAATCGACCGTCCGCTATCAGGCTGCGGCGATATCCGCTACCGAGCCACCGGCCGCCTCGATTGCGGCACGGGCGCCCTTGGTGGCACCGACGCCCTTCAAGGCAATCTTGCGGTTGAGCTTGCCGGAAAGAATCACCTTGGCCGACAGCGCATCCCCGGCGATCACGCCGGCCTGCTTCAGAACCAGCAGATCGACTTCCTCGACGGGAAGCTTGTCGAGCTCGGACAGCCGCACTTCGACGTTGCGGCTGGCCGTGAGCGAAACGAAACCGCGCTTCGGCAAGCGGCGCTGCAGCGGCATCTGACCGCCTTCGAAGCCGACCTTGTGGAAGCCACCGGCACGCGATTTCTGGCCCTTGTGGCCACGTCCGGCCGTCTTGCCCAGCCCGCTACCGATGCCGCGTCCAACGCGCTTCGCTGCATGCTTGGAACCGGCGCCCGGCTTCAGATTGTTGAGTTCCATACCCATCTGTATCTCCTTAGCCTTCGCACTTCAGCAGATAGGCGATCTTGTGGATCATGCCGCGCACCGCCGGCGTGTCCTCAAGGACGGCCGAACTGTTGAGTTTCCTCAGGCCAAGTCCGCGCACGGTGGCGCGATGGTCCTGCTTGGTGCCGATGATGCTTTTCACCAGCGTGACCTTGATCGTCTTTTCAGCCATGGCTTACTCCAGAATCTCGGCAATGGCCTTGCCGCGTTTGGCGGCAATCTCGGCCGGGGTGCTCATGGCCATCAGGCCGTGCAGAGTTGCGCGCACCACGTTGTAAGGGTTGGTCGAACCGATGGTCTTGGCCACGACGTCGGTGACGCCCATGACTTCGAATACGGCACGCATCGGACCGCCGGCAATGACGCCGGTACCGGGCGAGGCCGGCGACATCAGCACCGTGGTGGCGCCATGCTTGCCGGTAACCGAGTGGTGCAGGGTGCCGTCCTTGAGGCTGATCTTGTTCATCTTGCGCCGTGCCTCTTCCATTGCCTTCTGCACGGCAACCGGAACCTCGCGCGACTTGCCCTTGCCCATGCCGACGCCGCCATCGCCATCGCCGACCACGGTGAGCGCGGCGAAACCGAGAATCCGGCCGCCCTTCACCACCTTGGTCACGCGATTGATGGATACCATCTTTTCGCGCATGCCATCGTCGCGCTCTTCCTGGGCCTGCTGCTGTTTCCTGCCTTGCGGTTTAGCCATGTCCGTCTCGCTTAGAACTTGAGTCCGCCCTCACGGGCGGCTTCAGCCAGCGCCTTGACGCGGCCGTGATAGTGAAAACCGGAACGGTCGAAAGCCACCTGATCGATGCCGGCCGCCTTGGCCCGCTCGGCAATCAGTTTGCCAACCGTCTTGGCGGCATTTACATTGCCACCGTTCGGAACCTGGCTGCGCACTTCCGGCTCCATTGTTGAAGCCGCAGCAAGCACCCGAGTACCGCAGCCCGAAAAAATCTGGGCAGAGATGTGAAGGTTGCTGCGATGCACCGCGAGGCGCACCATCTTGAGCTCCGCAATTTTGGCGCGGGTTTTGCGCGCCCTGCGCAGACGAGCCTGTTTCTTTTCCATGATTCGGCGCCTCGCTTATTTCTTCTTGGTTTCCTTGATCGCGACCACTTCATCGGCATAGCGGACACCCTTGCCCTTGTAGGGCTCGGGCGACCGGTAGGCGCGAACTTCAGCAGCCACCTGACCAACCACCTGCTTGTCGATCCCCTTGATCAGGATCTCCGTCTGGGTCGGCGTTTCAACCTTGATCCCGACCGGCATTTCATGCACCACCGGATGGGAAAAGCCGAGCGTTAGATTCAGTTTGGATCCCTGAGCCTGGGCACGATAGCCGACCCCCACCAGCGTCAGCTTCTTCTCGAAGCCCTTGGTTACGCCGGTTACCATGTTGTTGAGTAGGGCACGCATCGTCCCCGACATGGCACCCGCATCGGGAGAGCCTGCCACGGCGCGGCACTGCAGCTTTTCGCCGTCCCGCTCGACCGTGACCGACGGCAGCATGAACTGCTTCAGGGTTCCCAGCGGCCCCTTGACCGCGACCTCGGTCGCAGACAGGCTCACTTCCACGCCCTTTGGCACCTCGACCGGATACTTCGCAATACGTGACATTTGAGTGGCTCCTTAGGCGACGATGCAGAGAACTTCGCCGCCCATGTTTCCCGCCCTGGCACGTCGGTCGGTCATCACACCCTTGGGCGTGGAAACAATGGCAACACCCAGGCCGTTCATTACGCGCGGCAGATCATCCTTGCCCTTGTAGACGCGCAGGCCCGGCTTGGACACCCGCTCGATACGCTCGATCACCGGACGCCCGGCGTAATACTTGAGCGCCACGTCGAGTTCGGGCTTGGCACCATTCTCGCGAACAGCAAAATCGTCAATGTAGCCTTCATCCTTCAGCACCTTGGCGATCGCCACCTTGAGCTTCGAGGAAGGCATCGATACGGACATCTTCTCCGCCATCTGCGCGTTGCGGATGCGGGTCAACATATCGGCAACCGGATCAGTCATGCTCATGTCGCTCTCCTTACCAGCTCGCCTTGGTCATGCCGGGCACTTCGCCGCGCATGGCAATCTCGCGCAGTTTGTTGCGGCACAGACCGAACTTGCGGAACACGCCGCGCGGACGACCGGTCAGGACGCAACGATTGCGCTGACGGGACGGGCTGGCGTTACGGGGCAGTTGCTGGAGCTTCAGGCGCGCGTCCATACGCTCCTCGTCCGACAGACTGACGTTATTGACCACGGCACGAAGCTCGGCACGCTTGGCTGCATACTTCGCAACCGTCTTGGCCCGCTTTTCTTCGCGATTGATTAGAGCTAGTTTCGCCATACGTCCCTCAGTTCTTGAAGGGGAACTTGAATGCGGCGAGAAGCGCCTTCGCTTCTTCGTCGTTCTTCGCGGTGGTGGTAATGCTGATATTCATGCCACGCAACGCATCGATCTTGTCGTACTCGATCTCGGGAAAAATGATCTGCTCCTTGACGCCGACGTTGTAGTTGCCGCGCCCGTCGAAGCCCTTGCCCGAAATTCCACGAAAATCCCGAATCCGCGGCATGGCGATGGTTACCAGGCGGTCGAGGAATTCGTACATCTTGTTGCCGCGCAGCGTCAGCATGCAGCCGATCGGATAACCTTCGCGGATCTTGAACCCCGCGATGGCCTTGCGGGCCTTTGTCACGACCGGCTTCTGGCCGGCGATCTTGGTCATGTCGGCGACCGCGTGGTCGAGAATCTTCTTGTCGCCGACCGCCTCACCGACACCCATGTTCAGGGTGATCTTGGTGATGCGCGGGACTTCCATGATGGACTTGTAGCCGAACTTCTCGAGAAGCCCGGGCACCACCGTTTGTTTGTAGTATTCCTGCAAGCGCGCCATGGTTGTCCTTACGCGTCAACAACTTCGCCGTTCGACTTGAACACCCGAACCTTGCGACCATCATCGAGCTGCTTGAAGCCAACACGATCCGCCTTCTGGGTGGCAGGATTGAACAGCGCCACATTGGAAATATTGATCGGCATTTCTTTTTCGACAATGCCGCCCTGATTGCCCTTCATCGGGTTGGGCTTGGTGTGCTTCTTGACGCGATTGATGCCCTCGACGAGAAGTCGATCGGCGTCAACGCAATTCAGCACCACTCCGCGCTTCCCCTTGTCTTTCCCGGTGGTGACGACGACGTCGTCACCCTTGCGAATCTTGTTCATGATCGAGTCCTTGATTGCGGGTTCAAAGAACCTCGGGGGCGAGCGAGACGATCTTCATGAATCGCTCGGTACGCAGCTCGCGCGTCACCGGCCCGAAGATGCGGGTGCCGATCGGCTCCAGCTTGTTGTTGAGCAATACCGCCGCATTGCCATCGAACTTGATCAGCGAGCCGTCCGGCCGCCGCACGCCCTTGGCGGTACGCACCACTACCGCACTATAGACTTCGCCCTTCTTGACTCGCCCACGCGGCGCGGCATCCTTGATGCTGACCTTGATCACGTCGCCAATCCCGGCGTAACGGCGCTTGGAACCACCGAGCACCTTGATGCACATGACCGAGCGCGCGCCGGTGTTGTCGGCGACATCCAGCAGAGACTGCATTTGAATCATTTTTCATCTCCAACTTAACCCGCTTGAGAAGTATCTTCCGCGGTCAGTCTTGGAGCCCGCTAGGGGCCGGAACGCCGGGAGGAAACACTCCCGACGGAGCAAAGAGGCGGGATTTTACCTCCCGCCACCATGATGTCAACTACTTTGTGCTACGTGCAAGCCTTGACGCTGTCAGACAAGACGGGCCTTTTCGACAACCTTGGCGACACGCCATGCCTTGGTCTTGGAAATCGGGGCGCACTCCTCGATCTGGACCAGATCGCCCGAAGCGGTCTCCAGCCCTTCGACATGGGCGTGATACTTTTTGGAACGAGTCATGATCTTGCCGATCACCGGGTGCTTCACCTTGCGCTCGACCAGCACGGTCACCGTCTTCTGCATCTTGTCCGATACCACGCGACCCTGGAGGGTGCGCCGAACAGTTTGATTGGTCGCTTCCGTCATTTCGCCGCCGCCTTCTCACGCTGTATGGTCTTGATGCGCGCAATATCCTTGCGCACCTTGCCGACCTGACTGGTATTGGTCAATTGCTGCGTCGCCACTTGCATGCGCAAGCCGAACTGCGCCTTGCGCAACTCCAGCAATTCCTTTTGCAGATCCTCTGCACTTTTTGCTCTCAGCTCACTGGTCTTCATGACTTATCCCAAATGACGGGTGACGAAAGTGGTCGCAAGGGGAAGCTTGGCCGCCGCGAGACGGAAAGCCTCGCGCGCCAGCGTCTCATCCACGCCATCCATCTCGTACAACACCTTGCCCGGCTGAATCTCGGCGACCCAATACTCGGGCGAGCCCTTGCCGTTGCCCATCCGGACTTCAAGCGGCTTCTTCGAAATCGGCTTGTCCGGAAAAATTCGTATCCAGATGCGCCCGCCGCGCTTGATATGGCGGGTCATGGCACGACGCGCGGCCTCGATCTGGCGGGCTGTCAGGCGGCCGCGGGCAATGGCCTTGAGACCGTACTCGCCAAAGCTGACCTTGGCGCCACGGGTCGCGAGCCCGGTGTTGCGGCCCTTCTGTTCCTTGCGATATTTCCTGCGTGCGGGTTGCAGCATGTTTTACTCCTTGCCTTCTTTCGCTGCGGTATCGCCACCCTCGACCTTGGCCGGGGCCTTGCGAACACGCTTAACTGGAGCTTTGGGAACGGCGGCAACTGCTTCCGGCTTGGCATCCTCAGCCTTCTTTGCCGGTGCGCGGCGCGGGGGCTTGGCCTCCCCTTCACCTTCGGTCTTGGGCTTGCCCGGGCTCCGGCGCGGCTTGCGCTGGTCATCCACCACGGGTTCGGGCACCGCCAACAATGCCTCGTTGCGCGACAGGATTTCGCCCTTGAAGACCCAGACCTTGATGCCGATGATCCCGTAGGTCGTCTTTGCTTCGGAGGTGCCGTAGTCGATGTCGGCACGCAGCGTATGCAAGGGCACCCGGCCTTCGCGATACCACTCGCGACGGGCGATCTCGGCGCCGTTGAGACGTCCGGAACTCATGATCTTGATGCCCTGCGCACCCAGGCGCATGGCGTTCTGCATCGCGCGCTTCATGGCGCGACGGAACATGATGCGCTTTTCAAGCTGCTGCGCGATCGAATCGGCAATCAGTTGCGCATCGACTTCCGGCTTGCGTATTTCCTCGATGTTGACATGCACCGGCACGCCCATCTTGCGCTGCAGTTCAGCCTTCAGATGCTCGATGTCTTCGCCCTTCTTGCCGATGACGACACCGGGGCGGGCACTGTACACCGTAACCCGGGCGTTCTTGGCCGGGCGCTCGATGACCACGCGACCAACCGATGCGTGGGCAAGCTTCTTCTTCAGATACTCGCGGACTTCATTGTCCTCCTTGAGCATCTGCGGAAAGTTCTTGCTGTTGGCGTACCAGCGGGAAGTCCAGTTGCGCGTGACCGAAAGACGAAAACCGGTCGGATGAATCTTTTGTCCCATGTGTCCCCCTTAGTCGCCAACAGTCACGAAAATGTGACAGGTAGGCTTGAGGATGCGGTTGCCGCGTCCCTTGGCTCTCGCGGTGAAGCGCTTGAGCACCGTGCCTTTTTCGACATAGATCCGCGTAATCTTCAGTGCGTCGATGTCAGCGCCGTCGTTGTGTTCCGCATTGGCGATGGCCGATTCAAGCACCTTCTTGATTATCCCGGCGCCCTTCTTCGGCGAAAACCCCAGAATGCTGAGCGCCTGATCCACCGGCTTGCCGCGCACCAGGTCGGCCACAAGGCGGCCTTTCTGGGCGGAAAGCCGGACACCGCGCAAGTTTGCGTTGGTTTCCATCATCGCTCCTTACTTCTTCGCGACGGCTTTTTTGCCGCCGGTGTGTCCCTTGAAGGTTCGCGTCAGCGCGAACTCGCCAAGCTTGTGGCCAACCATGTTTTCCGAAACATAAACCGGAATGTGCTGCTTGCCGTTATGCACCGCGATGGTAAGCCCGACAAAATCCGGAAGTATCGTCGACCGGCGCGACCAGGTCTTGATCGGACGCTTGTCGTTGGAGGCGCGCGCCGCATCCACCCGCTTGAGCAGATGAGCGTCGATGAACGGGCCCTTCTTGATAGAACGTGCCATGTCTTACCTCTTACCTTTCGGCCTGCGCTGGACGATCATGACGTCGGTGCGCTTGTTGTTTCGAGTGCGATAACCCTTGGTCGGCTGACCCCAGGGGCTGACGGGAACGCGGCCTTCGCCGGTGCGCCCTTCGCCGCCACCGTGCGGGTGATCGACGGGGTTCATCGCCACGCCGCGAACGGTCGGGCGCACGCCACGCCAGCGCATCGCGCCGGCCTTGCCGATCTTGCGCAGGCTGTGCTCCTCATTGCCGACTTCGCCGATGGTTGCCCGGCACTCGACATGGATGCGGCGGATTTCGCCGGAGCGCAGGCGGACCTGGGCATAGACACCTTCGCGCGCCAGCAACTGGGCCGACGTTCCGGCGGAACGCGCGATCTGCGCGCCCTTGCCCGGCATCATCTCGATGCAATGAATCGTGGTACCCACCGGTATGCTGCGAATCGGCAGCGTATTGCCCGGCTTGATCGGAGCCTCGGGACCACTGAGGACCGACTGACCGACGGTCATGCCCTTGGTCGCGATGATGTAGCGGCGCTCGCCATCGGCATACAACACCAGCGCGATGTTGGCGGAACGGTTCGGATCGTACTGGAGGTTCTCGACCTTGCCGGGAATCCCATCCTTGTCGCGACGAAAGTCGATGACACGGTAGAGCTTCTTGTGGCCGCCACCCATATGGCGGGTGGTGATGTGACCGTGCGTATTGCGGCCGGCGGTCCTGGTCTTCGACTCCACCAGGGCATCGTGAGGACGGCCCTTGTGCAGGTTCGGGTTAACAACCTTGACGACGCCGCGACGGCCAGGCGAAGTCGGTTTGACTTTGACAAGAGCCATTTACGCAGCCCCCCCTTCAGCAAAATTGATTTCCTGGCCAGGCTTGAGGCAGACAAAGGCCTTCCGGACATCGCTGCGACGGCCGATGTTGCGGCCAGCGCGCTTGACCTTGCCTTTGAGGTTGGCGATCTGAACCGACTTGACCTGAACCTTGAACAGGAGTTCGACGGCCGCCTTGACCTCGGGCTTAGTCGCATCCGGCGTCACGATGAACACCACCTGTTCGTTCTTGTCGGCGATATAGGTGGCTTTTTCCGAGATCTGCGGCGCAACCAGCACCTGCAGCAGGCGTTCCTGACTGAAGTTCTTGCTCATGCCAGAATCTCCTCGATCTTGGCAACCGCGCCCTTGGTGAAGATCACCTTCGGGAAGCGCACCAGGGATACCGGATCGGCCTGTTGCGCCTCCAGCACCAGCACATTGGGCAGGTTGCGCGAGGCGAGCGCCAGATTGTCATCCAGGTTGTCGGTCACCAGCAGTACCGACTCAAGACCCATGGCCTTGAGTTTCTGCGCAAACAGGCGCGTCTTCGGTGCTTCCATGGCGAAATTCTCGATCACCGCCAGCCGGTCTTCGCGGGCCAACTGCGACAGGATCGCTGCAAGGCCGGCGCGGGACATCTTGCGGTTGACCTTCTGGGTGAAGTTCTCTTCCGGCGTGTTCGGGAAGATCCGGCCACCGCCGCGCCACAAGGGCGAGGAGGTCATGCCCGCGCGGGCACGGCCGGTACCTTTCTGGCGGAAAGGCTTCTTCGTGCTGTGATGCACTTCTTCCCGATCTTTTTGCTTGCGATTGCCGGCACGGGCATTGGCTTGATAGGCCACGACGACCTGATGCACCAATGCCTCGTTGAAGTCACGGCCAAACAGGGTGTCGGAAGCCGTCACGGTTGACGCTGCCTGCCCCTGATCGTTGATTACCTTGAGTTCCATGTCATCCCCGCTCTTAGGAGGCCTTGACGGCCGGGGCGACGACCACGTCGCCGCCCTTGGCGCCAGGCACGGCACCCCTGACCAGCAGCAACTGACGCGCCTCGTCGATGCGAACCACTTCGAGGTTCTGCGTCGTGCTCGCGACGTCACCGAGATGCCCGGCCATCTTCTTGCCCGGAAACACGCGTCCCGGATCCTGCGCCATGCCGATGGAACCCGCCGAGTTGTGCGACACGGAGTTGCCGTGGGACGCACGATTCGACGAAAAATTGTGGCGTGTGATCGCACCCGCGTAGCCCTTGCCGATCGACGTACCACTCACATCGACCTTCTGGCCCACGGCAAAAATGCTCGCGGCAACGACATCACCCGGCTTGAAACCGGAAAGCTGATCGGGTGTGACGCGAAACTCCCGGAGCACTTCGCCGGACTCGACGCCCGCCTTCGCGAGATGCCCGGCGGCAGCCTTGTTCACACGGCTGGCGCGACGTTTGCCAAAGGTCACCTGGACAGCGGCATAGCCATCCACCTCGGGCGTCTTGATTTGCGTGACGCGGTTGTTCGACACATCGAGCACAGTGACCGGAACGGAAGAACCGTCCTCGGCAAAAATGCGCGTCATGCCGACCTTGCGTCCGACAAGGCCTAGACTCATTTTATTCTCCTAAATCCCCGGCTACGATTGGCCGGGTCCACTTCAGAAAACAACAACATTTACAGCCGCGAAAGACGCCAGAAAAGTCGGCGTCGCCGCTATAAGGAATTACTGCAACTTGATTTCGACATCCACGCCGGCGGGAAGGTCCAGCTTCATCAGCGCATCGACCGTCTTGTCGGTCGGATCGATGATGTCCATCAGGCGCAGGTGGGTGCGAATCTCGAACTGGTCGCGCGACGTCTTGTTCACGTGCGGCGAACGCAATACATCGAAACGTTCGATCCGCGTCGGCAAGGGCACCGGGCCACGAACAACGGCTCCCGTACGCTTGGCAGTTTCCACAATCTCAAGAGCCGACTGATCGATCAGGCGATAGTCGAAGGCCTTGAGGCGGATACGAATCTTTTGACTTTGCATGGAAAATCCTTAAAGAGCGGGGTCGCAAATCGCGAAAGGGCGAGATTTTATCGCCCTTTCCGCTGTATTGCAACAAAGTTATTCGATGATCTTGGCGACGACACCGGCGCCGACGGTACGACCGCCTTCACGGATGGCGAAACGCAGACCCTCTTCCATCGCGATCGGGGCGATCAGCCTCACTACCATCTGCACGTTGTCGCCCGGCATCACCATCTCGGTCCCGGCCGGCAGTTCGATGCTGCCCGTGACGTCGGTGGTGCGGAAGTAGAACTGCGGCCGGTAGCCGTTGAAGAACGGGGTGTGACGACCGCCTTCGTCCTTCGACAGGATGTACACTTCCGACGTGAAGTGGGTGTGCGGGGTGATGCTGCCCGGCTTGGCCAGCACCTGGCCGCGCTCGACTTCTTCACGCTTGGTGCCGCGCAGCAGCACACCGACGTTGTCGCCGGCCTGACCCTGGTCCAGCAGCTTCCTGAACATTTCGACGCCGGTGCAGGTGGTCTTGGTGGTGGGGCGGATGCCGACGATTTCGATTTCTTCGCCGACCTTGACCACGCCACGCTCGATACGGCCCGTCACCACGGTGCCACGGCCGGAGATCGAGAAGACGTCTTCGATGGGCATCAGGAAGGGCTTGTCGATGGCGCGCTCAGGCGTCGGGATGTAGCTGTCCAGGGCGTCGGCCAGGGCCATGATGGCGACTTCGCCGAGTTCGCCCTTGTCGCCTTCGAGGGCCTTGAGGGCCGAGCCCTTGATGATCGGGATGTCGTCGCCGGGGAAGTCGTACTTGCTCAAGAGTTCGCGCAGTTCCATTTCAACGAGTTCGAGCAGTTCGGCGTCGTCGACCATGTCGCACTTGTTCATGAACACGACCATGTAGGGCACGCCGACCTGGCGCGCCAAGAGGATGTGCTCGCGGGTCTGCGGCATCGGGCCGTCAGCGGCGGAGCAGACCAGGATGGCGCCGTCCATCTGCGCGGCGCCGGTGATCATGTTCTTGACGTAGTCGGCGTGGCCCGGGCAGTCAACGTGGGCGTAGTGACGGTTCTTGGTCTCGTATTCGACGTGCGCGGTGTTGATGGTGATGCCGCGTGCCTTTTCTTCCGGCGCCGCATCAATCTGGTCGTAGGCTTTCGCCTCGCCACCAAATTTCGACGACAGCACCGTCGTGATCGCCGCCGTCAAGGTCGTCTTGCCATGGTCTACGTGACCAATCGTCCCCACGTTCACGTGTGGCTTCGTACGCTCAAACTTGCCTTTTGCCATTTCTGCTTTCCTTAAAGAACGATTATTGTTCGATCACTTCTTGTTGATGACTGCTTCGGCGACATTCTTCGGCGCCTCGGTGTAATGCTTGAATTCCATCGAGTAGGTGGCGCGGCCCTGCGACAGGGAGCGCAGCTGCGTGGAATAGCCGAACATCTCGGCCAGCGGCACCTCGGCCTTGATCAGCTTGATGCCGCCGACCTGGTCTTCCATGCCATGCACGATGCCGCGACGCCCGGAGAGGTCGCCCATGACGTTGCCCATGTAGTCTTCCGGCGTTTCGACTTCGACTGCCATCATCGGCTCCAGCAGCACCGGGCTGGCCTTGCGCATGGCGTCCTTGAAGGCCATCGAGGCGGCCATCTTGAAGGCGTTTTCGTTGGAGTCCACGTCATGGTAGGAGCCGTCAAACAATGTCACCTTGACGTCCACCACGGGGAAGCCGGCCAGCACGCCATTCGGCAAGGTATCCCTGAGGCCCTTTTCAACAGCGGGAATGAATTCACGCGGTACGGAACCGCCCTTGATCATGTCCACGAACTCAAAACCCTTGCCTGCCTCATTCGGTTCCAGTTTGATCCAGACGTGGCCGTACTGACCGCGACCGCCAGACTGCTTGACGAACTTGCCCTCCTGCTCGACCGACTTGCGCACGGCTTCACGATAGGCCACCTGCGGCGCACCGACATTCGCCTCAACGCCGAATTCGCGACGCATGCGATCAACAAGAATTTCCAGATGGAGCTCGCCCATGCCGGAGATGATTGTCTGACCGGACTCCTCATCTGTCCGCACACGGAACGAAGGGTCTTCCTGCGCCAGACGATTGAGCGCAATGCCCATCTTTTCCTGGTCGGCCTTGGTCTTGGGTTCGACGGCAACGTGAATCACCGGCTCGGGGAATACCATGCGCTCAAGCGTGATGACATGGGCGGGGTCGCACAGGGTCTCACCTGTAGTGGCCTCTTTCAAGCCAACAGCGGCAGCGATATCGCCCGCGAACACTTCCTTGATTTCCTCGCGCTGATTGGCGTGCATCTGCAGGATCCGGCCAAGGCGCTCCTTGCGGCCCTTGATCGGATTGAAAATGGTGTCGCCGGTCTTGACGGTGCCGGAGTAAACCCGGAAGAAGGTAAGCTGGCCGACATAGGGGTCGGTCATGATCTTGAACGCGAGAGCGGCAAACGGGTCGGTATCGTTCGGCTTGCGCTCGCCCGGCGTCTCGTTTTCGAGGATGCCATCGACCGGAGGAATATCCGTCGGTGCCGGCAGATACTCGATGACGGCGTCCAGCATTGCCTGCACGCCCTTGTTCTTGAATGCAGAACCGCACAACATGGGTACGATTTCGGCAGCCAGGGTACGGGTACGCAAACCCAGCTTGATTTCCTCTTCGGTCAGCTCGCCACTCTCAAGGTACTTGTTCATCAGTTCCTCGGAGGCTTCAGCGGCGGCCTCGACCATCTTTTCGCGCCACTCGTCGGCCGTAGCTTTCAAGTCTGCAGGAATGTCCCGGTAATCAAACTTGATCCCTTGGCTTGCCTCATCCCAAAAAATGGCCTTCATTTTGACCAGATCGACCACGCCCTCGAACTTCTCCTCGGCACCGATAGGAATCTGCAGCGGAATGGGGTTGGCCTTGAGGCGCATGCGCATCTGGTCATGCACCTTGAAGAAGTCGGCACCCTGACGGTCCATCTTGTTCACGAAAGCCAGTCGCGGCACGCCGTAGCGGTTGGCCTGACGCCAGACGGTTTCCGACTGCGGCTGGACGCCACCCACGGCGCAATAAACCATACAAGCACCATCCAGCACCCGCATGGAGCGCTCCACCTCGATGGTGAAGTCGACGTGTCCCGGGGTGTCGATGATGTTGACGCGATGCTCGGGGAAATTTGCGCCCATCCCCTTCCAGAAGCAGGTGGTCGCTGCCGACGTAATCGTGATCCCGCGCTCCTGCTCCTGCTCCATCCAGTCCATGGTGGCAGCACCGTCATGGACTTCGCCAATCTTGTGATTGACGCCCGTATAAAACAGAATACGCTCGGTGGTAGTAGTTTTACCGGCGTCAATATGCGCCGATATGCCGATATTGCGATAGCGCTCGATGGGAGTCTTGCGGGCCACTTGATTTACCTGCCTTATCTAAACCAAACCGCCATGAAGCCTCGTTGAACGAAGCGACAGGGCGGCGGACGAAAAACGAAAGTCTCGCCGGACAACCGACGAGACGCGCTACTACTTAGAAGCGGAAATGCGAGAACGCCTTGTTGGCTTCGGCCATACGGTGAACTTCCTCGCGCTTCTTCATCGCCGCACCGCGCCCTTCGGACGCCTCCAGCAATTCCGCGGCAAGACGCTGACCCATGGACTTTTCGGAACGCTTGCGCGCCGCTTCACGCAGCCAGCGCATGGAAAGCGCCATGCGCCGCGACGGACGGACTTCAACGGGCACCTGATAGTTGGCGCCGCCGACGCGACGGCTCTTGACCTCGACCAAAGGCTTGACGTTGCTTACCGCCAGCGAGAACACCTCCAGCGGATCCTTGCCGCTCTTGGCCTGGATCTGCGCGAACGCGCCATAGATGATGCGCTCGGCAACGGATTTCTTGCCACTGTCCATCAGCACATTGACGAACTTGGAAAGATCGACACTGCCGAATTTCGGATCGGGCAGGATGTCACGTTTGGGAACTTCACGACGACGGGGCATGTTATCTCCTTAAGGCCTGATCAGGCGGCTTTGGGCCGCTTGGCACCGTACTTCGAGCGACTCTGCTTGCGGTCCTTGACACCCTGGGTATCAAGGCTGCCACGCACGATGTGGTAACGCACGCCAGGCAAATCCTTGACGCGACCGCCACGAATCAGAACAACCGAGTGCTCCTGCAGATTGTGGCCTTCGCCACCGATGTAAGAAATGACCTCGAAACCGTTGGTCAGCCTTACCTTGGCAACTTTGCGCAGTGCCGAGTTCGGCTTCTTTGGCGTCGTGGTGTATACGCGGGTGCAAACGCCGCGGCGTGCCGGGCTGTTGCCAAGAGCGGGCACTTTGCTTTTCGACTGTGGCGCCTGTCGTCCCTTGCGCACTAGCTGGTTGATGGTGGGCATGTATTGGTCCTGAATGCTGTGCGAAACGCTATGAAAATAGATGGAATCCGGCCCCTGCGAAGGGCAAAGAGGCCGGATTATAGATTGGTCCCCTGGCAGCGTCAACCCGCTTGGGTGTCCTCTGCGGCAACCGTTGCATCCGCCTCGCTGGGCGGCAGATCAAACAGGCTTTGTGCCTCGGCTCCACTCGCCTGACTACGGCGGGCGCGATGATAGGCCATGCCGGTGCCGGCCGGGATCAAACGGCCCACGATGACGTTCTCCTTGAGGCCGCGCAGTTCATCGCGCTTGCCCATGATGGCCGCCTCGGTCAGCACACGGGTGGTCTCCTGGAAGGACGCCGCCGAAATGAAGGAATCGGTGGACAGGCTGGCCTTGGTGATGCCGTGCAGCATGAAGTCATACTGCGCCGGCGTCTTGCCGGCGGCAATCAGCTTGTCGTTCTCATCCAGCACGTTGGCGCGTTCGACCTGCTCTTCCTTGATAAAGGCCGAGTCGCCGGGACTGGTGATGACGACGCGACGCAGCATCTGGCGCACGATCACTTCGATGTGCTTGTCGTTGATCTTGACGCCCTGCAGGCGATACACGTCCTGCACTTCGTCAATGATGTAGCGGGCAAGTTCCTCGACACCCTTCAGGCGCAGGATGTCGTGCGGATCGGCAGGGCCGTCCACGATGACTTCGCCCTTGTTGACCACCTGCCCGTCATGGGCCATGACGTGCTTGTCCTTGGTGATCAGGTACTCATGTGCCGTGCCATCCGGCTCGGTGATCACCAGACGCTGCTTGCCCTTGGTGTCCTTGCCGAAGGACACGGTGCCGGTGACTTCCGCCAGCACGCCGGCATCCTTCGGAATACGAGCTTCGAAGAGCTCTGCGACACGCGGCAGGCCGCCGGTAATGTCGCGGGTCTTCGACGATTCCTGCGGGATGCGCGCCAGGATGTCACCGACTGCAACCGGCTGGCCATCCTTGACGGTGATCAGGGAGCCGACCTGGAAGGTGATGGTCACCACGTGGTCGGTGCCGTGAATCTTCACTTCCTGGCCGCTCTCGTCGATCAGCTTGACTTGCGGGCGGACGCCCTTGGATGCCTTGGCCCCGCGCTTGGGATCGATGACCACCAGGGTCGAGAGTCCGGTGACTTCGTCCATCTGTTCCGCCACCGTGGCATTCTTCTCCACGTTCTCGAACTTCACCGTACCGGCATACTCAGTGACGATCGGGCGGGTATGCGGATCCCAAGTCGCCAGTTGAGCGCCTGCCTTGACCGACTTCCCGTCGTCAGCCTGCATCGTCGCACCGTACGGGACCTTGTGACGCTCCCGCTCACGACCATTGTCATCGGTAATCATGACTTCGCCCGAGCGCGAGATGACGATCTTCTCGCCCTTCGGGTTGGTGACGTAGCGCATGGTGGCGGTAAAGCGCGTTACGCCGCCGCTCTTTGCTTCAATGCTGCTCTGCGCCGCCGAACGCGAGGCCGCACCACCAACGTGGAAGGTACGCATCGTGAGCTGGGTTCCCGGCTCGCCGATCGACTGGGCGGCGATGACCCCGACCGCCTCGCCGGCATTCACCAGCGAACCGCGACCCAGGTCACGGCCATAGCACTTGGCACAAAGGCCATAACGTGTCTCGCAGGTCAATGCACTGCGCACGCGGACTTCGTCGATGTCCAGCGCTTCGATGATATCCACTGCGTCTTCGTCGAGCAAAGATCCGGCTGCGAACAGGACATCCTGCGTATCGGGATGAATGACGTCATTCGTCACGACGCGGCCGAGAATGCGCTCGCGCAGGGGTTCGATGACCTCACCACCCTCGACCAGCGCCTTCATCGCAAATCCGTTCTGCGTCCCGCAGTCATCCTCGATCACCACCAGATCCTGCGTCACATCCACCAGACGGCGCGTGAGGTAGCCCGAGTTGGCTGTCTTCAATGCAGTATCGGCCAGACCCTTACGTGCGCCGTGAGTGGAGATGAAGTACTGCAGAACGTTGAGGCCTTCACGGAAATTCGAGGTGATCGGCGTTTCGATGATGGACCCGTCAGGCTTCGCCATCAGGCCGCGCATGCCGGCCAACTGGCGAATCTGTGCTGCCGAGCCGCGGGCACCGGAGTCAGCCATCATGTAGATGGAATTGAAGGACTCCTGACTCACCTGCTTTCCGTCCGGACCGGTCACGACCTGATGCGCGAGCTGGTCCATCATGGCCTTGGCGACTTGGTCGCCGGCACGGCCCCAGATGTCGACCACCTTGTTGTAGCGCTCGCCGACGGTGACCAGGCCGGAGGTGTATTGCTTTTCGATCTCCTTGACCTCGGCCTCGGCGGCGGCGATCAGGCTGTGCTTCTGCGTCGGCACCAGCATGTCATCGACGCAGATCGAAATGCCGGCGCGGGTTGCCAGGCGGAAGCCCGCCTGCATCAACTGGTCGGCGAATACCACGGTTTCCTTGAGGCCGCAGCGACGGAAGCTCTCGTCGATCAGCTTGGAAATTTCCTTCTTCTTGAGCGGTTTGTCGATCACCTTGAAGGGCAGGCCGCGTGGCAGGATTTCTGACAGCAGGGCGCGCCCCGCCGTCGTCGAGTAGCGGGTGATTTTCGGTTGCCACTGCTTGTCGGCATCCAGTTCGAACTCGCGGATGCGCACCGAGATGCGCGCATGCAGATCGATCTGCCGCGAATCGATGGCGCGGGTGATTTCGGCGATATCGGTGAAGATCATGCCGTTGCCGCGGGCGGATACGTTCTCGCGGGTGGCGTAATAGAGGCCCAGCACTACTTCCTTCGACGGCACTATGATCGACAGGCCGTTGGCCGGCGACAGCACGCTGTTCGAGGCCAGCATCAGAGTGCGGGCTTCCATCTGCGCTTCCAGCGACAACGGAATATGGACGGCCATCTGGTCGCCGTCGAAGTCGGCGTTGAAGGCCACGCAAACCAGCGGATGCAGTTGGATCGCCTTGCCTTCGATCAGGGTCGGCTCGAAGGCCTGGAT
>ORJL010052790.1_pt1 | contig 17324 bp, 11 predicted proteins | sample 1779941 | NCBI WGS metagenome assembly ORJL01 (sample SAMEA104232317, study PRJEB22302) | groundwater metagenome | biome: forest; feature: aquifer; material: groundwater | place: USA | collected 2011-08-07 | depth 5.8 m | reverse complement strand
GCCCGGCCCGGCGGCTGAGGAGGTAAGCGAGCCGGCGCCCCATGACGTGGCGACCATCGACCAGATGCGACAAAAGCTCAAGACCGCCGAGGGCCGAGCCGTTTACAAGACGCGCAAGCAGATCGTCGAACCCGTCTTCGGCGTCCTCGGCGGACAGAAAACTCTAGACCGCGATCCGGGTCGCGCGAAGGGCTTTCCCCGACACCCTCCTAGCCCGCGAATCGGGCGGTAGAGCGCCACGCAGGCTGTCATCGACGCGACCGCCGGCGAGTCGTTCGCCTCTTGTGATCGCCTCCCGCGGGCCCTAGAATCGCCTCTCGCGTCGCGGCTTCATCCCTTGCGGCGGACTGGGAGGGAGACATGGGAGCTCGAGCTCGGTTGGCCATCCTCGCCGTCGCAGTCGTCGCCGGCATCGCGGCGATCGTCTGGCAGTCGCGCCGCACCTCGCCCGATCCCCGCGCCGCGGCGCCCCCTCGGCGGGTCGCGCCGTCGCCCGGACCGACCCCGACGGGACGGATCGAGACCCCTCCCGCGCCCCCCTCCGCCCGCCCGCCCGAAGATGCGCACCCCCAGGCGAACGTCCACGGGAAGGTCGTCGGCCCGTCGGGCGCGCCCGCAGAGGCCGACCTGTTCGCGGCGAGGCTCGGAGATCAGACCGGCAACGGCGTCGCCGCACACTCCGGCGCCGACGGCGCCTTCTCGCTCTCCCTCGAGAGCGGCGACTGGAACCTCGAGGGCTGGAACGCCGACGCCATCGGAGGGACCATCGTCAAGGTCCCCGCCGAGGGGGCCGTCGTCGCCGACTTCACCTTGCAGGAGGGCGCCATCGTCCACGGGCGGGTCCTGGGGCCGGACGATTTGCCGGTCCCGTCCGCGAAGATCATCGACATGGGCTCCATGCCCCGCGGGACCTCGGGCCCCGACGGGACCTATCGCGTCGTCGTCCTGCCGTTCGTCGCGATGCTCACCGCGGAGGCGCCGGGGCTCGTCTCGATCCCCTCCGAGCTCAAGGTCCGCCCCGGCGGAGACTACGAGCTCGACCTGCGCCTCGGGAGGTCCTGCGGGATCCGCGGTCGGGTCGTCGATGCCTCGGGTGCGCCCATCGCGGGCGCCCAGGTCAAGGACTCGGGAATCGAGGAGGGGGGTGGCATCAGCTCATCCAACACGCCGGCGACAGCCACCGCGGACGCCGACGGGGCCTTCGACCTCGAGGGCCTCCAGGCGGGGAAGCACTTCCTGACGGCCGAGGCGCGCGGATACCAGTCCGAGTGGGGCGACGCGGTGACGGGCGCGATCGACGTCAAGTTCACCCTCACGCGCGGAGGGCGCATCGAGGGGAAGGTCGTCCGCAAAGGAACCGGCGAGCCCGTCGACCGCGCGAGCGTCGACTACCACCCTGCGGCGGAGCCCATCCAGACGCCCCAGCACTTCGTCTCGGGCTTCACGGGCGCGGACGGCACCTTCACGCTCGATGGACTGGAGCCGGGTCGCGTCGTGCTGAAGGTGGATGCCCGGGGCTTCTCGGAGGTCTACTCCGAGCCGATCGACGTGACCGTGGAGACGCCGATCGCCGGCGTCGTGGTGGAGGTCTCCGGCGGAGGGACCGTGCGCGGGACGGTCGTCTCCGCGGCGGACGGGCGACCCGTGCGGGGGGCGAAGGTGTACCGCCTCCAAAAGTACGGGGGCGGGGACTGGGAAGAGCGGGGGGTCGCGCACCAGTTCGGCGGTGTGGCTTCGGACGAGGAAGGAAGGTTCGAGGTCGGCGACCTGCCGCCGGGCGCGGTGCGCCTCCGGCTGCGGCACGCCGACTTCTCGCCGCTCGACCGGACGGTCACGGTGGCGGAGGGACAGGTCGTCGAGGAGCGCTTCGTCCTCGGCGCGGGGGCGCGGATCCACGGCCACGTCCGCGGGAAGGACGACAAGCCGCTCAAGGACTCCGAGGTCGGCGCCGGGAAGAAGGGCTGGGCCGAGTCGCGGCAGACGTTCACCGAGGCGGACGGGCGGTACGAGCTGGACGGCCTCTCCCCTGGTCCCTGGGTCGTGGTCGCGCTCCAGCCCGCGGACGCGGTGAAGGACCGGTTCCCGATCGGCTCGAAGGAGGTGAACCTCGAGGCGGGCGGCGACGCAGAGGTCGACTTCCCGACCGCCGGCGGGGTCCGCCTGCGCGGGACGCTGCGGAAGGGGGCCCAGGTCCTTCCCGGGGTGGAGTTCGTGATCCTCTCGCTCCACGGGGCGGGGGTGCCTCTCCCTGCGACGACCGACGCGACCGGCAACTACGAGATGGAGGGAATGATCCCAGGCCCGTACCTCGTCGCGGTGGAGGGGATCCAGATCCGCATCGAGGTCCCCTCGGGCGTCGCGGAGGTGTCGAAGGACCTGGTCCTGCCGACGGGCGGGGTTTCGGGAACGGTGCTCGACGCGGCGACGAGGGCCCCGGCCGCGGGCGCCTCGGTGATGGCGATGCGGCGCGGGCTGCCGACCGGCGGCATCGCGGAGGTGCTCGATCGCGCCGCGGGGGCGGCCCAAGCCGGCGCGGACGGGCGATACGCCATCTCGGGGCTCGGCGCGGGCGACTACGACCTCCTCGTCTCCGTGACAGGGACGATGCCGCAGGTCGCAGGCGAGGTCTCCCTCAAGGACGAGGAGACGGTGCAGGGGAAGGACCTCGTCGCGGAGCATGGGGCGCGGCTGCGGGTCCGGGCGATAGGCGCGGACGGTGCGCCGCTGGCCGGGGCGACGCTGACCCTGCGAGACGCGCATACGGGCGCGTCGCTCAACACGGAGGAGCTCGTCGCGCTCCGCACGGACGAGAAGGGGGAGACGCAGATCGGGCCCCTTGCGCCAGGGACGTATGACGTTTCGGCGCACGCGGAGGGACGGGCCTCGGCACACGTGAGGGTAGAGGTGGGCGCGGACCGGGATGCGGAGACTCAGGTGGCGCTCCTCGCGCCGGGGCGCCTGAGCGTGGTCGTGCGGGACACCTCGGGCGCGCCGGTCGCTCGTGCGGCGCTCGTGCTGTGGACCTCGGCGGGCCTGGCCGCGGACCGTCGTCTGCGGCTGGATGAGATGACGAACCCGCTGAACGGGGAGTCGGACCAGGCGGGGCGGATCGATCGAGACGACCTCGCGCCGGGGCACTACCGCGGGGAGGTCGCTGCGGGGGACCTGCACGCGACGATCGAGGTCGACGTCGAGGCGGGAAGGACCGTCGAGGCGCCGGTGAGGCTCGATCGGAAATAGCCGACGGGGGCGAACTCCTGTCAGGAGGCGAAGTCCCGACTACTCCACCATTGTATTCCTGACAGGTGTTCGCCGAGTCCAGACGCAGGGACCGGCCGCGCGTAGGCGACAATGAAGAGGGTGCTGAGGAGCGCCGTGAGGAGGGCCAGAGCCTCCCGGAGCGGCGCGCCAAGCTTCTTCTCCAGGTCCTGCGCCACCTCCGGGGGCCAGGGGTTGGTGACCGTCAGCGCGAGCACGCTCTCGGCGTGCACCGTGAGGTCGAAACAGTCGCGGGTCGTCGTCTCGGTGGTCCACGACCAGGTCCCCGTCTGGGTCCGCGTGACATTCGTGTAGCCGTCCAGCCAGACGAGTGTCACCACGCCGATCACCGCGCAGTGCAGGGCCACGGTCGGAAGGAGGCTGCGATACGCCCCTCCACGCAGCCAGGAGACCACCTCCAGGACCCGGTTCGGGATCTCTACGACCGTCGCCGGCCAGTGCGACACGAGCGCGGCGCCGATCAAGTTGACGGCCACGTAGAGCAGGGCGAGGACGGCAAGCGCGACCCATGCGAGCCCCGAGACCTTGAAGAGCGGAGAGAACGGGACGAGCAGACCGAAGAGCGCGACCGCGTGCGCGAGGACGATCCTCCTCGCGGGCGCGTGGTCGTCCCCGAGGCGAACCGTCGCATCGCTACGGACCTCACGACGGTCTACACGAAGCAGGACGGCATGGTGGCTGTCGTCCCCGTCATCGACTGCGGTTGCCGGACCGCGCTGGCGCTCTCGGTCACCAAGAGCCAGGCGTCGATCCCCGTCCTCGACCCGGTCAGGAAAGCGCTCGAGAAGGTCTTCGGGACCCCCGACCGGGTGCCTGACGGCCTGGAACTTCGGAGCGACCACGGACCGCAGTACACCGGCGCTGACTGCGATGTGTTCTGCAAGGAGTGGCGCCTCTTCCACACCTTCGCACCGGTCGGGCGCCCGACCGGCAACAGCGTCGTCGAGCGATTCATCCGGACCATCAAGGAGGAGGTCATCTGGCTCCGCGACTGGAACTCGCTCGCGGAGCTCCAGGAGGCCCTGGACCGGTGGCTCATCGTCTACAACGAAGGGCGGCCTCATCAGGCCCTCGACTGGCAGACGCCTGCAGAGCGGCGTGCCCAACTCCTCGCGGCGTGAGCCGCGACAACATCAGGGGGATTCTCGATCGTCAATGTGTCTTGATTCCGGGGGAACAGTACAGCTCGAAGGGGGCCCCGAGCTACAGGACTTCGCCCCTCCGCGCCGCCGACAAGGGCGACTACATCCCCCGCAGTGGGGCAAGATCGTTACGCGCAGGTGCTCTCGTTACTGCAGGGTAATGATACGACTTCGGACTCGCCTGGTCCGAGAGGGCTGTAGAGAAACGAAACGCACGGCGCAAGCCCCCCCCCCCGCCATCGTCATAAGAACGCACGTGCGTGCGCGCTCTCGTACTGCAGTCTTGGCACGGAGCGTGCGTACAGAAAGCCATTCCCCGTTCTCGACCTCGATCATGGAGTGAGCCATGCATCTGTTTCTGGTCCGCCTCGCCGCCATCGTCTTCGGACTCGTCGTCTCACAGTCGGGCTACGGCCAGACTCCCGTCACTGGGTGCGGCCCATGCTCCGGGACTGTCGCCCTGACTGTCAATGTGCAGGGCCAGCAGGTATTCCTGGAATGGACGACCTCGGTGACTCCGGGCTCCGACAACCGGGGCGTGCCCCATTTCGCGCACTCGCAGTTGGATATCGATCTCACCATCGCCAAGATCGAGCGTGACGGCGTTCGGGAACATCACTACCTGATCGTTGAGTTCGCGCAGGATGAGATTCTCAGCAGGCAGAGCGGCTTCTCCAAGCCAGGCAACAACTCAAGTACTGTCCAGGCGATTGAGGGCATCATCAAGTCCGAGACTGCTGCGGACAGCGTGGTAATTCGCTTGCCCGCACAGTTCTCATACAACGTCGACTACTTCGTTGTCCACGATGCTGGTGAAATCTGCCCGGGGGTGACGGACCCGACGGATCCATACGTAAATGGAAGGGCGAAGGTTCGCGTTGGCGACGGCATCACGGAAAGCCGGACCGTGTCATTCGGACACTAGGCGCTAGATTGCTCCGGTTCACTCGGACGGTGGTAGGCAATGCCTTCACTCGGACGTAGCAATCGGCTTTGGCTGTTCATCGCCCTGTCCATGCTGGCCGGCGTGCTCATCGTGCTTCCACGCCTTCGACAGCCTCATCCTGTGGCTCCGCCTCATCCTCCAGGCCAGGTCACGTCACTTCCGGAGTCCACGGCCCAACCCGGAGGGCCAGTCTCTGCGCCTCCCCCCCCAATCCCCGATGGCCCACTTTGCGCAAGCGACACTCCTCCGGGGCCCATCCGCCCTAAGATTCCTTCTCCGCTGTCGGAACCGACCATCGAGGTGATGAAACAGTACCTGATGGAGACTTGGCTTTTGTCCTCCGTGGAGGCGAAGAAGCGGATCGATGCGGAGCTCGCCAACCGCGGTCCCCTAGCCGCCTTGTCCCTGATTGCGAGGACGATCGCTGAGGGAGGAGCCACATCAGACCCTTCATTTCGCAAGGACCACCCGGATCACCGAATCGTCGGCGAGGAAGGCCTCCGGAGCTTCGACTTCGAGCACTGGTTCCGGCGTTTGCAGTTCGTGAAACTAATTCCGTACGTCGCGGCGCGCGCGGGCACCAGCGAAGTCAACGCCCTTGCCAAGCAACTTGTGCTGGACATCCTGGAGGCGCACACGGACGATGTTCTAGCACTCTTCGCCGCATCGTGTCTGTCAGACCCCAAGGGTGCGTTTTCGGAGCCCCAGTTCTTGGAATCCTACTCGTTGGATGATACCCCGCTTGGAATTGGCTTTTCTTTCTCGGGACCAGATCGCTACCGAAGGATCTCGGGTGGTGAAGACTCCAATGGCGCGTTTGAGGCGTTCCGCCAGAATCTGCTTCCGAGCCTTGCGAACGATCCTGACGCGACGGCGCGCGTGGCTGCCATAATCGATCGGGTCACTTCCCGTAGCCTCCGCTCCCATCTGTTGGATGCCGTTGCCCAAATGGCGGACAAGGAACGTTACTCCCTCGTATTCCTCCGACTGGCGACGAATCCGGACTTGGACTCGACTACGCGCGGGAAGGCCATCGACCTTGTGAAGGGTCTTGCGCACATCCAGTCCGTTCGGGAGGCTTTTGATTCTGCCATTAGGACTACAGATCCAAACGCGCGCTCCGCACGCGTGTTGTTCATCGACCGGATACCGGAGTGCTATCCGACCGACGAACGGTACTCTCGAACTCTCTCGGAGCTCGTTGGAAATGAACATGAAGATGCACTTGTCCGATCCGCGGCCGCAAAGGCCCTTTTGAAGTACCCGGTAGAGGGAATGTCTCCTTCGGGAGCCGTGACGACCTATTTGTCCTCCTTGGAGGCCGCTGACAATTGGGGGGGATTCTCCGATGTCGCGCAAGCGGCCGCGCAACTCGGGCGTCGCGAGCTTGTTCCACTTTTTCGGGAGATTCTTGCGCGATATGAGAGCGACGGAAGCCAACCTCACCGGGTAACGGCGCTACGCGCTTGGCTGGCAACTCTTCTACAATGAGGCCCGCATCGCCGGTGGTTCAGCGGGGGCATCGGCCGGCTGCGCGTGAACCACGGCGCACGGGACCTCCCTCGCGCAGGCGAGCAGGCCACGTTTCCGAGGCCCCCCCGGCAATCCCAGACGGTCGGATTTCCCGCGGCGAAGTCCTGTCAGGAGGCGAAGTCCCGACTACTCCAACAGTTGTAGTCCTGACAGGTGTTCGCCGACAGGTGTTCGCCGCCTCGCGCTGCTGCGGGAGGGATAGGCGGCACGGGGACAGCTCATCGGGTGGCCCCACGGGGTCCGGCCGGGGCGAGCTCGGCGGCGATTCTGACAGCAGCGAGGGCGCGGATGCGGGGGGCGAGGTCGAACGAGTCCTTTCCGGCGTGCACGACGAAGAGGCGGTCCAGGGAAAGATCGGAGGACGCGATCCTCATCGACTTCGTGATGGATGGGGCGGACGTTCGCTTCACCTCGAAACCCCAGCGCCGCCGACCGCGCACGACAAGGAGGTCGAGCTCCGCGCCCGCATGGGTTCCCCAAAAGAAACTCTCTTGCGGGGCGGCCGCCAGCGCCTGAAGGACGGAGTCGACCACGAAGCCCTCCCACGAGGCCCCGAGGGTCGGGTGGGCCTCGAGGTCGGAGAGTGTCCCGAGCCCCAGGATCGAATGGAGGAGCCCACTGTCGGCGATGTAGACCTTCGGGGAACTGACCTGTCGCTTTCCAATGTTTTCGTGCCAGGGAAGGAGGACCCGGACGACATAGGTCGACGCGAGGAGGTCCAGATAGCGTCGCACTGTCGTGTCGGCGACGCCGAACGAACGTCCGAACTCCGATGCGTTCCAGACCTGCGCGTGCCGATGGGCGAGCATGGCCCAGAACCGACCCAATGTCGCTGACGGCGTGACCACGCCGAGCTGCGGCAGATCGCGTTCGAGGAACGTCGAGACGAACTCCCGTCGCCACTCCACGCTGGCCCGGTCCGACGGCGCCAGAAAACTCCGCGGGAAGCCCCCGCGCACCCAGAGCCGGTCCAGGCGCCCGGGCCGGACCTCGTCGAGCGAGAACCCGGACAGGCGATAGGTGGCGATCCTCCCGGCAAGCGTTTCCGCGCCTTGCCGCAGGAGCTCGGGCGACGCGCTGCCGAGCACGAGAAAACGGCAAGGGGTGCGTGGGCGGTCGGCCAGCACGCGGAGCACGGGGAAGAGGTCAGGCCGACGGTGCAGCTCGTCCAGCACGACGAGACCTCGCACGCGCCCGAGCGTCAGGGAGGGATCCGCGAGACGGGAGAGATCGTCCGGAAACTCCAGGTCGAACCAGGCTCCCTGTCCTCCATGCGCACGCCAGACCTGGCGCGCGAGGGTCGACTTCCCGACCTGACGCGCGCCGAGGATGGCTACGACCGGGTGGCGTGACAGGAGACCGAGGACGTTTCGCACGTGGTTCGGTCGCTGAATCACCTCGTGAGTCTACCTTGAAGATTCGGCGTCGTCCACCGATGTTTCAAGGTTTAGGAGGGACCGCTACGGAGCGGGGCGGGAGGCGGTGGCTTCCACTGCTGACGAGTTTTGGCTGCATCATGTCTCCCACCTTCACTCCAGGACCGCGCACTGGCCGGCCTCGGTCCCGGGATACGGCACGAGCGTGCCGTGCTCCAGGTCGATGTTGAAGCCAAGGTCTTCGAGATTCAGCGAACCGACGAGGACGGTGGTGCGGCTCGGCTCGATCACGCCGTAGGTCGTAATATCCCGGTCCTGGATGCGAAGCCGCAGCCCCTGGGCAACTTGCAGCGTCGCCTTTCGCAGGTCTGCGTACGTGACCTCCATCGGGCGGACCCGCTTGGGGAGGCCAAGCTGGTCGGCCACGGACTGCGGCAGCACCGTGTGCGAACTGCCGTTGTCGACCTTGCACCGGAGGCGAAGGGGAGGCTTGGCCCCCGACTCCACCTCGACGTCGTCCCGGAGGTTCCAAAGCTCTGCTTCCACCCAGACTTCACGACTCATCATCGAACCTCAAGAGAGCGAACTCCTCTCGGGCACCCAAAGGGTCTTCAGCCTTCGGCGCAAGATGCGTGCCCGAGCGACCCGGACGACGCGCGGCAGGGCCGCTGCATACTGTACAGTCCGCTCCGTTGAAGGTGGCGAAACAACCGCGTTCACCGCCCGAAGGGCCGGGAGCGCCCGCACTGCACGTCCCACGGGTCCATCCCTCGGGGGCCGGCGCTTCATGACGCGTGCCATGGCTCGATCCCTCGGGGGCCGGCGCTTCATGACGCGTGCCATGGCTCGATCCCTCGGGGGCCGGCGCTTCATGACGCGTCCCATGGCTCCATCCCTCGGGGGCCGGCGCTTCATGACGCGTCCCATGGCTCGATCCCTCGGGGGCCGGCGCTTCATGACGCGTCCTGCGCCTGCGTCCCACGAAGTTACGCATCTCATTCGCGGGTCTGCTGTTGCTACCCCGGGGTGGTTGCCGGGACGGCGGGGGCCGCCAAGGCCGCGGTATCGCGCGCCAGTTCCTCACGAGCCCTGCGGACCTCGCCGAGGGACTTGGCGTCGCCGGCCAGGGTGTAGGTCCCCTGCAGGATGTCGAGCCATGCCGTGATGCGTACGGAAGTCGTTCTCAGTCCCCCGTACAGATCGATGGTTGCCAGGGGGAGCGCCGATTTCGCGGCGTTCACATCGCCTCGCGCCTTCGTCGCCTCCTCCACGGCGGACGAGATCCTGGCGATCTCGTCGGGGGTCACCTTCCCGGACAGGGCCGGATTCTCCCCGATGAACGCGAGAACGGCCTGCAGGAAGCCGAGCTTCGCATCTTCCGTCGTTGCCTTGCCGCTCTTCGGAAGCGCCGCGAGCAAGGCCTTCTTCTCCTTCTTCTCGAGCTCACTGCCCTTGATCGAGCCGCGGAGGACATCGATCGTCGCCACGCCGCGCGAGACGGCGCTCTCCATGGTGGTCGCCTTCTTGTCCACCCGGCGGATGCGCGTGCCCTTGAGGGACTCCTGCGCGGCGTTCGAGGCGGCGAGGCCGTCCACCTCCAGCAGAACCCCCTCAGGGTCGAACTTCGCGAGGACGTCCTTCACGGCGGGGCCGCGGTCCTTGACGAAGGATGCCTTCATCCGCATCTTTCCGAGGGTTTCCTCGAACGAACTGCGCGCCATGGGCGCCTCCGAATCCTCAGACCAAGGCGAGGCCCGATCCGCTTTCACCAGCGCATCGCGCAACCGCCGGGAGGTGGCGAGCGTAGCAGCCGGCAAGGCGCGCTTCAAGTAGTATCCTTGACTCTCTCGTAAGAAGTCAGTTTAGCGAGGACCACATCGTCGTGCTCGAAGGGGTCACCTGGGCCGACTACGAGCGGCTGCTCGAGATCCGCGGCGACCGCTCCGCCCCACGCCTCACCTACCTGGAGGGTCTGGTCGAGATCATGAGCCCGGCCCGCTTCCACGAGAACATCAAGTCCGTCATCGGCTGCCTCGTCGAGGTCTGGTGCCTCGAAAATTCGTCGCGCGCACGAGGTTCTCGTACTGCCCGCCGAATTCGACGCGGCACCCGGCCGCGCGGAGCTCATCCCCGAGCTGACGGTCGATCGCGGCCCTGGCTTCGGTCACGAAGCTGCCGAGGTCCCGGTCAGGTGCCAGCACTCTCGGGGGGTGATTCCCTCGGGATCTCCCGCCTCCACGCGAAGCCCGTCGACCTCGCGCAGCTCGCGCGAGACGTGGAGGAGCTGGCGCGGTGAGGGCGCGTTCCCCCGGCCGGACGCCGGTTACCGAAGCGTGACGGTCGGCGCGGCCGAGTCCCGGCGCGGCCGGACGCGAGAGGACGCCGCGAGCCGGAAGACCCTCCCGGGGCAATTCTTCAACACGGTCGAGAAAACGTTGCCCCGGGTGCTCCAAGGCAGTAGCCCTGCGGGCTCAAATCAGGGAGCTGTCCTGGACGCACCCATCCCCCCTGGGGCCCCTTCGGAGGACGGACCGTGAAGCTCGCTCGCTCCATCTGGTCATCCTGGTCGGCCTCGTCGCGCTCGTCGTCGGGTTCGCGGACACCGGGATCGCCTGGGGGCAGGCGGCAGTCGAGATCCGATGCCCAAAGGATGGCCCGCAAGACGAAGTCTGCCTCTTCTCCCGCATACAGGACATCGAGTGGCTGGGCGTCCCGGGGCTTCTGCGGGGCCATGTCACCATCTTCGCGTATCCGGGCGGCAATCCTCCCGCAGATGGTACGGTCGGGCGCGACGCACTTCGGGTCGCACATCCCTGGGACACTGGCAGATATTCTTGGGATACGGCAGAGCGTCGGGGAGGACAGACCAGGTTCATGAGCACGACCACATATGTGCTCAGGGTGTACCGTGGGCGCGGCCACGGAGACAGCAACCGCTTCGTCGTGGACAACATGGAGACGCTCTTCGACGTCGGCGATCGCGGCGAGAAGCCGCCCGACGACGACTCGCAGAGCCCTGCCTATTCCTACAACGCTAGTCTCACCGTCAGCGCCGAAGGCGCGAAATGAATCAGCCCAGGGCGCAGCCCTGGGAAATCGGCCACAGGGAGCATTCGCAGCCCCGAAGGGGCGGCATACAACCCGCGGCAGTGTATGTCGCCCCTTCGGGGCTTGGAATCCGCACTTGCATCGTTGTTCCCAGGCCTTCGGCCTGGGCTTTTTCATGCCGCCCCTTCGGGGCTGTTCGACGAAGTAGCGTTGTAGGACTATCGCAGCGTCGACAAGATCGAGGCTGCCCTGAATCGGTTCGCGTCGTTCCCCGGCGTCGAACTGACCCAGATTCGCCCCGGGGTCGGCGGGGCCCGGCCCATGTACGTGCTCATGATCTCCGTCTGGGTGCACTCCCGATGATCGACTGGACAACCGGCCCACCCATCGTCCGTCGCCTCCAGATTCTCAACGGCCTGGAGACCCACGAAGGTGGCTACGATAGGATCCACGCATTCAGCATTCAGGGATGGGGAGAGCCGAGCCCCGAGTGACGATTGTTCGCGACCGCGTGCGGGCTCATTCGCACCGGTAAGCCCTGGAGAGTTCATGCGTGTCATAGGACCTCGGTCGGGCCTCCCCCCAAGCGAGGGCCGAGCGCGCCTGACGGCGCTTGCCCTGGCGCTCGCCATGTCGCTGCTCGCAGTAGGCTGGTTCGTCGCGAATCGGCGGTCGTCGGCGCCTGAGCGCCCGTCGACGGCGCCCGGGGCTTCCGCCCCCCTGGTCACCGGGGCCGCGGGGACGACAGCAGGGGGCGCGACGGAGGTGCCCGAGACGACGCCTGAGTCCGACGACCGGGCCGTGACGGCGCAGGGGCTCGGACCGCCGCCATTGGAAGACCCGGATAGAATGGTCAACTGGATTCTGCGAATCTGTCAGGAGCGCCCGGCTGGCGTCGTCGACCTCGTGATGTCCCTCATCGAGAATCCCCCTGCTTCCTGGGACGGGAACACGCGCGACGAGATGCGCTGTCGTTTCTTCCTGGCCCTGGCCTATCTGGAGGATCCGAAGGCGCTCCCGCTCCTTGAGAGGTGGAAGAACCGTGGTCCGGAGGGGCCCGGGATCGACTATCGGCTTCCCGATGACCGCGGCCATTCCACGCGTCATTCGCGGGCCGATTTCACCCCGTTCATCAATGAGGCGATTGCCCACATCGAGTTCGTGCAGGCCTTCTCCGCTGCGAAGACGGACGAGGAGCGCGCCTCCCTCTGCATCAAAGATCTAGTGCGTCTCTCATCTGGCAATCGCGAACTCTACGAGCCGGCGACGTACAGGAACAACGGCCCTGACATTCTGCTGGATGGCAAGGACCGGTACATTCCCTACATCGTCAAAGAGATAGGCAGGGGGTCGGAGCAGCTGGCCTACGACTTGGTCACCCTCCTCGGAGATGTCCTGCAGCAAGGCGCTTCCACGACCGTCGAGCCCGCCCTGCTGCGCATCGTGGAGAGCCGATCTGACAGCGTCGGCGAGCACGCGCTGGGTTACTTGAAGAGGCTGGGCTCCGCCGAGAGCTTTGCCGTGCTTGATCGGATCCACGAGACGGGACGGGATCTCGTGATGCGACCGGAGGCACAGCTGTCTCCATCCGAGCGAAAGCAGATGGCCTGGCTGGAAGCGGTCGGAGCGGCGTCGGACGCGATCCGCTGGCGCGCGGCGGTGTCCGAGTCCAACGGGCTGCCGGACGACGAAACGCTTCGCTGGGCACTGAGCCGTCCCAATCTCCGGCGCGAGGCCGCCACCACGATCGAGAAGAGCGGCGGTTGGACTGTCGCCCGGATCGTCGATGGCGTCCAGCAGATGGACGGCGACGGTCGGTTCGCATGCGAGGAGTTGCTGGGTTCCAAGCTGTACGCCGATCCGAGCAAGGAGAACATCGCGGCCCTTCGGGAACTCGTCCAATGGAGTCTCGATCATGGAGCAGCGTTGACTCTCTCCATCCACTACCTTGGGGACTACGGTGGGCCGGAGGAAAGGGACTTCCTGTCCCTTGCCGCCGCGCGGCTCACCGCGCAGGCGAATGCCGGGGCACTGAACGCCACCCAACAGAAGCAGCTCCAACTCATCGAGTCGACGCTCCGCACGTGGGATCGCCGGAAGGCCGTTCGCGAACAGCGCGAAAGGGAGAAGAACAAGTAGCGTGCCGCCTACCCTGCCACGGTACGAGTCGCGTCGGGCGAGGTACGCAGTCCGTCGGACGGGGTACGGAGCCAACGGCCCAGGCTGCGGACACAAGGCGGGCTCGCTTGCGCGAGCCGGCCCGCTGCGCAGGCACCCCGCGGCGCGCGCACGCGCCTCTCCATCGTCAGGGCCGCAGGCCGACTTGACGTACCATGACCGCCGCTCGCGAACGGTAGGCCTCGGCGGCCGCGAGGTCCCCTGCCGTCTCCGCCGCCTTCGCGCAGACCTCCAGCGCGTGAGGCACGCACCGCCGCAGCCCCGCACGATGCGCCAGCGTCAGCGCCTCCTCCGCGAGCGGGAGCGCCTCCTGCCCCAACGCAAGCCGCAGGCCTACCTCCAGCCAGATGTGCTTCACGCGCGCGCGGACGTCCAGCGGCGCCCTCACGGGCGCCTGTCCAAGGCGCTGCGCCCTCACGGGCGCCTGTCCAAGCGGCGCCCCCGCGGGCGCCTGTCCAGCGGACGCATCCGCCAGTGCCCGCGCCGCCTCCGCGAGGTCCCCCCGCGCGAGCGCGTCGTACCCCTCCTCCACCGCCGCCTCGTGCGCCTCCCGCCCCGCACCCGCCGCGAGCGCCAGCTCCCGCGCCCGCGCGTGGAGCGTCGAGGCCTCCTCGTGCCGCCCCTCGTGCCGACGCAACCGCCCCGCGACGAGCAGCCCCCGCGCCTCCGCCACCCGTGCCCCCATCTCCGCCGCCGAGGCGAACGCCTCCTCCAGCCGCGCCTCCGCCTCCGCGATCAGCCCCCGGTCCGCCTCCACCTCCGCCCACGCGAGCCGCGCCGTCAGGCCGCCGACGCGGTCCTGGATCGCCCCGCGGATCGCGACCGCTTCTCGGAACGCCTCCGACGCCGCGCCCAGGTCCCCCTGGTCGTGCGCAAGGTGCCCTACGTTCGCAAGCGCCGCCGCCGACCCCGCGCGGTCCCCCATCTCGCGGCACGCGGCGAGCGTCTCTCGAAAGGCACCCAGGGCGCCAGAAGCGTCCCCCGCCTCCCGCCGCAGATGTCCAAGCGACATCCAGAGCGACGCCGCCGCAATCCGGTCGCTCCGCGACTCCGCGATCGAGAGCGCCTCCTCGTGCGCCAGCAGCGCGTGCGCCAGGTCGCCCGAGTCGCGCAGCAGCCTCGCGTGCAACTCGAGCGCGAGGGGGAGCATCGCCGCCGAGGCCGCCCTCGCGAACGGGATCGCCTTCTCCACCGCCGCGAGCCCCTCCGCTGTCGCCCCCCGATCGGCGTGGATGCGCGCCGTCGTCAGGTGCACCGCCGCGAGGGCGCCTTTCAGCATCGCGGCCGGCATCACCCCCCCGAGCCCCTCGAACCTTCGCCGCGCCTCCTCCGCGTGCACGAGCGCCTCCTCGTACCGCGCGCGCCGCTCGTACGCCTCCGCGACCGCCCCCTGCGCCCGCGCCACGAACTCCTCGTCCCCCGACTCCATCGCGATGCGGGCGGCCTCCGACGCCTCCTCCTCCATCCGCGCGAGGTCCCCTGTCCGCTCGAAGGCGCGCGCCAGGACCAGCTTCGCGCGGCAGAGCCGCTTCTTGTCCCCCATCTCGCCGAAGCCGACCAGCAAGCTGGCTACGTCAGCCCGCACCGCCGCGACGTCTCGCGTGACCTCCTCCATCCAGCCGAGGAGGACGTTCGACTCCGCGCGCTTCATCATGAGGTCGAGCCCGCGGGCGTGCCACTCGACGGCGTCCACGTCGATCGGCGAGGTGATCCCCTCGTGGCGGAGCGCGATGGCGTCCGTGAACGCCTCTGCGGCCGCGGAGGCGAGGCCCGCGGTGCGCGCGAGATCGCCCAGGCGCTCGGCGAGCGGCGCGGCGGCGGCGAGGAGGCCCGATTCGCGCGCGTGCCAGAGCGCCCGGGCGAGCGCGGGGCCGCTGCCAGTCGCGGGGTCGAGGAGCCGCTCGTTGCGTTCACAACCGTGGCGGTGGAGGGCGAGGCGGGAGGCCTCGGGCAGCGCCGCGAGCGCGATCTCCTGGTCGGTCGGGTGGCGGAAGGAGAACTTCACGGGGCTCCAGGCCCAGGGGCCGACCCAGCGCTGGAGGACGGCGCGCTGGACGAGCCGCCCGAGCGGGTCGGCGACGGGGCGGTCGAGGGCCTCCTCCAGCAACGGCTCGGTGGCGTCCTCGGAGAGGGAGGCGATGGCGGCGAGGACGTCCCGCTCGTCCTCGGCGAAGGGGCGGGCCCGCCTGACGACCAGCTCCTCGGGGCCGCCTTGGAACTCCCAATGCAGCCGCTCGGCGACGAGGCGCCCCTCCTCCACCATCGAGAGGAACTCCTCCTCGAGGGCGAGGGGGACTCCCGCCGCCTGCTCGAGGATCGCCTGCTCGACGATCTCGGGGAGGCCCCGTCCACCCGCGAGGGCTCGGAGGAGCTCGCGCGCCTCACCCGAAAGGAGCGGCCCGAGCGCGAGCTGACGCCAGGCATCGCCCCGGCCTGGCTTTCCGTCAGGGTAGGCGGCGGAGCGGGAGGTCGCCACGAGTGAGGTGCGGGGCGGGAGGGGAACTCGGGTGAGGTGCTCGAGAAACTCGATGGAGCCCGCATCTGCCCACTGGAGGTCCTCGACGAGCAGGACGAGGGGGCGGCTGGCAGGGCCAGCTTGCTGGCTGGCAGGGCCAGCTTGCTGGCTGGCAGGGCCAGCTTGCTGGTCATCGGTCCGGAAGGCGCCGAGGAGGCCTCGGCAGGCGGCGAAGGCCGACAGGCGGACGGAGCGCGGGTCGAGGCCGTCGTAGCGGGCGGGGAGCGGAAGTCCCATGAGCAGGCCAAGAAAGGCGGCCCCGTGGTGGTCGTCGGGCAGGAGGCGAGGGGCAGCCTCGCGCAGGGCCTCCTCCACCGCGGACGCCGACGGGAGGCCGGGCAGCTCCAGGGCGAGGCGAATCAATGTGGAGGGGACCTGAAAGAAGGCGCCTCCCGAGGGGGGGCAGTTGACGCGGATGACGCCGAGCGTGGGGAGGGAGAGGACCTCCTGGAGGAGGCGGGACTTGCCGACGCCTGCGGGGCCCGTGACGAGGAGCGGGGCGGGGGTCTCGGAGGCGAGGTGGGCGGAGAGGTGGGCCACTTCCCGCGAGCGGCCCGCGAACGCCTGGGGGGCGTCTGGGAAGGGCCGGCCGAGGACCCGTTGCGTGGTAACCCGATGTGCTGTGGAGGGCTGCGGCATGCGGACCCGAGGGGGGCGGGGTCCAGAAAGACTTGCGGGCGGGACATTGTCCCGCCCGCGACTAGCCTATGGTTCCGAGCAAACGATTTCTGGCGTCGTCACCTCGTGCCGGGCCTTGTAATCATAGGAACGCCGACTGGCGGCTTGCGTTGGTTTCGACCGAGGACGCCTACTGAAAGGGGAGAGGACAGCGGTCCAACAATCCTCGACCGATCTCCTTCCCCCTTGCAGTCGTCCTGACACCCTCATGCCCTTATCCCAGGGCACCTCTTCCCCTTCCCAGGGGATTGGGGGGGTATTCTAGGTATCGCGGCCGAGGAGTCAACGAAATCTTTCCCTGTCCGGGGCGATTCTGGGTAAATCACACACAACCCTTCTAATGATAGTAGGTTGTGTTCGTCATCCCCCCGCCCGCTCCCGCTCCCGCACCGACACCTGTGCCCGCACCGAACACGTTTGCCATCACCGTAAACCCTATTGCATCAGGCATCACCTCATCGTCCGCCTCGATCAATTGGACACTTTCCGCTCCCGGAACGGGACAAGTACAGTTTGGGCAGACGAGTGCATACGGACTCGTCTCTACTCCTGAACTTTCCTTTACCTATTCCAGCCACATCCAAGTGATTAAAGGACTTACGCCCGGAACGACGTATCACTACCGCGTG
>ORJL011367884.1_pt1 | contig 17328 bp, 19 predicted proteins | sample 1779941 | NCBI WGS metagenome assembly ORJL01 (sample SAMEA104232317, study PRJEB22302) | groundwater metagenome | biome: forest; feature: aquifer; material: groundwater | place: USA | collected 2011-08-07 | depth 5.8 m | reverse complement strand
TGGCGGCGGCGCCGAGCAGGCTCCAGACGGGCAGAAGGACGGCCTCCGCGGGGATCATCCAGCCCCCGCGCACCAGGCGGCCGAAGACGGCCAGATCGAGGAATCCCCCCGCGATCCCCAGGGTCGGGCCCAGCACCCACGCGCCGAGGCTCTTGGATCGGGCTGCGACCAGCAAGCCGAGCAGCATCCCGGTCAGCGTGCCACAGCCGAATCCCTTGGCCGCGAGCCGGTAACCCATGTGGGAGTCGGTAAAGCGGACCGCGGCCAGGGTCTCGGAGAGCAGATACGGCGCGGCGGCCAGGTACGGCAGGATCAACCCGGCGAGCGTCCATGCCGCCACGGCGAGAAGTGACATGCGGCGGCTTCTCTCTTCCGGTGGGGGCGCGACGAGCGGCGGCGCAGTACCCCCACCCAAGGAGGGCATGATCGCATCCGGCATGGGCGTCCGATCCAGTCAACGGTGAGTTCGCCGAGTCGAGCCTGGCGTTGTGCGGGCCTCTCCTCGCATTCCAGGGAAGCCCTGAAGGATGAGGGTACCCGACTCACCCACCGCAAGAAGGAGATTCCGCATGCCGCTCCGGCCCGCCCTCGTCGCCTCCGCGATCCTCGTCGCGATCTCAGGCCTGAGTGCCGAAGATCCCGCGCCTCTCGAATGCGATTGGACCGGCACGGAGGTGACCGTGCGCCCCGACGGTCCGCGGTTGGAAGTCCCCGCGGGCTGGGTGCAGCGGCACGAGCAGACCCTACCCTGCCTGTTTGCCTCGCGGGCGGAGCTGGACACCGCCAAGCCGGGCGGATCCTCGACTCCTTCACCTGGCCACGGAAGTAGCTGTAATTGTCCTACACTCTCCACCTGCTGTCGCGATGCAATCCGATCCCGACGTCGCCTATGTGCACTTCGCGACGGCCCTCGGCTTCCTGCCCACGGAGCGGGCCGACGAGGTGCTGCGGGAGCGATCGGCGTGCGCTGGCCCCGGGGATGACGTGCCGCGGGAGGGCGCAGCGTAGACTCATCGCCCGGCACCTGATACGCGCGGGCCGCGCTCACGGGTTTGCTCCGCACCCCGGCTCACGTCGGCCACGCCCTCGCGCGCCTCGTGCGTCCGCCGGGCGAAACCCCCCGAACGGCGAAGTATCGCACGGAGGCCGGAATCGACGCGGTCCGGAATCGCGCGAGATCACGCCTCGTCGCCCCCCGCCCCCCCGAGCTCGTCGTCGATCGCGGCGTACCCGGCGCAGGATTCTGAAGGTCCCAGGATCCGGGCGATGCCCACCAGGTTGATCCCTTCGTACACGAGCAGGCGCCGGATCAGCGCGACGCGGTCAAGCATCGCCACGGCGATCGCGAGCGCATCCTCCACCCGTTCGCCCTCGCCCAGGAGACCCAGATCGTACGCCTCTTCGAGTTGCCCGATTTCCAGGGAGAAGCTGTCCGCCGCGGCGCGCAGCAGAATGTACGACTCGCCGCGGATCACGAAGCACATTCGGCTCATGGCGCGCCCTCCACCCGGGCGCCGCCGACAACCCTCGACGGGCCGGCCTGCGCCATCTCGCGGATCAGCTCCTGCTGTCGCTCCGACAGCCCGTCCGGGAGCGCCACCCGCACTTTGAGGAGCAAATCTCCGCGCCCGCCCTGTCCATCGTGCAGGCCCTTCCCGCGCAACCTCAGCCGGGCGCCCGAACGCGTCCCCGGCGGTATCGTCACCACCAGCGTCCCATCGAGCGTCGCCACCTCGACCTTGGCCCCACTCAACGCCTCCCAGGGGGCGATCGGGACATCCGCCTCGACGTCGTTCCCGGCCTTGCGATAGACATCGTCGGACTCGAGCCGCACCGTGACGTGGAGGTCCCCGGTCTCTCCGCCCTCCTCGCCCGGCTCGCCGAGCCCGCGCAGGCGCAGCTTCATCCCGTCGTGCATGTGCTGCGGGTTCTTGAGCGTGACCTGCTTCCGTCCGTGCGTGCGGCCGATGCCCGCGCAGAACGGGCAGACGTGCTGGTCGAGAAACCCGACCCCACCGCAACGCTGGCACGGGGAGGAGGTCGGCACCTCGAAGGCGCTCTGCTGCCCCTGGACCACCTGGGTCAGCGTGAGGTGCAGTTCCGCTTTCACGTCGGCGCCGCGGTGCCGATACCGCGGGTGATGGCGCGCGCTCCGGCCGACGAAATCCTGCAACTGGTCGCCGAAGACGGACGCAAAGAAGTCCGAGAAGCCGTGTTCGCCGCCGAAGATCTGCGCAAATTCCTCCGCGCTTACCGCACGCCCGCCCCCGCTGTTTCCCGGGCCCGCAGGGGGCGGGGTGAATTCCTGCCCCTGCTTCCAGTGCTCGCCGAACTGGTCATAGCGCTTCCGCTTGTCCGGATCGCTCAGCACTTCATAGGCTTCGTTGATGCGCTTGAACTGCGTTTCGGCCTCATTTTCGCCCGGCCCCTGGTTCCGGTCAGGGTGGTACTTCATGGCCAGCTTGCGATAGGCCTTCTTGATCGTCCCCGCGTCCGAGTCGCGCGGGACGCCCAGCCGCTCATAGTAGTCCTGGAATTTCATGACGGTTCCAACACGGACCTGAGGTTCGACCGGCAGGTGGTCCGACGGCCTGGCCGATGAAGCAGAACGGCACGCCGAACTCCGGCACGAGGAGATCGACCACGCGATCCGGCCCAACTGCCGCAGTTTGACCTATTTCGAGGGGAAAGCGCTCGAGAATTCCCAGGCGCAACGAGGCCACACGCGTGATCACGGCCCAGTCTGCAAGCACGGCTGCGTCGTGCGGTGGTGGCGCGAGAGGGACCCGGGGTGATTGACACCTCCGCGCGGGCGCGTTACCATCGGCAGCGTCTTGCCAGGAGTGCTGGAGGTTCCCCGATCGATGGCCGAAGAATGTCCCGCACGGGGGCAGCGCGCGCTTCGCGTGACCGCCGAGGAAGTTGCGCGCCGCAGGTCCTTCCTGCATATCACAGAGGAGGACGAGCGGCGGCTGGAGCGGGCGCATCCGCTCATTCAGCGTCATGCCGACTGGATCATCGACCAGTTCTACGATCACCTCCTCGCCCATCCGTTCACCCGCCGCATCCTCGAAGCCCCCGGCGTCCTCGCCCGCCTGCGCGGGCACCAGCGGGCCTATTTCGAGCAGTTGACGCAGGGTCGCTACGACGAAGCCTACTTCGAGGATCGGCTCCGCATCGGCCACGCCCACGACCGCATCGGGCTCTCCCCGGAGTGGTATCTCGGCGCCTACCACAAGTACCTCTCGATCGTGTCCGACGTCCTCAGCCGCGAGATGGTGCGCGATTACCAGGGGTTCTTTGACACGCTCCTCTCGCTCACCAAGGTCATCTATCTCGACATGGGACTGGCGATGGATGCATACATCGGCGCCAGCCAGGAGCGTCTGAGCGAACGCAACCAGAAGCTCGAAGAGCTCGACGCGAGGAAGCGGTTGCTCACCGACACCATCGTGCATGACTTGCGCAACCCGATCGCCGGCATCCAGGGGTTCCTCTCCGTTTTCAAGACCGACCCGTCGATGATCAATTCCACCCAGCTCGCCGGGATCGACGAAGCGGAGCGGGCCTGCTCCCTGCTGAACACGATGGTCGACAACGTCCTGGCGATCAGCTGCATGGAGGACGGCAAGCTCCCGGTGGAGTCGGTGCCGGCGGACTTGCGTTCGCTTGCGGACGAGGTCGCGGCGACGCTTGCGCCGTTCGCCGAGTCGCGCGGACGCCGGGTTTGCATCCGCCACGCGACCGAACAGCTTCCGGTGCGCACGGACCCGGGGTTGGTGCAGCGGATCATGCTCAACCTGATCATGAACTCGATCCGGCACGCCGACGGGGCGAGTTTCGTGGAGATCGAGACGGCCCCCAGCGAGCAGGGGGGCGCGCGGGTGTCGGTCGCCGACGACGGGGCCGGGATCCCGCAGGAGTTCCATCAGTACATCTTCGAGAGGTACGGCCGAGCGCGTCTGCGCGACGCGGGCCTCAAGCTCGACACGGGCCTCGGCCTGGTCTTTTGCCGGATGGCCGCTCACGAGCTCGGAGCCGACCTCGGGCTGGTCAGCGATGCCGGCAAGGGCGCGCGTTTCGACCTCGTCCTGCCTTTCCGAGGCCCGAATTGAGCACCGCGCGGGGATTCTGCGCCACGCATGGCGAAAACATCCTCCATGACGCCCGGTTGTTTCCGCGTTTGCGGCGACATCCGACCGATGGTGTATAGAGTCAGCCGCGGCGGCCGAAACGCCGGTAGTCGGGCCGCTCCAAGTGCCTGAAGAAAGTCCAGCACCCCAAGCCGAAGCAGTGACCAGGATGGCTCGCCGACGCCTCCGTTCCGCATGGCTCGCCGCGGTGGCCCTGTGGCTGGCCGCATCCGCGCTTGCGGCCGAGGACCACGGCGGCTGGCCCCTCGACCCGACCCAGGAGAGCGTGCTGGCCTGGGCCAGCGCGGGCGTGATCGGCGCCGCGGCCCTCGCCATCGGCATCCTGCTGTTTCTCCTCCTGCGTCGTCGCAGTCGCTTGCTGGAACCCACGTCGAAGTGGCTTCTCCTCATCGCACTCGCCATCATCCCGGCATTCGTCCTGATCGGCGCCAACGGCGTGGTCCTCACGGAATCGAAATCCGTCCCGGCGTGCGGGACCTGTCATGTCATGCAGCCTTTCATCGACGCGATGCAGGACCCGAACGGCGATCTACTGGCGGCGGTTCACTACAAGAATCGGTACATCCCCGACCACCAGTGCTACACCTGCCACAGCGGCTACGGCATCTTCGGCGACACCAAGGCCAAGACCAAGGGCGTGGGGCACCTGGTGAAGTACTACACCGACAGCTATCCCAAGCCGATCCGGCACCCGGGTCCCTTCGACATGACGCACTGCCTGAAATGCCACGGTCAGGCCAAGATTTTCCTCGACCGGGAGGAGCACCAAGGGGAGGATTTCTGGAACGACCTGAAGGCAGGCAAGCAGACCTGCTTCGACTGCCACGGTCGCGCGCACCCCGAGTTCGAGAAGTAGCGATGCCGAGCGAGGCCCCGCTTCCACCCCCTTCCGGTGGGGCAATCCCGTCCGCGACCACGCGCGTGCACGGTGAGCGCCTCTCCAGCCTGCTGGTCGCGGCCGCCGTGTGCGGCATCCTCGGTCTTGCCCTCACCGTGCTGCCGATGGTAGGAATCACGCCCCTGCGCCTGGCGCTCTCGTTCGGCGTCGGCCAACCGCTGTGCGGGGTCGCGCTGGCGTTGTTCGTCGTGGCGGTCGTTCGCGACCTGCGCAAACGACGCGTGCTGTAGGGTGCGACGGACGCCGCGGAGGAGACCGTGCGCGTCGCCTACTCCGGCGGGGGCGACGGCGCGCGGTGAGGCGCTCCGGCATTGCGAAATGGCGGTGACCCATGCACGGCTTCTCCTGGACGTTCCCTCGCGGGACGTTCGACGGGACGGTGCCCATGCGCACGGTAGGCGGAGGATTTCCAGCCTCTCCCTTTCGGTTGAGATGTGGGGTCTCATTTCCACCATGGCACGCTCAAGGTCAATCTCGCCAAGCGGGACCCGGTGCTCCGGGCCACGCCCTTGCCTCATCGGTGTCGGGTTCCCTCCGTCAGGGTCCCGGGACCGGATTCGCACCGCCTACGCACGTCAGGTCATGTGCTCACCTCCGGTCTACGGTCATGCCAGACACACCGTCCCGGACCCCCGCGGGGGTCCGGTCGATTCGATTCAGAAGCGGGCTTCCGCGCGCGACCGCGGGCAATTCCCGAGGAGATGGGAAGTCCTTCGCACCTGCGGCCGCGAGTCTCCGAAACCCATCGGCTGCCCGCGGGTTCCTACCGACCGCCGCCTTTCGTTCTCCCACCTTCGTGGAGGCCCACCCAATGAAGCTCAGCGACACTCCTCTCCGAATGGCTGCGTTGGCCGTCGCGTGTGTCCTCGCCCACGCTGCTTCCCACGCCGAAGAAGCCCCACGGGAGCCGGATCCGGCCTGGGTGACGGCCGTCGTCCAGGCTCCGCGCCTCCAGCACCGCACATTCGAGAGCAAGCCGGCGAAAACGAAGGTCAGCTACTTCGTGTACACACCCGAAGTTTACGACAGCGAAATGGAGCGCTGATTCCCCGTCGAGTACTGGCTCCACGGCACCGGCGGCGGGCTGCAGGGGGTGCGTCCCCTGGTGAGGATGTTCGACGACGCCATTCGGGCCGGCAGGATCCCCCCGATGCTCGTCGTGTTCCCGAACGGCATGGATACCAGCATGTGGTGCGATTCGAAGGACGGGCGCGTTCCGATGGAGACGGTCGTCGTCAAGGAACTCGTGCCGCACATCGACGCGACGTTCCGCACGCTCGCGGCGCGCGAGAGCCGGCTGGTCGAGGGATTCAGCATGGGCGGCTACGGCGCGGCCCGTCTGGGATTCAAGTACCCGGACATGTTCGGAGCCGTCTCGATGCTCGCAGGCGGCCCGTTGGACCTGGAATTCACGGGACCGCGCGCCACCGCCCTTCCCCAAGAGCGCGAGCAGATCCTGCGAACCGTCTACGGGGACGATATGGAGTACTTCAAAGCACAGAGCCCCTGGGTGCTGGCGGAGCAAGACGCCGCCTCCTTGGCCGCCCGGAGCTGCATCCGTCTGGTCATTGGCGACGGCGATGAGATGCTGGGGGTGACCCGTGAGTTCGACGTGCATCTGACGAAGCTGACAATCCCGCACACGTTCACCGTGTTGCCCGGCATTCCTCACGACGCGATGGCCGTGCTGAATGCGCTGGGCGAGACAAACTGGGGTTTCTATCGCGCCGTGTTCGACAAGTGACTCGAGGTCGCATCCTCTGCCAGCCGATCGGCATCACCGGATGCCGTTCCATCCGATGGAGCGATGGAGAGGAGGGGGAACGAGCGCTGCATGCGCTCGAGGCCGTGGAGAAGTAGATTGCGGCGCAGCGCTTCGCTGCAGGAGGCGCCCTGACCTCGCAGGAGCAGGATCGACACCGCGACTGCGCCCAGGCTGAGAGAGAGACGAGAGAGACCAGCGTCATTGCCGCGCTGATCGGCAGCGAGCGTGAATTCGGCACGCTTCAAGAGCAGCGCGCATACGCCCCCCAAGGTCTGCACGGCGCCGCGGTCAGCAGATCCTGGGCAATTGCTCGCCGGCGAGCATGTCCAACGCCCTCTCGACGCCCATCGGGATTCGCAGGCTCACGACGCCGCGCCCTTCCCGGATCACGCTTCCGATCACGGTGGCGCCCCCCGTCTGCGCGCAGCCGCGAAGCGCGGCGAGGGCGCGATCGACGTCCTTCCCGGCGACCCAGGCGACGAAGCGGCCCTCGTTGGCGAGGTGGAGTGGGTCGAAGCCGAGGAGTTCGCAGGCGGAGCGGACGGGGTCGGAGACCGGGATGGCCCGTTCCTCGAGCCGGACGTCGAGGCGGGAGAATTCCGCGATCTCGAGGACGGCGGCCGCGAGGCCGCCGCGCGTGAGATCCCGGAGGCAGTGGATTTCGGCGCCGGACGCGAGCAGGGCCTGGACGGGGCCGCAGAGCGGCGCGGAGTCGCTCTCGACCGGAGACTCGATCGCCAGTTCGGAGCGCGCCGCGAGGACGGCGACGCCATGGCGCCCCAGATCGCCGGAAAGGAGGATCGCGTCGCCGGCGCGCACGGCCGCGGGTCCGATATCGAAGCCGTGGTCGATCGCGCCGACCCCGGCCGTGTTGATGTAGATCCCGTCTCCTTTCCCGCGCTCGACGACTTTCGTGTCCCCCGTGACGACCGCGATCCCCGCGCGCCCGGCCGCCTCCGCCATCGACCGCACGATGCGCCGAAGGGTCTCCATCGGAAGCCCTTCCTCGAGAATGAACCCCGCGGAAAGGGCGACGGGGCGCGCGCCGCACATGGCCAGGTCGTTCACCGTGCCGTTGACGGCGAGGGCGCCGATGTCGCCGCCGGGAAAGAACAGAGGGCGGACGACGTAGGAGTCGGTCGTGAAGGCGAGCCGGCGGCCCGGCGCCGCGAAGACGGCGCCGTCGTGGGCGGCCGCGAGAAGCGGGTTCTCGAAGGCGGGCTGGAACACGGTCCGGATGAGCGTGTTCATCATTCGGCCGCCGCCGCCGTGCGCCATCTGGATGTGGGCGTGCTCCGGGACCGGCGCGGGGCAGGACATGGCGAAATCGGTCATCGCGCCTCGAGGGGCGCCGCGCGGCGATGGCGGTAGTACGCCGCGCACGTGCCTTCGCTCGATACCATGGTCGCGCCCATCGGGCGCTCCGGCGTGCATCGCGTCCCGAATGCGGGGCAATCGTGCGGCGTCTCGAGGCCCTGAAGGACGAGCCCGCTGATGCACTCGGCCGGTTCGGCAGTCCGGATGCCGGAGACGTCGAAGAGAGATTCGGCGTCGAAGCGTTTGTATCGGCCTCGGAGGGCGAGCCCGCTGGCGCCGATCTCGCCGATGCCGCGCCATTTGCGCGGGACGATCTCGAAAATCTCCCGGATGAGGTTCCGGGCCGGCGGGTTGCCGTCGCGCCGAACCGAGCGGCTGTATTGATTTTCGACTTCGGCGCGGCCCTCCTCCAGTTGCTTCACGCACATCAGGACGCCCTGGAGAATGTCGAGGGGTTCGAAGCCGGTGACGACGATCGGGACCCTGTACCGGGCCGCGATCGGCTCGTACTCGGTGTAGCCCATGACGGTGCAGACGTGGCCGGCGGCCAGGAAGCCCTGAACGCGGTTGGCCGGCGAAGAGAGAATCGCCTCCATCGCGGGGGGCACGAGGACGTGCGAGACGAGGAGCGAGAAATTCTCGACGCTGCCGAGGTCCGCGTGCGCGACGGCCAGGGCCGTCGCGGGCGCGGTCGTTTCGAAACCGACGCCGAAGAATACGATGCGGCGGGAAGGGTTGTCTCCGGCGATTTTCACGGCGTCGAGCGGGGACAGGACGACCCGGACGTCCGCGCCTTTCGCCTTCGCCCCAAGAAGGTCGCCGCTCGTTCCGGGCACGCGCAGCATGTCGCCGAAGGAAACGAAGATCACCTCCGGCATCGCGGCGATGGCCAGCGCCCGGTCGATCATTTCGAGCGGCGTGACGCACACCGGGCAGCCCGGCCCGTGGACGAGAGTCACGCGCGACGGGAGCATTTCGTCGAGCCCGAATCGGACGATCGTGTTGGTCTGGCCGCCGCAGACTTCCATGATCGACCAGGGGCGCGTGACGATCTTCGCGAGCGCCTGCGCGAAGGAGCGCGCCGCTTCCGGATCGCGGTACTCATCGACGTACTTCACGCCTCCTCCTCGATCTCGCCGGCCTGCCTGAGATACTCGAACACGCGCCCTGCTTCGGCCTCGTCGATGCACGCGATCGCCACGCCGACATGCACGAGCACCCAGTCGCCGATTCCGGCGTCGGGGACGAACGAGAGATTCGCTTCGCGCACCGTCCCTCCGAAATCCACGCGGCCGCGCCGCGCGAGAGGTCCGTCCTCCACGACGCTCAGGACCTTTCCGGGAACCGACAGGCACATGCCTCACCTCCCCGCCGCGACGGTCTGCCCGAGCGCGATTCCGCCGTCGTTCGGCGGCACGCGCTGGTGGCGGAAGACCTTGAAGCCGTCCCGCTCCAGCGCTGCGACCGCGCGGCGGGTCAACACGCTGTTCTGAAAACATCCGCCGCTGAGCACGACACGTTCGAGCCCCGCAAGCCGCGCCACCGCGACCATTCCGAGCGCCAGCGCACTATGAAACCTGGCCGCGACGAAGGCAACAGGAAGCCGCTTCCGCACGTCTTCCAGCAGGGATCGCAGCAGCGGCTCCCAGTCGAGGACGGCGCCGTCGAGTTCAAGAGGATAGGCTTCCTCCGTTTCCCCGCGTTCCGCGGCGAATTCCAGCTCCATCGCGGTCTGGCCTTCGTAGGCGGATTTCGCCCGCAATCCGGCAAGCGCCGCGACGGCATCAAAGAGGCGGCCTGCGCTCGACGTGCGCGGCGTGTTCACGCCTCCGCCCAACATGCCCAGCAGCGTGGCCAGCTCGCCGGGGCGGAAGAGCCGTTCGACTTCGGGAGGGATCGCTTCCCCGAAGACTTCGAACGCGATTCCCAGAGCCGCGCGCCGCGGCTCGCGCGCGGCCCGGTCGCCCCCGGGAAGGCCGAAGGCGCGAAGATGGGCGATGCGTTCCCAGGCGCCGCCGGCGACGCGAAGAAATTCGCCGCCCCAGATCGTGCCGTCGGGCCCCCAGCCTGCGCCGTCCCAGGCGATGCCGAGCGCGGGTTCGGGAACCTCGTTCTCGGCCATGCAGGCGAGGACGTGGGCGAAATGATGCTGCACGGGGACGACGGGGAGCCCGAGGGATCGCGCCCAGGCGGTCGAGGCGTAGCCGGGATGAGCGTCGCACGCGACCTTCGCGGGCCGGAAGTCGTAGAGCGCCGCGAGCCCCCGCGCCTCGCGGTCCAGCGCCTGGCGCGCCGCAGCGGTGTCGAGGTCGCCGATGTGCTGGCTCAGGACGACTCCGCTCGCGGCCGTGATGGCGACCGTGTTCTTGCCGTGCGCGCCGGCCGCGAGCACCGGACTCAGCAGCGCCCGCAGCAGAATCGGCATCGGCGCATACCCGCGCGCCCGCCGCAGAAGCGTCACGCGACCCGCGATCACGCGCGCGACGGAGTCGTCCACGTGCCGCGCGATCGGACGGTCGTGCACGAGGAAAGCGTCCGCCACCCCGCCCAGACGCTCGAACGCCTCGGCCTCGCGCGTGCAGATCGGCTCGTCGGACAGATTGCCGCTCGTCGCGACGATCGGAAACCCGAGCTCGTGCAGCAGTAGATGGTGAAGCGGCGTCGTAGGAAGCAGGACGCCCAGCAGCGGATTTCCGGGCGCAACCTCGTCGCACACGCCTCCGCCGCGCCGCCGGAGCAGCACGATCGGCGCTTCCGGAGAAGCAAGCAGCGCCTCTTCCGCCGGATCGATTTCGCAGAGTTCGCGTGCGGCCTCGAGGGATCTTGCCATGACGGCGAACGGTTTCTCCTCGCGTCCCTTTCGCTCGCGAAGCCGCCGGACCGCGCCGCCGTCGCGGGCGTCGCAGATCAACTGGAATCCGCCCAGCCCCTTGACGGCGAGAATTCCCCCCGACCTCACCTCCGAGGCGGTCGCGCAGAGAGCCTCGTCGTCGAACGAGCCCGCCGCTTCCTTGCGAAATTCGAGTCGTGGCCCGCATGCGGCGCAGGCGACGGGCTGGGCGTGGAATCGGCGATCGCGCGGGTCTTCGTATTCGGCGCGGCAGCCGGAGCAGAGCGGGAACGCGCGCATCGTGGTGTTTCGCCGGTCGTAGGGCAGCGCCTCCAGGATCGAGAACCGGGGGCCGCAGTTCGTGCAATTGGCGAACGGATAGCGGAAGCGCCGGTCGGCGGGATCGAAGATCTCGCGCAGGCAATCGGCGCAAGTCGCGATGTCGGGAACGACGGCCGCAGACGGCGAACCGACCGTGTCGCTCTCGCGGATCACGAAGTCCTCGAATCCGGCCGGCTCGAGGAAAGCGTGTTCCATGCCGTGATACACGGCGATCGCGGGCTTGTCGGCGCGCAGCCGGAGAAGGAAGTTCGCGATCGCTTCCTGGGAGCCCTCGACTTCGATTTCAGCGCCGCCCGCCGAGTTGCGCACCCACCCCGGTAGCCCCAGTTCCGTCGCGAGCCTGTGCACGAACGGGCGAAATCCCACTCCCTGGACCGCGCCGCGGGCCTCGACGCGCAGCCGCAGAGGACGCGAGCTCATGTCTCCAGCTCCACGTCCACGAGAAACACGCCGAACAGTTCCGTCGAAGTCCGGACTTCCACGCCGGCGCCCTCCGCGAGCGTCGCCTTCGACGCTTCCGCCCAGTGCTCGAGGAAGTGCGGCTCGTCCATGTGCGCCAGGGCGCCGAGCTCCACTCGCACCGCGGTCACGCGCCGCGCTCCGTTCGCGTTCGCGAGCTCCTCGATCCTGCGCATCAGCGACGCCATGATGGACCGGTCATGCATTCCGCGCCTCGTCCGCAATCCGCGCCGCGACTTCGCCGGCCGCGCCGGCGACTTCCGGCGTCAACCCTTCGCCGTGACCGAACTCCCTTCCCTCGATCCCGAAAACCACGAGGGACGCGGGCATCCGGCCGAGCGCGCGCGCCAGCTCGACCGCCCCGGCGATTCCGATCGCGTGCGTCGAGCCCCGCGCGAAGACCGCGGGAAGCGGTCCGGAGGAGGCATCGAAGCGGTGCAGCGTGCCCGGCGAAGCCCCGGAGCGGACCGCGTCGACGAGGAAAACGCGGGTCGTCCGGTCCCATTCCTCCGCCAGCACCGAGAGATCGCCGCGGACCTCGCGAACTTCCACTCCCGCTTTCCCCCTCAGCCCGCGGACCGCCTCCAGTCCCGCGCCGTCGTCCCGCCGCAGCTCGTTCCCCACGCCGATCGCCAGAACCGGATTCTTCATCCCCGGTGGACCTCGAGCTTCAGGAAATGCGTCGCGCAGGAGATGCACGGGTCGTAGTTGCGGATCGCCTGTTCGCATTTCCACGTGAGGTCCCGATCGCTCAAGTGCAGGGACATCTGCGCGAACGCGCGAAGGTCGGACTCGACGCTCTTCTGGTTCTGTGAAGTGGGCGGAACGATCGACGCCTCGAGAATATGCCCCCCCGCGTCGATCCGGTACCGGTGGTACAGGCTTCCGCGGGGCGCTTCCGTCATCGCACAGCCTTCCCCCGCCTTCGGGACCACGGCCACCGCGGGCGCCGAGGGCTCCTGGTAGCCTGCGATGATTCTCAGCGCCTCGTCGAACGCGAACAGCACCTCCACCGAACGGACGATGATGCTCTTGAAGGGGTTCCGGCACACCGGCCCCAGGCCTGCATCCCGCGCGGCGCTGCGGGCGATCTCCGGCAACCGGTCGAAATTGAGGCTGTAGCGCGCCTGCGGCCCGAGAAAGTAGGCGCCCCGCCCTTTGATGACGGAGTGAAGCGCGTTGGAGTGCTTCACCTGCTCTTCCACGAAGAGGTCGCGGTACTCGTGCACGTCCGCGTCCAGCCCGCGCGAGGAGACGATCCGGCCTTCGTTGAACGGATACTCGGAGGGGTGCCGGAGCGCGACGAACTCGTAGTCGGGCTCGAAATCGGGAAACTCGAACCCTGCGACCCACTTGACCGTCTCGACGGCGGCGTCGCGTCCCCGCTCGAGTTTCTCCGCGAGAGCCCTCAGTTCGGAGCGGGCGGGCGCGCGGTAGAAGCCGCCGACCCGCACGTTGACGGGGTGAATCTCGCGTCCGCCGACGGTCGAGACGATTTCGTTGCCGAGCTTTTTCATCATCAGCCCGCGTTCGACGATCGCCGGGAAGACTTTCGCCATCTGAATCGCGTCTTCGTAGCCGAGGAAATCGGGGGCATGGAGCATATAGACGTGTAGGACGTGGCTGCCAATCCATTCGCCGCAGTAGAGCAGGCGCCGGAGATCGCGCAGCGGCCCGTCGACCTTGACGCCCAGGGCGTCCTCCATCGCGTGCACGGCGCTCATCTGGTAGGCGATGGGGCAGATTCCGCAGATGCGCGCGGTGATGTCCGGCGCCTCGCTGAAGTCCCGGCCGCGCAGGAAGGCCTCGAAGAAGCGCGGCGGCTCGTAGATTTCGAGGCGGACGTCCTCCACCTTGCCGTTCCGCACCTCGATATGCATCGCCCCCTCGCCTTCGACGCGCGCGAGGGCCTCGACCCTGATCCGGCGATTCCTAGGACCGGGCATGCGCGTCGCCCTCTTTCCGGAACGCCGCCGCGCCCGCGTTGTACGTCCGGAACGCGCGGGTGAGATCCTCGTCCGTGCTCCCCAGCGCCTTCCACGACGCGGCGAGCGCCGCCGTGTTCGGCGTTTCCTTCGGGCCGAAGCAGCCGTAGCAGCCTCTGTGAAACGCCGGGCAGATCGCGCCGCATCCGTCGTGCGTCACGGGCCCCAGACACGGAGTCCCGTGCGCCACCATGACGCACACGATCCCCCGCTTCTTGCACTCGAGGCAGACGGAATGCACCCGGATGTTCGGTTTGCGCCCGTGGAGGAGCGCCGAGAGCAGTTCGAGAAGCTGCGCCTTGTTTACCGGGCAGCCGCGCAATTCGCAATCGACCTTCACATGCGCGGCGATCGGCGTCGAGGCCGCCAGCGTCGAAATGTAGTCCGGCCGCGCATACACGAGGGAAGTGAACTCCTTCACGTCGCCGAAGTTCCGGAGAGCCTGGATCCCCCCCGCCGTCGCGCACGCCCCGATCGTGACCAGCACCTTCGACTGCGCCCGGACCTCCCGGATGCGTTCGGCGTCGTGAGGAGTGGTGATCGAGCCCTCCACCAGCGTGACGTCGTACGGTCCCTTCACGACCGCGCGCGACGCCTCGAGAAAGTTCGCGATCTCCACGGCGCCCGCGAGCGCCAGCAGCTCGTCCTCGCAACTGAGCAGGCTGAGCTGACAGCCGTCGCACGAAGCGAACTTGAAGACGGCAAGACGGGGTTTGCGGCGCCGGGCCGACGTTTTCACAGCTCGCGGATCCTGAAAAGCCGCTCGATTTTCCGGAACGGAAAGATCGGACCGTCCTTGCAGACGAATTCCGTTCCGTACTGGCAGTGTCCGCAGAAGCCCACGGCGCACTTCATGTTTCGCTCCATCGAGACGAACGTCCTCTCCGCGGAGACGCCGCGTTGCGTCAGGGCGGCGATCGCGAATCGCATCATGATCTCGGGTCCACAGACGAACGCCGTGGTCCGGCCCGGATCGAACGCGGCGGCGTCGATCAGCCGCGTCACGACTCCGACGCGCCCGCGCCATTCCTGCGGCGCCGCGTCCACGATGGCCTGCACGTCGATGCCGCGGCCGGCCCACCGGCGAAGTTCCGGGGCGTAAAGCAGCGTCTCCGGCGAGCGCGCGCCGTAGAGGAGGCTCACGCGGCCGAACTTCGCGCGATCCGCCACGATCCGATACAGCGCGGGCCTCAACGGCGCCAGCCCGATTCCACCGGCCACGATCGCGACGTCGCCGCCCTCGGCCTCCTCGACGGGCCAGGAGGTGCCGAACGGTCCCCGGATCCCCAGGGACGCCGACGGCCCGGCCGCGCACAGCGCCTGGGTCAGCTTCCCCACGGCGCGCACGGTGTGGACCAGCCGCTCCGGCCGCGCAGGATCGCCGCTGATCGAAATCGGCACCTCGCCGAATCCGAACGCGTAGACCATGTTGAACTGCCCCGGGCGGAACGCGAACGCCGTCCGCGGCTGCAACTCGATCGTCCACGTGTCCGCCAGTTCCTTCCGCCGTCTCACGACGCGGAGGAATACCGGCGCCATCGGATTCGCGTCAGCGCGCGTTTCCATACATGTCCAGGAACTGAAGACGCGTCGCGTGGAGGCGCGACACGATCACCGCCGCAAACCGCTTCATCAGCGCGTACCCCAGCACGGGATCCTCGTCGCATTTCCGGCGCAGGCAGGCGCCGTCGAACTCGATGGCGTGCGCCGTCACGACCGCCCGCGCGTCGAAATGGACTTTGTGAGGCGGAAAGAGCCAGGACCAGCCAAGAACCTCGCCCGGGCCGATCGTCTCGATCGAGATATCGCCTCGCTCGGGGACGTGGATGCCGAGGGAGACCTGTCCCTTTCGAATCGCGAAGAAAACGTCCGCGTCGTCGCCTTCCTTCAGGATCCATCGGCCCGCCTCGAACGTCCGGTTGCGCCCGCAGCCTGCGACGAGGCGCCGGTGCTCCGGCTTCAGGTCCCGGAACATCGGATGTTCGGCGAGCAGGGCATCGATGTCTTTCATGATTTCTTCCCGTCGCTCGCGCGGATCTCGCGCGCTTCCTCGGTGATGTCGATCCCGGTCGGGCACCAGGTGATGCAGCGCCCGCAGCCGACGCAGCCGGAACCGCCGAACTGGTCGTGCCACGTCGAGAGCTTGTGAACCATCCACTGGCGGTATCGCGACTTGACGGACGGGCGGACGGACCCGCCGTGAATGTGGCTGAAGTCGGCGGTGAAGCAGGAGTCCCACGTCCGGACGTGGTCCGCCTTGTCGAGCGAGAGGTTCGGCACGTCCTCCAGGGTGGAGCAGAAACAGGTCGGACAGACCATGGTGCAGTTCGTGCATGACAGGCAGCGGGCCGCGACGTCGTCCCAGCGCGGGTGTTCGTAATTCCGTTGCAGCAGATCCTTCAAGCCGGAGATCTCCATGGCGCGGCCCATCATCGCCGCCGCCCTCGCCACCGCCTCCTCCGCCGCTTTCATGTCGGCTTCCGCCGCTTCCTCGGCGGCGAGCCTCGCCAACAGCAGCTCGCCACGCTCGCTGCCCGCTTCGGCCAGGAAGCGATGTCCGCCGTCGAGGATCTCGGTCAGCGCGATGTCGAACCCGCCGCGAGCTCTCGGCCCGGTGTTCATGGAAACGCAAAAGCACGTTCCTCCCGCTTCTCCGCAGTTCACCGCGACGAGAAAGACGTTCTCGCGGCGCGCTTTGTAGACCGGGTCCACGAACGCGCCTCCGAGGAACACCTTGTCCTGCACCGCGATCGCGGCCAACTCACAGGCTCTGACGCCAATGAACGCCGTCCGCGGCGCCTCAGGAGGCGGAGCCTCGACCTCGACTGCGTCGCCTTTCCGGATTGCGGTCCAGAGCCGGACGACCGGTGGAAAGAGGTACTTCTTCCACGAGTGGGGGCCGACGACATAGCCGAAGAGCGCCCCGTCCTCGCGCTTCTCGAGCCGGTACTTTCCCGGCGCCTGTTCGTCCGTCCATCCGGCGGGAAGGTCCGCGGGCGATTCGATCTCGTCGTAGACGATCGCGCCGTCCCGGACGCGCGGCCCCGCGAGACGCCATCCCTCGGCGCGGAGAGCGTCGAACAGGCCGCCGAGGCGGGAGAGCGGTACGACGCGATGTCCGGGCCGCGAACTCATGCTGGAGCGCCAGTGCGACAGAACAAGCAATAGGAACTTGGAGAACCGCACTGCGGAGCGGAAAGCCCCCGGAGGTTGACGGGTGCCCCCGGGGGCACCCGGTCAACCTCCAGGCACGGACAGGGGTGAGAATATTCCTCCCCGACCGGGATGTCACGCCTTTGTGCGAGGCGTAGCGAGGCGTCGAGGCGTACTGAAGCGAGCGGCATGGGATGGAGTCGACCCCAGGCACGGCGACGACGTCGAGTACAAGCGCCGTTGCCGGGAAAAGCTCGCGGTCGCCGCGGCCGCGCCGCCCGTATCGACCGCCCGCACTGAGTACCGCACCCCGGAGAATTGTGCCCAGTCTGCTCGGCGCTTCTGGCCCCCTGCTTCGTTGCTCCTCCTCCGCGATGCTCTTGGCATCGCGTCGTCGTCGCGCCTCGCCGGCGGCCAGAATCGCC
>ORJL011228995.1_pt1 | contig 17329 bp, 17 predicted proteins | sample 1779941 | NCBI WGS metagenome assembly ORJL01 (sample SAMEA104232317, study PRJEB22302) | groundwater metagenome | biome: forest; feature: aquifer; material: groundwater | place: USA | collected 2011-08-07 | depth 5.8 m | reverse complement strand
TCGTGCTCCACGCGCATTTGCATTTTTTCCACCGTGTCGGTCTCGCCGCGCCAGCCGTTCACCTGCGCCCAGCCAGTGATGCCCGGCTTCACCTTGTGGCGCAGCATGTAACCGGGCACCAGCTTGCGGTACTGCTCGTTGTGCGCGACCGCGTGCGGGCGCGGGCCGACCACCGACATATGCCCCTGCAACACGTTGAAGAACTGCGGCAGCTCGTCCAGCGACGTTCTGCGCAAAAAGGCGCCGAAGCGCGTCACGCGCGGTTACGCGGGGAGGGGATGCGCCGCGTCCCGTCGGCCGGTGTCGGGCCCGCGGATGCGAGCCCCGGATGCCTGGCGTCCGCTTACCGCCGCGGCGCAGGGCTATGAATGATGAGCCACTTCGGCACGCGAAAGGTCACGATCCTGTTGTAAAGCAGGTTGTAGAGCAGGGCGAAGCCAAAGAAGCAAAAGGCGAGCACGACGGTGTCGTCCCAGAACAGCGCGGCCGGGATGATCGCGCACAGCGACAGCAGCCAAAGATGCGGCGAGGTCAGCCAGTTGCGGATAAGCATGTCGCCTGGATCCTTCGAGCCGACTTTCCATCTCACTACCCGCTTGTACACCAGCATGTGAAAATGCAGTCCGTCCGGTTGACCGGGGGAGTCGCCGCGAACGATCTTTTTTCGATAAATGGAATAGAAGGTTTCCCATACCGGATAGGCGACCAACATCAACGGAAACCAGGGCGATACTTTGGGCTGCCCATGCACGAGCAACACCGCCAATTCGGCGATAATGAAACCGATGAAATACGCGCCGCCGTCCCCCAAAAAAATCCTTCCGAGCGGGAAGTTCCAAACGAGAAAGCCAAGAATAGCGCTGCCGAGTATAAGACAGCAGTCGAGAATGAAGGTGTCCCCCACCAGGAAGGAGACATAGGCCATGGCGCCCAGGATAAACACCGCAAGAACCCCAGAAAGCCCGTTATACCCATCGACGATATTGACTGCGTTGGCGATGCCCGCCACGGCGATCAGTGCAAACAGGAACGACCCGATCCCAAACTGAAGCAAATAATCCAGCCCGGCCACCCCTACCCGGTCCGGGATGCCATCGAGCGCAAAATATGCGACGCCTGCGGCCAGCATCGTCGCGGCAAGCCTCATTCTCACGCTAACGCTTTTGCTGATGTCTTCCGCGAACCCACCCGCGAACGCGATTAGAGAACACGCAAGCAAGAGCATTGCCCGGCTGTACCCGCTCACGCCGGTTTGCCATCCGTACCCTCGCGTCTGGGAATCCCAAACGAGCATTGCGGCGAACGCAATGAATATGCCCAGCCCTCCAATCCGCGAAACCGAATGAACATGGAATTTCTGCGGGCCCGATGCCGAATCCTGCGTCAGTCTATCGTGCGTCCAGGCAAATCTGACCAGCAGGAACGTCGCCAGATTCGCAACGGCGAACGAGGCAAGCATCAGCGTGCCGATAATTTCGCGCTTCATGGATAGTCCGTGTTTCGTGCGAGCATCGTTGCTCCAAGCCTTATTCTTACGCTGACATACCTGGTGATATCTTCCGCGAACCCTCCCGCGAATGCAATCAGGGAACAACCAAGCAAGAACATTACGCGGCTGTCAACACGCAGGGCACTGCCGGAGCCTTGATCTGCGGGAATCAGCGTGTCGAGAATGACTATTCCGGCGATCGCGATAAGTACACCTATCACTCCAACCCGCGAAACCGGGTGAACATGAAATTTCTGCGGACCCGGTGCACGATCCCCGGTCAGTCCCTCGCGCCGCCACGAGAATTGAACCAGAAGGAAGGAAGGCAGAACTGAAATGACGAAGGCGGCGAGCATCAACATGCTAGGCGATTCTCGTGCGTTGGTTTGTGAAGCGGCCGCATGGGTATTGTTGTGTCACAAAGACCAATAATATCCGCAGGACCTGTCAGAGGTATGTCGTCGGGATGCCGTTCAATGCCCGCGCCTCCAGGTCACTATCGGCGTATAGCAACCCGGTCGGGTGGGTGTCAAAAAGTACATCGCTTTCGCCATGCATCGTCTCAACCATTGCCCCAGAAAGTGCCTCTACTTCAAAACACCCCGTGAGGTCTTTATTCAACAAGATACACTCGTGTCATGTCGCTGTTGCACTTCAGACTCAAATCCCCCGCTACAGCTACAATGTCAAATCTTATCTCTCTTTTCTTTCGCAATCGGTACATAATATTACCCGCCTTTCAGACAACAACAACATTCGCGCCGCAATGCCGAAACTATCAGTTCTTATGGCCATTTACCAGGGTGACAGACCAGACTGGCTGGAAGAATGTCTGCAGAGTCTTGAGTCGCAAACTCGTCCCGCAGACCAAATTATCGTTGTGCATGACGGCCCGGTTTCACAAGAGCTTATGGACGTACTGGAACGGTTTCGAACCCGACTTGCGCTCGAATCCATAGCTCTCCCTAGAAACGTCGGTTTGGGGGCTGCCTTGCGCACCGGCCTAGAGCACTGCAGCCATGAACTCGTTGCGCGAATGGACGCCGACGATATCTGCGTGCCCCATCGATTTGAAAAACAATTGTCGTACTTTGAGGAAAATCCGGACATAGATATTGTGGGGGCTTGGATCGGCGAATTTGACCCGGCATCAGCACAAAGAATTTATGCCTTACGCAGAGTTCCAGAATTGCACGCTGAAATAGTCAGATTTGCGCATAGGCGTAACCCGTTTAACCATATGACCGTGATGTTCAAGAGAACCGCGATTGAACGGGCCGGAAGCTACCGCGCAGTACGCGGCCTTGAAGACTACGACCTTTGGGCCCGCCTACTTCGCTCCAGTGCAAAAGCCGCGAATATCGCCGAACCGCTTGTATGGGCGCGCGCCGGTGACTCGCTCGCCACACGGAGAGGCGGCCTCGGTTACCTTTTTAGAGAATATATGTTGATTCACAGTTTCTACGCTTCTGGCTTTATAGGTAAGTCCGACCTAGTAATCACCCTGACATCGCGAACGTTTGTAAGGCTCGTCCCTGCGCCACTGCGCACCATCGCATACCGCGGCATTCGCCTTTTTGGAAGCTTCCCCCGTTAAGTTTTTCTCCTGCCTACCTGGGCATTCCATTACCTACGCGCTGACATTTCCTGCGCGAACATTTCGAAACCATCGCGAAGTACTCGAGATTCCCTCCTCCAACGCGATCACGGGCTCAAACCCGAGCTTCACTTTCGCGAGCTCAAAAGAAGCAACATTTTTTTGTACCTCGCCTACTCGAGAACCTGAACGTATCACCGGGTAGTCTCGTTTTCCCGCAATCCGCAAGATCACCTGGATGAGTTCGTTGACGCTGGTCTCTATCCCGGAGGCCAGATGGAACAACGACCCTGGAGCCACATCCTGCTCAAGCGCAAGCAAAATCCCATTGCACAAGTCGGTGACATAGAGAAAATCGCGTGTGGCAGATCCATCGCCGTAAACTTCAATGGGCTTGTCCTCTTCAACGGCGCGAATAAAATTTACGACCGCCGAGCGCTTATGTTCGCTATACGGACCATACACATTCGCAAATCTCAACGCGATCGTATGAAGTCCACTCGATTTTGCGAATGCATGACAATAGGCTTCCCCGGCAACTTTGCTTGCTCCATATGGCGAAACCGGTTTCGGGACGGCTTCTTCGTGAACGGGGCCGATATGCTCTCCGATTGCGGCCCCGCCGGTTGAAGCGAATACTAATCGGTTGACCTGCGCAGCAACGCATGCTCGAAGCACGGTGAGCGTCCCAGCGACATTGACTTCAAAGCTGCGCAGCGGATCCATAACTGAATCGACAACGGAGCCAATCGCCGCCAAATGAATGACCTTCGATACCCCGGCCACGGCTCGCTTGACCGCCTCGAAGTCTCTGACGTCACCGTTTATGAACTCCACGGATGAGGTCAGCACCGGTGACCATTTCCCACCAACCAGATTATCGAGAACTCGGACCCTCGCACCGTGTGCGACAAGTGTCATCACCAAATTGGTCCCTATGAAACCGCAGCCACCCGTTACCAGGAGAACCTCGTCGCTCGCCACGAATCTATCCATTCATCGGTCTGTATCACTTGATCGCTCGCTGTGCCCGGATTCGCCCTGTACCGCCTCGATGCTTCGCGCCTCGTTCCAGTACGAAACGCAGGGGATTTTGGACCGGTCACAACGATTCGCATATCGCCTCGATATATCAACCACCTCGTCCAACAGCCCCTGATCAAGCCTTATGCCCTCAAGCCCCAGCGATCGCAAAGAATCGTTAGACACCACCAAATCATTCTTCTCGGCCTCGGCGCGAGGGTTTGGCACGAACTGGATTTGAGCCGCAGTCACTTTAGAAACGAGCTTCGCCAGATCAAGCACATTCTGGACTTCGGCCGTCTGATTGAATATCCGGACCCTTTCCCCGATTTGCGGCGGATTTTCTATCGCAAACTGAATGCAGCGTACTGTGTCTTGAATATGAATAAACGCGCGCGTTTGCCCGCCTGTTCCGTATACAGTAAGCGGATACCCTATCGCGGCTTGCATCAAGAATCGATTCAGTACGGTTCCAAAATCCCCATCGTAGTCGAAGCGATTGATCAGCCGGTCGTCGAAAAGCGTCTCACGCGTCTGCGTTCCCCAAACGATTCCCTGGTGCAGGTCTGTAATCCTGACCTGGTCATTCTTATTGTAAAAATATAGGAGTAACTGGTCCTGCGCTTTAGTAAGGTGATATATGCTGCCCGGATGTGCGGGGTACAGAATCTCACGCTCAGTAATATGCCCGCTCTCAGAACGCACCATTATTTTCAGGTAGCCTTCGGGAATCATCGCCCCCAAGTCCCCGTAGCCATACACCCCCATAGTTCCGAGGTGAATAACATGTGCATCGAGCTTTGCCTCTATGAGTGCCGCCAGCACATTATTTGTCGCATTCAGGTTATTATCGACCGTATAGCGCTTGTGCCATGCGCTCTTCATCGAATACGGAGCTGACCTCTGTTCTGCAAAATGCACGATAGCGTCTGGCCGAAACTCAATAAGAACGTCGCGAAGAGCAACATAATTCTTTGAAATATCGATTCGATCTAACAGCATTTCCCGACCCGCAATTTCGCGCCAGACCCGGAGCCGCTCGCCGATCGGGCGAATCGGGGTCAGTGATTCGCACTCGAGTTCTACATCTATCTTTCGCCGCGACAGGTTGTCCACTATGCGGACCTCATAGCCCAAGCCAGATAGGTGCAGGGCGGTAGGCCATCCGCAGAAACCGTCACCACCTAGGACGAGAATCCTCCCAATTGACGTCTTTATTGATTTAATCATAGCTCATTCTATGCGCCGGTTAGACTGACACTGCTTGCGATACTAGCAGCGATTCACTGGCGTCGCGACAAATTCGAACGGACGACCTGTGTGCCGCAGCGCCGACCGTCATTTTGCCAAAAGACTCCGCAGCGCCAGTAATGGATGCGACGCAATTTTTGCAAGCAGCCCCGCCCGTCGATAAATCGCAGGCGTCGAATCCATCCAAAAACCCCGGCGGGAGAAATCTACCTCTATTCCCTCCCGTTCAAAAAGCGGCTCGACGAATCGACTCCAACGTCCTTTCACGATTCCGGTGTGTTGATAATATATCGGAGGTCGCGCGGTATCCCTACGAACGGTCAGATACAAATCAGCGCCACGCGCGGCGCGAATAGACCCAAATATCTCGAACATCCATCCGTTTTCCCAGGGAAGGAGAATCGACTGAAGGGCGTCCTTGCGCCAAAGTCCTGCTTGCGTTGAAACTCTATAGCGCGCCTTGGGGGAGATAGTCCACAACCTTGAGTCGTGGCGAAATGGCTCAAACGGGGGATGACTGCCAAAGTGCGTGAGACCAATGTGTTTTATATCCGGGCGACTCCGCATTAGGTCTGCAAGAGATTGAATAAGCTCAGCATCAACTGGCTGTTCAATGAAGTAGTCCTCCTGCAAATACAGCACAAGCTCAGTCTCGACCTGTCTCAATGCCTCCGCGAGACACTCGCTCCAAGTCAGTCTTCGGTCATACTTAGACTGCGCCCGAGCGCACCTGACACTCAGCTTGTCAAACGTCCGCGATTGGTTCTCCGTATTTAGAAGGATCGGTGCGTCTAGGCCCTTCCAGTAACGTTCCAACAGCGTAAAGAACGGAACCCAACAGTCTTCAAAACCATCCGAAGAGTTCACGAGCAATGTGTATGAGCGCGCTCTACCCATTGGGTCGAATCGTCACGATTCCAGAAGGGACAATGCGTGCCTCCACACCACAAGCAGCCTGCAGCCAGTAATCAGTTCATGCTTCGGGCCAGAACCGCTTGGGCGCGAAGCGCGCTACGAAATACAATCCAGAGAACAGATTCGCACACGCGCAAGAAACCCGTCGATAAAGACGACCCTCGCCCTGACCCCAGCCAAACATGCGCTTCAGGATACCGCTCGCGCAGGTAGTCGCGTTCTTTTCTTGCCAATTCACGCAATACCGGTTTGATCTCACTTGTAATCGATTCACGCCGACGCAGCAATGACCCCATTACAAGTCTCGGGCAGAACGACACGTGTTTTGCGGTTCCAAATAGGCGAACATACGCCTCTACATCCACAAGCCAACGAAGAGCCATATCGAATTTCGGATACAGAGAGCGACGGACCACCAACGTCGAAGTCGGCCCGATCACGTTCCGCCGAAACAAGTAGCTCGGCGCGCGTGTGATAACAAAATTGCGAAACCAATTAGGCAGGTGTCGCCGAACTCGCGAAAGCTTGTCATTGACGAGCACGCAATCAAGCACAAGAACATCAACCGTTGAATCTCGGCGCAATTTCCCCACGATCGAATCTACGAACCTCTCACTAAGCGGAATTTCGTCGTGGTGAAGCAACAGGCAGTATTGACCGCTAGCCGCATCGATGAGTGCGTTCCAATTCGCCGGGGCACCTAGCGCAGGCGAATTCTTCCTATAAGTAACTGCGAGGCCGGTCTGCGCAATCCACGAGGTTACCGTATCCAGAACTTCACTTCCGTCGGAATCATCGAAAACGATGATCTCATAGGCGATCGCCGCTCCTGAACGCAGTCGTTCCAATATTCTTTGAACGCCTTCTGCGTAACGAAAGGCCGGAATAAGAATGCTTAAGGTAACGGAATTGGCCGTCTTCGGATCCGAATTTCCATCCACCGCTGCCCCTGCGCGCAGCCTAGACACTCTCGCGGTCTTTCTGATAGGAGAATACGAGGAGCCCAAAGAAGATCGTGCTAACAAATGAGCCAATAAACGTGCCGTAAAAGGTGTCGATCAAAGCATAGCCCGCGATCGAAGCCGCGACCATCGAAGCGCGATCTACGGAACGGTTAGGTGTCTGATAGAACCGCTTGAGACGGCGCACGAACACCCTTAAGAAAATTAAGAAATACAGTATCGCCGGCACAACGCCGAAATGTAACGCATACTGCAGGTATGACGATTCAGCCATGCCGTACTCGCTTATGGTGTCTTCGCTAATACCCAATATCTCTCCTTTATAGAATCCGTGATTCCCCAGCAGCGGGTGTTCAGCGATTCCATCCAAGGCGTTACTCCAAGCAAATGCACGGTAGTAGTTCGCGGTACTCTCCTCAAAATACGGGATAGATGCGACGGTACCCAAAAACACCGCTGTGATGAGTACTGCAGACAAAAGCAGCATTCGATAGACCCCGACGCGACGATATATCGCGAGCCACACAATTCCAAGCACCAAAAGACTCAGCACTCCGCGCAATGACCCATTTGCGACGATATTTGCTACGCCCGCCGCAAACAGGAACCTGTTCCGCACTATTACCGCTAAAGACACGGCAATGAGAGAGATATTTATGCTTAGAAACGGGCTACCCAAAAGCCCCCCCAATCGAAGGAATACATCGTCATCTCGGAGCGCGACCTCGCGTCCCTGGGGATCCGCTCCCGTGAGAATCGTCCATACGTTATAAGCAATATCCCCTGCAAGCAACGCAAACAGCGGATATGACATACCACCAAGAAAGTGGGCATTCGCCCTAAACAAAATTGTGAAAAGCAGCATTCCGTCTATCGCGACGAGCTGCAGCAGCTCATACGGCGAGTAGTCATTGTAAAGTAGGGCAACACTCAAGAGCCATAGCATTTTGACAACCACCATCACCGCTACGGGAATGTCGACATTTCCTATGGAAAATCGACTCCGGACCAGTGCAAAAAGGATAATGAAGCTAATGCCGGCTGCATAGTTAAAAAGCGCTAGAGCCACCAAGAAACCGAAGGCTCTCCCGTCTTCGACATCCCGGGTTTTCCCACCACTTCCGGTTTTCACTATGGTGTTCATTGATGATGAATCCGCCATCTCTACGACGTGTGCCGCCCACACATGTCGTATTGCTTAGCCAAATTGCTTTGGGGCGATGTATGACAGCAGCTTTTTAAGCTGCCTCCTAATGCCAGGCGTCAGATACCCGGTTAGGGCACGCCTTGTTACCAACTCTTTCGACACGGAATAGATGTAGTTATCGTGATAGTAGCGCACCGTTATGTCTCTTAGCCGCTGACAATCCGCGTAGTCATGCAGCGCCCCAATAGGATCCTGCCAGTGCCACGAATCATAGAGATTTGCTGGCGAGGCCCAGCGACGAAACTCGTTCCCAAATCTAGCCCAAAGCATGGGGGCGATTACCAGGGATTTCCGCCCACCTGTCTTAACCGGAAAGTACGCAAAGCTGGAGTTGGACAAGATCAAATTCTCGGCTTGGTAGAGCGCCACGTAACACTCGGCGATTCCCCCGTCTAGAACTGGCAACTCCGGGAGCAACGCCTTAGCGTATCGCCTGTCGTCCGTCACAACCAGGAAATTGTCAATCCCACGCAAATCCCGCATGTTGCGCATAGCGTTTTTCCAATAGGACTTGGGCAGTATCAGATTCTTGTGCCGTTTGTACTCGCCTCCTCTGAGATTGAGCACGCAGCATCCTTCTGGAATGAGCTGTTTCCCGGAAAACTCTTCTTTGAGCCTAACGAACTGTTGTGGCAACGCAGCGTTGCCAAAGAAATATTTCTCGCTTTGGAATAGGCCTTCGAGTTTTGTGAAAGGCTTCAGATTAAGAACAGAACTATCATAATCGGTAGCAAAGTATTTCAAGTTGTGATCGAAATACATTTTCTCTCGAAAAATCGAGATTTGCGGGGTGGACCCCAACGAGACTGACCTTAGGTATTCTTGCAACTCCACGCTATCGCCATGCTCCAAATCGAGAAATGTCCTCCCATTAAATTTCGACCAATTTTGAACGAAATAAGGATACCCAAGCTTTCTGGCAATTGACCGCCCGGCCGCATATACCCACAACTGGTTCCCCAGCCCCTGGCCGTCTAAGAATTCAATAACAATCATTGCGCCTTCGCGAGCCTAGCCTTGACTCTCTGCCCTCAAAAAGCCACGGTGCTTGCGAATTACCACTAGCAGTAATGCGAATAGGACACCCTCCGTCACGAGGACGGCCAACGCCGCACCGATCGCCTCTTTCACGACTATCAGAGGAACCACTACGATCAAACCGACGCAGCCCGCAATAATGATTATGCCGTAATACCTTTTAGTCTCTTCGGCCGGAATAATGATTTGGTGAATGAAGAACGAAGAGAGCGTTGTCAGAAGCGGCAATGGTGACAGCCACTCCAACACCTGCTTGGCAGCACCGAATTGATCCCCTCCCAGCAAGGCAATAATTGGCCCGGCCAAGATGAACAGACACATGCTCATTAAGCCTGATACGACCATGACAATCTTGCCGGTTAACCAAAGCAGCCTTGACGCTTGAGCGTGGCTGTGCGCAAATAGATGGCTCATTCTTGGAAACAAAGCATGCGTGAGAGGATGAATTAAGGTCGTCGCCGCTCCCCGTGCGCGATCGGCAAGATTATAATATCCAAGTGCCAAGGGTCCAATGAGCAATCCTAGAAGCGTCGGAGCAAGAGCGCCATATAGATTGGTGCACATCGTACTAGCAAATAATCCCGCGCCGTCCTTGAGTTCTGCGCGCATGGAGCGCCAGCGTGGTTTAGCCCATGAGATTCCAATGACCGTCCCTATCCACAATACGGCAAGCACGCCAGCCATTACGCTAGTAGCTGCATTGATCCCCATTACAACATAAGCGTCCCCAGGGTCATTAACAAATATGAGAATAAGGAGAACACTTGGCAGTTTCGTCGCGAGTTGAATAACCGCGAGGTCTCTTATCCGCTCCATTCCGTTAAAGAACCAAGCCGATTGCATTACGTTTCCAATTACTAGGCCTGTTCCGTAGACGTACAACAGACGATCTTTGGAAAAAAATGGACTAAAAACTACGAGGCCGCCCAAAATCACAATGACCAGCGCGCACAATATCCATTGTGCGCTCCATGTCACCATAAAAATATCTGTCAGGTTAGAGTGCTCGGCGCGACTTACCGAAACCTTCCTAGTCGCACTAAGGTTAAATCCCCAATTCGTAACCGCTATTAGGTAGCTGATCACCAATAACACGAACGCCAATCTCCCCCATTGCTCAACGCCGATAACGCGCGTCACATAGGGGATGGTAATCATGCCTAGGAAGTAGTTCGACCCTTGCAGTATACTTAGTGCGGCGATATTTTGAAATAGACGAGGTGGTCTCACGTGACCTGCCCCGGGATCTTTGGACCATTCATGACTGGAGAACGACTACCGCGCTGTTCGACCACGGTATGTCCTGAATTTGTTGAGTATCTTGTGCTGCCCGGCTTGGGACAATACGAGATTGTACTGAAATAGCGTGCGCGGTTCCCGCACGTACGTTAGCGGGCGTTGTTGAACAATGAACAGCGACTAGAATTGCCAACTTTTCCCGGCAATTCGAATATATTATCCGAAACACGATTGACAATTTTTCAATTCAGACTCGCGCTCTGAGCACATTGGCGAGCATTATAGATTTGCCCAATAGGAAAAATGGCCGGCTCCAAAACAGTAGAGCCCCCAAATGGCTCGCCCATTCGAATGGGAAAACCGTCATTAGAATCCATTTCTGAGTTTCGCCATCAGACGAATACATTTCTTATGGATGCGCCAGCCAAGGAAGCGCTGATCTTCTGGAATTTCGCGATGATTGAGACTGTCAGTCGAAGTCCAAAGAAAGCCGTTTGTGAATTCTGTAATCGTCCGAAGTATCCTGTCGGGATGTTTCGCAATTTGCTTCTCGTCCTTAAGATAAATGGCAACATAGTCATTCCAAATTCGGATCTGATTACTAGTGTATGACTCCAGTAATGCCGGGTTGTACCCATTCAATCGCGACCACTTCACCAGCGCCATACCGCTGTCCGGATAGAATCGCCAACAGTCCACCGGATACCTGTGATATCGTCCATTGGACGGGGCATTCAGATAAAAGAGCCCGTCCGGTCTGAGCACCCGCATGATTTCGAGGAACAGCACCCAAAACATCTCGGAATGTTCAAAGCACGATGAACTCACTACAACGTCGACTGCACTATTGTCAAACGGAAGCTTGTATGGATCTGAAAAAACGATATCGACACCTTTGCCATCAATGAAATCTACACCGGTATATTTGGCTTCCGGCGGACAGAGAGTTCTAAGTGAGCCAGTTACATCCTGGGCTCCAATGTCTACCACTGATACAGCCCCAAGTCGAGCAACGTATGTGTCAAAGAATCGTCTGCCGTTCAGTATGGCGCTGTCATGCATGAAGCTCTCCCGAGTAGGACACTGATCTTTTCAAAGCATGCGATCGATGGCACGCATCACCGCAAAGTTAACGCGTTCTGTAATCCGTTTGACAAATGTTGAGTTAGCACTATTAACGGTCTGAAACCGACTGACAGGGTGGTAGATTGTCATCAAATCTGACTCTTCGACTGTAGAGGTCCAGATAGCATGCAGCGCTCTCTCTACCATGTGAGCTTCGCCGGCCATTTGATGATGAGAAATGAAAGTAATCAAATTTCGATAAAAATTTCTGGTTCGCAACAATATGTTTTCTCTTCGCACGACGTAGTTAGCCCCTGGCGCGAAGCGAAGGTATCTGGGAATCGCGGCGTCTTTAAAGATAAAATGATAGAAGTCATCGAAACTGCCGAAGTATCGAAGCGGATGGTGACGCGCATACCAGCTGTTATTGATCTCCATATAACCATTGTCCGAGCTAAGCATTGCCCTTGGAAAGACATTGCGCAAAGTACTTGGCTCCTCGATTGGCGTGAAAAGGTTCCTCGCGATAAGGGTTTGAAATCGCTCGCGGCTTACGTGTCGGGGAAAAACGTTGCTCTTGCAGAAAATGATGCTGTCCGGAAGTGAATCGTAGTGATCTACGATATAACGACAGTAGGAATGGATGTTATAGCCGACGTTTGGCATATGGACAATTTGATCCGCCGAAATGCATGATTGAGTAACCGGCGCCATGGCATAGACTACGTAACGACCGCCGGACAATTCGGGCACCCAGGACATATCGCCTTGGTAGAAAGACACGCAAAAAAAATGTGATACGTATCTCCGATCTGACATTACGTTTTCCTGATTATTGTTACGAGATTGCGTTGTTTACAATTCCGCCAGCACAAAGCGCCCAACAGCGCCGTTAGTATTTGCGGTGGTTGCATTGGCCGTAGACTGCGGCATATACCGATCTGCTAGCTGGGCAGTTCTTCTGAGTTGCATTGGGGACACGCCAATTTCCCATTCAAATACTGAATATTCTCCGCAACTTTTCCACCAGCTTTGTTCCCTTCTGTATCCATCTGTGGAGCACATTGTGTTCCACATGCAACACCTCATCCTTCAGTATCAATTCCGGAAAGCGCTGAATGATCGCCTTGAGATTGTCATCAAAGAGGCGTGTGCTTTCGATGCTTAGTTTGGTCAGAATCGTGCCCTGTTCCCGTTCAAAAATATCCTGCCCAGTACGCACGTGGTACTCAAGCCGTTTCAATATTCTTTCATTGTTAAATTCTTGATGGCCCCAGCTTTGGATCTTGTTTCTTATACTTTCCATATTTCCGCAACTTGTGAAATGCCAACCCCCGTTTTGAATTTCGTCTTTCTCGACAATCTTCCTTGTGTTCTTTGAATCCATCCGCAATACATTTAGAGAAACGTCTTTGATGTTTTCATATCTTGCAATAATAGATCCACACCAATCTGAATCTTTGTATAAATTTAGAAAATACCGAAACTCATGTTGGCGACATACGCGCGGTTTAGCACCGAGTGACTTCAGCGTTCCATCATGAAATATCCTCTCCGAGGGGAATTCATCCAGATCCGAAACCATTACTATGTCCCCGGTGCTTGCCACCTCCGCAAGCGGAATATGAATGGATTCCCTGTGATAGGAATCCAACACCCAATTAAGCGCAGACTTCGAATAATGTTTGTGCTCACGAAGAATATCGAGCACCTTTCGACGAGTACCTGAGCACGCTTCGGTTAAGTATCGCTCCACCGACTCATATCCATCGTGCCAATCGCACAATTTGTAGTACCTAATTTTTTCGTGATACTTCGCATATCTATCGAAATTCTTCTCCAGTACAAAAGGCTTCGCCCGTCCACTAAATGTTTGGCATGCCTCTACTATTACAAACGTATCGACATATACGTCTAGGTAGGCGAGCCTGACCTCCAGCAAGTCGAGTTCTTGAAAAAAGAGAAACGCATCAATTACCTTCGACATTAAACCAAACTCCACGAACGCAGCACTTTTTTTATTGCTCTAACAATTCGATCTTGCTTCACTGTAAATCGCGGGTATTTCCTATTAGGACCTTTCCATTTGTGAAACGCAAATGGCACTATTCCCTGCGTCTCTCGAAGCGGCGTTTCATGCGCAAACCTACAAGCTACCGATAGAGGCGCATATTTGATTCCGTGTTGCTGCAAAATGTGTCGGTTTTGCACACATAAAAAACCATCCTCATGAAGGAAGCCATGCTCCCCGCTCCAGGTCAGTCCCAAGTCTGAAGGCAGCTTAAGGAGTTTCTGGCTTCTGAGTGAAACGCTGTTTCCTACTCTAATAATATTTCCGAAATAGTCCCGATACGAATAGCTGTCTCTCGGGAGCGGCCAAGGCGCGCCAATGTAGTCATATTGCAAGAACTCGTCCGACCATGCCTCTGGATTCACGACAAATCCGTCCGCATGAATTAGCATAATATGGCTAGTCGTGATGTGTTTGTGGAGTTCAAATACGATGAACTTCCCCCATTCGCCCACATTCATGAATTTCTCAATGTGAACATGTTCGATAGCACTTTGTTTCAACATAGAAGTGCTATTCGAAAATAGAATTGTCCTGCCAAAGTAGATGCCGCGGCTGCTATACTCGAGCGCCTTTATAATAGCATCGACCTCAACGGTCGCAACCGCGACAAGTGACACATTGCTTAGGGTTCGCATGCGTGGAGTTACATCTTCCCGGAATCTATTTCTCTCGCTAAATTGCAGTCGCACCTTTAGGCGCGCGCCAGTCATGGGAAGAATGTTGGTTCATGTTTGATAAACTCCAATCCAAATTCGAAGCGCTCCGTTTTACAGACTAGCAACGACGCTCTTCAGATCGCCGACAGGGCCGAAGCCGGTGATGCGATTGAAGCTTGAATTGTAATTTGATGTCCGAATAGATGGTGCAAACTTTCCTGTCAATATCATTGCTTCGTAAGCATTAAATTAGCTTCATTTCAGCATCGACGATCTCGCCATTCGGCACAAACCATCTTCCAGTTCGATTCTTGGCTTCCAGCCGTCAATCCAGATACCTCTATCCCAAGGTACCATTACCTCTCGAAACCGATATGCCCGTGCGCCCCAGTTCACGGGTCCAGCTTGCTTCGTTACCCTCGCGTATACCTGCGTCAACTCCTTGAGCGGAAGTGGTTGGCCGGACGAAACTGCGTATTGCTCATGCCGGGATACTTTTCCTTCAAGCAGTCGCTGTGCGGCAATCAGGTATGCTTCAACTACATCGTCTATATGCACTAGATCGATTAATTGCGCCCCCGCTGACATGTCCAATGCCATTCCGCTTGTCGCGGCTTTTTTCAACAAGTGAAACAACTTGGGCCGAGGATCGTTCGGGCCGTAGGTATCAAACAGCTTCAATGTGATTGCCTTGATACCACGGGCCTGAACGTAGTACTCCAGGATAGCTTCTAAAGCCTGCTTAGTCGCCGCATACAGGCACACCGGATTGTAGTCGTCATTGTTGTAGTGCTGCCAGGAAGTACCCGTGTTGATCACGCAGTTAACTTCGTTGACTGCCATCGCCTCCAGTAGTTGACTGGCGAACAACACGTTGCTTGCTATTAATGGCTCCACATCTTTGGGCGCGTGCTGAACTAGAAACATCGAGGCTAAATGAAACACCACATTCGGTTTGGCATTAGCTACACACCGAACCATGCTCTGAATGCTGCCATCATGCCGGTGGTTAGTTACCTTGTTGAACTCAGTCCCATCAGGCAAGCGCGAACCTTCCCGACTCAAAATGTGAACTTGCCATCCGTCCCGTATTAATCGTCGTGCAACATGACTTCCGACAAACCCCGTAGCGCCAGTGACCAACGCCACGTATGGCACAACACTCGATGCAGTAAGGGTGTTATTCATAGCGGAACGGGCTTACAAATTGATCTAGTGGCAAGAAGCCCTTGTCACGAGCAGACAAAATCGCTTCCGGTGCCGGCCACGAGATTCCCAGCGAATCCCATCGCACGCCCGCATCATGCGCAGGGGAATAAGTCGTACTAACCTTATACACCATGATGGCGTGCGCGCTGCGCGCACAGAAGCCATGCGCCATGCCTTTGGAGATGTATATGATATTTGCTTTGGCTGCGCTCAATTCAAAAAGCGCATATTGGCGGTAAGTAGGTGAGCCTACCCTTAAGTCGACAACGGCATCCATGACTTCGCCTTCGACGCAGTACACCATCTTGACGTGGTCCATCGGCGGCAACTGAAAGTGCATACCTCTGATCACATGCTTGTAGGAGACCGAGTAGTACTCCTCGGCGAAAGATGTCTCTAACCCTAGCTCTGCAAACGCTTGCTCATGGAAGACTTTCACAAATCGTCCACGGTCATCTTCAAGCACCTTAGGTTGCAATTCAAAGCAACCGGCAATCTTGGATGGCTTGAGATCGAACATTTAGAAATTGACGCCAAGGAAGGTTTCGATCCTGCTCGCCGAGAACTCGAGCATTTCCCGCGTCAATGCCGGATGAAGTCCGATCCAGAAGGTATCGTTCATGACGATGTCGGTGTTGGTCAATTCGCCGCACACGCGGAAATTTCGCCCAAGCATATAGGGCTGGCGTGTCAGATTGCCGGCAAACAATAGCCGCGTTCCGATCATGTTCTGGTTGAGGTAGGTCAGGATATCCGCGCGGCTGACCGGGGCGTTATTCCTAAGGGTCATCGGAAAGCCGAACCACGAGGGATCGGAATTCTTTGTCGCGCTGGGTAGGACAAGGAACTCCTCGCAACTGGCCAGGCGATTCCTCAGAAAGGCGAAATTCTCTTTGCGCGCGCGGATGAAATCTGGGGCCTTCGTGAGCTGTGCCAGACCGCATGCCGCCTGCATGTCGGAGATCTTGAGGTTGTAGCCGAGGTGGGAGTAGGTGTACTTGTGGTCGTAGCCTTGCGGCAAGTTGCCGAATTGCCAACCGAAGCGCTTGCCGCAGGTATTGTCTTTGCCGGGCGCGCAATAGCAGTCGCGCCCCCAGTCGCGGAAGGACTCGGCAGTCCGTTTGAGTTCGGGATTGTTGGTGAAGACCGCACCGCCCTCGCCCATGGTGATGTGGTGGGCCGGGTAAAAACTCAGGGTGCCGATGTCGCCGAAAGTGCCGACCAGTTGGCCGTTGTAGGTCGAGCCGAGGGCGTCGCAGCAATCCTCGATCAGCCAGAGCTTGTATTTCCGGCACAACGCGGTAATCACATCCAGGTTGTAGGGATTGCCCAGGGTATGGGCCAGCATGACTGCACGGGTCTTCGGACCGATCGCGGCTTCGACCTTGGCGGCGTCGATGTTGTAGGTGCCGAGTTCGATATCGACGAAAACGGGAACTGCGCCGAATTGCAGGATGGGGTTGACCGTGGTCGGGAAACCGGCGGCTACGGCGATGACTTCATCTCCGGGCTTGATCGCGCGCTCGCCGAGGCTGGGTGAGGTCAGGGTGGAGAACGCGACCAGGTTGGCCGAGGAGCCGGAATTGACGGTGATCAGATAGTTC
>ORJL010816303.1_pt1 | contig 17330 bp, 18 predicted proteins | sample 1779941 | NCBI WGS metagenome assembly ORJL01 (sample SAMEA104232317, study PRJEB22302) | groundwater metagenome | biome: forest; feature: aquifer; material: groundwater | place: USA | collected 2011-08-07 | depth 5.8 m | reverse complement strand
GGCAACTGTACGGGCTCTCCCGAGGAAATAGGCGTCGCGACCTCGCTGAGCTGCGGCCTTTTCTGACCAAGGACAAATCGGTCTGCGACGCCCCCTACCGTCATCTTCATCCCGTCACGGTTAAGATACAAGGACGAGCGGCGTTATGGTTCCCTTCGGCTGTGCTCTCGCCCAGGCGAGTCGCCTCTGGAGACAGGGTAAACTGTCTGCTCACCATGAGCGGGGAAAATTCTCTTCCAAACAAACTGAACCACTACCCGAGATTGGACTACAGCATAGAAGCGAAGAGCGCGTTGCCGGTGCCATGAGCTAACGGGAATGCATGAAGACCACAATAGAAGAAGAGCGCAGAATGACACCTCGCTTGCCTCTTGCCAGAACTGCGGCCCTTGTTATTCAACACTCTCCAACAGTCGACTAGCTTCTTCGTGCGTACCCTATGTATAATAGCCGCGACGCGCAGTGCAGACCAATGCATTACTGTCTCAAAGAGGCAATTTTCATGGCGCCGCCAGTTTATGCTGCCCGTACCGATGTTTCTTGCAATCGTACATGCCCCTGGCGCAGGGGCACCACCAGGGATGAAAATGGGAGTGCCCGTTCCTTGAGGTCGCAGATCTCATCGAGTCTGAGGACTCTTCAGAGTCTGAACGACCTGAAAGGGTTCTCGAAAGGACGGGCGGCGGCCTTCGAGAACCTCTCGCCTCAGCGAGTCGCCTTCGGAGACAGGCAACGCTCGCCAGCGGCGACACTGTCGTCCGCCGTTGTACAGTATCCCAAGACCTATTTTCGTAGCAATGGCCTAGAGGACACCGACCATGATCGAGCTTGACCCAAAAGATAGAGAACTCCTCAACGTCATCCAGGGAGATTTTTCGATTGACTCGCGGCCATACCTTCGTTTGGGTGACCGGCTACAGCTTACCGAAGCCGATGTGATTGCCAGAGTAAAGCGGCTCAAGACGGAGAAGATCATCCGCCAGATCAGCGCCATCTTCGATACCCGGGCGCTGGGCTACAACAGCAGCCTGGTTGCGATGTCCATACCCCCGGAGCGGCTGGACAAGGGCGCGGCCATCATTAACACGCACCCAGGCGTCAGTCATAACTATAAACGAAATCACGATTTCAACCTCTGGTTCACCATAGCGCTCCTGCCCACCAGTGACCTGGAAACCACGGTGAACCGTCTGCACGAGCTTGTCGACGCCCGCTCCACGCGCATTCTCCCCACACTGCATCTCTTTAAGATTGGCGTCGAAATCGACATGACCGGGGAGGCTGCCTTGGACAGAAGGTCGTCCCCCACGTATACGGCGCGCACACGCGAGCAGGCAAAGGACTATGTCCTGACCGCGGACGACATCAAGCTCGTGCATGCGATACAGGACGATCTGGAAGCAACACCGCGGCCGTACCTCGCGGCGTCTCAGGCCCTGGGGATATCGGAGGAGGAACTTCTCAGCCACGCCGGTAAACTCATGGAGACGGGCCATCTCCGTCGCGTTGCCGCCATCCTCTACCATCGACGAGCGGGTTATGCCGCAAACGGCATGGCGGTTTGGAAGGTTCCTGAAGAACGCGTCTATGAGGTGGGGGAAAAGATGGCGACATTCAGCGTAGTGAGCCATTGTTACCTGAGGCCCGTCTATCCTGATTGGCAGTACAATATCTTCTCCATGCTCCACGGCCGCAAGGCGAGCGATTGCCAAAAGGTTGCGCAGTCCATCTCGGAGGCTACAGGAATCACCGAGTACGCCATGCTTTACAGCACGAAAGAGTACAAAAAAGTCCGCGTCCGCTACTTCACCCCGGAGTTAGACGTCTGGGAAGCAAAGTACCTGAAGCCCCTTGCAGGCGTGGCATCGTAGGGAGATCGCTAAACAACTTGCGTCCACGTTGCCTGCTTCCGACGTCGACTCGCTGAGGCGAGAGCCTGTCGAAGCTAGTCCTAAGCACCGTCGCAGGGGTGTCCGCGCTTGTTATTCAGCTCTCTCGCCATAAGTGAAGTTGCTGGCTCGCTTAGGGTAGGGTAAAATAGCCTTCAGTCTTCGGTTACATGTGCTATTGTTACTGATCACCTGAAAAAATATGGCACACCATTCAGAAAAGGGAGGGAAACAGCTTGCATCGCTTTGAATATTACACCCCCTCCACGGTAAAAGAGGCTGTGGACTTACTGGCCTCAAAAGGGGAAGGGGGCAAGCTCCTGGCGGGTGGCACGGACCTCATGCCTCAAATGAAAGAGCGGGGCCGACATCCAAAATATATCGTCAGTATCAGGGACATTGACGAGTTGAGGGGAGTCCAGTACTCGGGTCAGGGCGGCCTCCGCATTGGCGCAGGCACACGTTTTGGTGTTCTGCAGCGAGACCAGAATGTGGCATCCAACTACCCCATCGTGATTCAGGGCGCCAAACTCATCGGTTCACTGCAAACGCAGAACCTTGCGACGGTCGGTGGGAATATCTGTAACGCTATCCCCTCTGCCGATGCGGTGCCAGGGTATGTGGTCTTGGACGCAGACCTCACCATTCAAGGCCCAAAGGGAACCCGCACTATTCCCATCAATGACGTCTTCAAAGGCCCGAATCAGACGTCTTTGGCGCCTGATGAGATGCTCACCCTGGTGCATTGCGCGGCGCCATTGCCGCGCAGCGCAGGTGTGTATCTTCGCCACGTGCCGCGGAAGGAGTTGGACATTGCCGTTGCCGGCGTGGGCGTGTACGTGCAGTTGGACGAGGCGCTACAACGCATCACCCATGCACGGATCTGCCTTGCCTCGGTGGCACCCGTGCCTTTGCGCGCAACTCAGGCAGAGCAGGCGTTGATGGGCCAGGCGCCAACCGAACAACTGATCAACCAAGTGGCTGACTTGGCCGCCGCCGAGGCGCGCCCTATCAGCGATCAGCGCGGCAGCATCGCGTTCCGGCGGGTGCTGGTGAAGGCGCTCACCGTGCGCACCTTGACTCAGGCATTCGACTCGATTCGGTCAGCGCGATAAAGGAAGAGAGTATGGCAAAGCAGATATTTTCTCTAAAGGTCAATGGGGATTCTTATGAAGTCTTTGTGGAGCCCAACAGGTGCCTCCATGAGGTTATACGCGATGATATCGGTCTCACCGGCACCAAGGAAGGCTGCGGCACCGGCGATTGTGGCGCATGCACACTCTGGTTCAACGGGGCGCCGGTCACTTCTTGTCTCGCGCTGGTCGGTGAAGGCGTCGGTAAAGAGATTACCACCATTGAAGGTATCGCCAAGAACGGGGAGTTGCACGCCGTCCAGAAGGCCTTTGTCGAGCATGGCGCGCTGCAGTGCGGGTTCTGCATACCGGGCATGATAATGTCTGCAGTGGCCCTCTTGAATGAGAACCCCCATCCCACGGAACATGAGATCCGTCATGGCATTGCAGGCAACATCTGCCGATGCACTGGCTATACGAAGATCATCGATGCCATTCAATCAGCGGCAGGAAGCGTCAGTCGTTAGTCAAGAGAAGGAGCCACGATGGCAACTATATATAGATCGGTACAAAAGCGGCAGCCCCGCTTGGAGGGCGCTGCGAAGGTAACCGGCGGCACCGTGTACACCGCGGACCTCAAGCTGCATCGAATGGTGCATGTGAAGGTGCTCCATTCGCCGTACACACATGCATTCATCAAAAAGCTGGACGTCAGCAAAGCAGCGGCGTATCCCGGCGTCATAATGGTCTATACCGCGGCAGACATGCCTGCGCACCTCGCGAGAGACGGCGCGAACCGATTGCTGACCCCCTTTGCCCACAAAGAAGTGATGTTCTACGGTCAGCCTGTTGCCGCAGTTGTTGCAGAGGCGCCTTACATCGCTGAAGAGGCGTTGGACCTCATAGTGGCGGAGTACGAGGAACTGCCCGCGGTGATGGACATTCTTGATGCCCTCAAACCGGACGCTCCTGCGGTGCGCAGTTCCATGGCCGGCATCGACCGCTCGGAGCTGGCAGCGCACACAGATGTTTCTGCAGCAGACGAGAAGACCACCGAGAAGACTCCCGTCAATGTGACCCAGCGGATGGTCTGGAGCAGGGGTGATGTGGAGAAGGCCTTCAAAGAGGCGGACGTGGTAGTGGAGCGCAAGTATTCTGCGTCCTGGACCCACCAGGGATACATAGAGCCGATGTCCGGAATTGTGGACTGCAATGCGAACGGCGATTATACGGTATGGACCAGCGCGCAAGGGCTCTTTTCCACCCGAGAAGGCATCGCCAAATTGCTGGGTGTGCCGGAAACCAGGGTCAAGGTGGAATTCGTGGAGATGGGCGGCGGCTTTGGCGGTAAGATTCAGCCCCATGGCGCAACGATTCCGGCGCTCATCGCTCAGAAGCTGCGCCGGCCCGTAAAGTATATCTTCACTCGCAGTGAGGACATGCGCGCCGCGGATCCATCGTCTCAAGCGTACATTGAACTCAAAACGGCCGCCAAGAAAGACGGCACCATGACTGCCCTCAAGGCAAAGGCTGTCTACGACTCAGGCGCCTTTCCGGGAAGTCCGCTCATGGCCGGCGCAAACCTCTTGGGAGCCTACTATACCTTTCCTAACCTTGAGATTGAGGGTTTGGAGGTAGTCACCAATCGTGTGAGCCAGGGCGCATTGCGTGCCCCGGGCACGCCGCAGGCAACCTTTGCAATCGAATCCAACGTGCAGATTATGGCAGAAGAATTGGGGATCGACCCCGTTGAGTTCCGCCTCAAGAATGCCGTGCATGAGGGCGATATCATGCCCAATGGCCGCGCATTCCCCAAAATTGGCATGGAAGAGGTCCTAAGGCGGTTCCGGGAGACCAACTTCTGGAAGAACCGGGACAAGAGGACTCCCAGTGGCCTCACCAAGAAAGTCGGTGTAGGCTTTGCGGTTGGCGGTTGGCTGGGTGGCGGTTCGCCTTCCAGCGCTTCCGTGCTTCTGAACCCCGATGGCAGCGTCAGCGTTATGGTTGGTAGCAACGACATCACCGGAACCAACACCTCCTTCGCGCAGATTGCCTCGGAGGTTCTTGGACTCTCCATCGACCACATCGGCGTCAAGCCGGGGAATACGTCTTCAGTGCCCTACGCAGGCGTGAGCGCCGGCAGCAAAACCCTGCGCACCGTCGGTCTCTCCGTGATGAAGGCTGCGGAAGACGCTCGTGACCAGATGTTCAAGATTGTATCCGAGCGCCTGGAATGCAGCCCGGATGACCTGGAGGCTGTTGACGGCGAGGTTCGCGTGAAGGGTTCGCCTGAGAAAGCCCTCAAGTTTGATCTCTTGGGGACGATGACCACGGGCTTTGGATCACCATACCCGGTCATTCTCGGCAAGGGCAATATTGCGTCGCCTGCGCTGGCGCCTGGGTTCACCGTCCAGGGAGCGAAGGTTGAGGTGGATGTCGAGACCGGTGAGCTCTCTATTCTCGAAGCGGTCTGCGTGCAGGATGTTGGCTTTGCTGTCAACCCGATGTCGGTAGAAGGCCAGATCCAGGGCGGCGTTGCTCAGTCACTGGCCCTGGGCTTCTCCGAGGAGATGATCTGGGACGAAAAGGGTGTGCTTCGCAACTCGACGCTTCTGGACTATCGCCTGCCCACGGCGCTTGACCTTCCCCAAATAGAGACGGTGCTGGTAGAGGTGCCGGTGGAAGGCGCAGGCCCCTTCGGCGCCAAGGGTATTGGCGAGCCGCCTATCGCCGCAGGCGCGGCTGCCCTGGTGAATGCAGTAACGGATGCCATTGGCGTGCGGGTGTACACGATTCCCGCCACGGGAGAGCGCATCTTAGCGGCCCTGGGTAAAGTTGCTAAATGAGTTATCCTTCGAGCCTGCCTGTCCGGTAGGCAGGCTCGGTGAAGGGCGCCGTCCTGAGCAACGTCCTGAGGCTCTCGAAGGGCCTGTCGAAGGGTTCTCAGTTCCGCTTCGAACAATAAGCAGAAGCAAAAGGCAAGACCCGTGTGCCGCGGGCCTTGCCTTTGCGCGTATACATCAACATGGTTTGACAGGATATCCACCTGAGCAGAACCACGCAGTCTGGTCGGCCTGCGCGGACGCTAGAAAGCCACGCCGATGATCGTTGGATTGCTGTTGTCAGCAGGTGAATCGACCCGCATGGGAAGCCCAAAGCCGCTGTTGGAATGGCACGGGTTGCCCCTGGTGCAGTACCAGGTCCGGCAATTGAAGCAGGGCGGCTGCCACGAGGTGGTGGTGGTGCTGGGACATCGCGCGGCGCGGGTGCTCCCCTTTGTGGACGGGCTGGACGCAAGGGTCATGGTCAATGACCGTTACCGAGAGGGAAGAGCCACCTCTGTGCGCGCAGGAATGGAAGCTATGCCGCCCTCCGCACAATGGATCATCGTTCTCGGCGTCGACCAGCCGCGCACGCATCAGGATATCGCCACGGTCGTCCAGGCGGCGCGTGAGAGCGATGCGCTCATCGTGACGCCAGTGTACAACGGCCGCCGAGGGCATCCTGTCGCGTTCTCAGGCCGGCTGCTCCCGGAGCTTCTTCAGGTGAAGGATGAGACGCTGGGACTGCGCGCGGTGGTGCAGCGTCACCTGTCAGAAACGGTGGAGGTTCTTGTCCCGTCGGAGCAGATCCTGCTTGACCTCAATACGCCGGACGACTATCATGCTGCCCGCTTCGGCCGGCCGACGGCAGCTTCGCGGCGATAAGCGATGTCTGTCCAGACGTTCTCCGAAGTCGGCCCGCTAGGCAACAACGTCTACGTGGTCTACGACGATGCGGCAAAGAAGGCCCTCTTAGTTGACCCTGCCATGCAGAGCCAGCCTGTGTGGGACTTCCTGCAGGAGCGGAGTCTGGAGCTGCTCTACATCGTGAACACCCACGGCCACAGCGATCATATCTGGAACAATGCCTACTTCAAGCAGCAGGCTCCGCAGGCAAAGCTCCTGATCCACCGGGATGACGAGCAGATGCTGTCCCAACTGGTGGCATCGACGCGCCAGTGGGGAGTCGCAGCGGAGCCGTCGCCTGCGCCGGACGGCTACTTGGAGGATGGCGCCGTGCTGGAGGTGGGGAGCGTGCAGGTGCATGTGCTGCACACGCCGGGCCACACGCCGGGGAGCAGTTGTCTCTACGTGCCTGCCCGTTCAGTCGAAGACTCGCCTGGGAGAGTGGGCGGCGACCACCTGGTGATGACCGGCGACACCCTCTTCATGAACTCCATCGGCAGGTACGATTTCCCCGGAGGTTCGCTCCCGCAGTTGCTCGCGTCCATCAAGACCAAGCTCCTCGCCCTGCCCGACGCCACCACCGTCTGCCCGGGGCACGGGCCCATGAGCAACATCGGCTCAGAGAGGGAGAGCAATCCCTTCCTTGATGAGGAGCAGGTCAGGCGGATGGGGCTGTTATAGGAGTTGCCGTTGCTACGAAAATAGGGGAATAATATATTCGCGTCGTCAAGAAGAATCTCTGAAGGGCAAGGTCTCCGCTGTTCGCGGCGTGCCTTGTTTGACGCTTAAAAGCGGGCTAGCTGTTCGTCGGACTCTTCCTTTGAGGTAGCCCAGCAACTTCTTCAGTGCGTCCTCGAACTGGTCTTCGGGGACTAGTTCAACTTCTTCAGGCTTCTTATCCAACTTCCTCTTGGGCAATTGGCTTCCTCATGAATAGTCGCGGCTGACCGTAGTCTGGTCTTGTTACGCCGTTCAAATCGTCGTGGATGATGTCTTCCCACCGCAGTCCTAACTTACTCGTCCATCGACCATCAGGTAGTTGTCTTGCCACATGAAGTGGTTCGTCACCCTCTGCAAAGACCGCTAGCTTGATGAATCCGACCTCGTAGTCTGGTGTATCACACACTTCAAATCCAAAAATGCCATAGCCTTCTATGAAGGCTTGAAGCGAGTCATCTCTCCTAACGTTGGGGGGCCAGTAATACTCTGGGTCAAGCGGATGAGGCCACCAGACAGCATCAGTAATCTCCAAAGCCCACGCCGCACAGTTGTAGTCTCGGTGTGGCGTTTCATCGCTATGAACCTCATAGCTGCCTGGATTGTTGTGGAGATTCGGATACCGCCTCTCCCTCTCAAAGGGCAACTGGCGAGGCTGTTGCATTAACGGATGTACCCTCTGCTCCGACCCCAATCAAGCCATGCTTCATCCACAAGTCGCCTATTGCCAGCGGCGTGTGCAGGGACTGGGGATTCACCAGAAATAGTTCTGAGTGCCCAATACCATTCACCACGGCGCTCTTTAAGGTCTTCCAAGATTAAAGGAAGTACCCGCTCACCTTTTGAAATAATCCGCTGATAGGCAGGATGCATGGCAATCTTCGAAGGAGAGGATAGATCGTCTGTTTCTTCATGCCACTGATCAGCCAGCGCACGGAACTCATCGAGCAGTATTTCTGAGGTCTCAGTAATGGTAACCGTCGCTTCAGTAGCTGTTCCTTCAGTTCCACCATGACGGAAATAGACCAGTTCAAATTTCGTCGATCCATCTGGCCGAAGCATCCTCAATTCAGTTCTGCTAGTAAATTGCCTAGTGGGAAGTGGTAGTGTCGTCATGACTGCGGCTCACGAACTTTGATAATTTCCTTGCCAGATTCAATCGTTGCGATTTTGTCGTCCAACCACGTTCTTAACGCTTTGGCCAAATCAAGACTGAGCAAGACCTCAACTTCGACTTCACGAACAAAAGCCATCTGATTTCCCTGTGATGTTTCCGAGTGTGCCTCTAGACGTTCCGGATCGATAACAAAACGCTCAGATGGTGGAAGTTTCGTGTGCTCAGAGAAAAGAGCCATATAAACAAGCCCTTGCGTTGTCGGTCCACCAAAGGCTCCATCAGCATGGATGACACGGCAATAGTTGCTTTTTACGTAATCTATCTCTGCATGACTTGGCAAGGCAAAGCGCGGCACGGCCTGGGCGGTTCCTTGACTACGTCGTCGCTGTGTCCGATTGGGTCTTTGTTGTGTCACTTGCTACCCTTCCGGCGATCTCGCCTGCCTACACCCTATAAGCCAGTAAGTGCATTGTAAGTCAGTCGCTTCACTGCCACAAGTTTGTTGACGGTATCAACTCGGTCACCGTCAGATGCCTTACGGTTATTAAATCGGAATGTTTCCTCCTCCAGATAACGAAATAGTGGTAAGGCTCTACGCTCACGTAGGTGCCTTTGAGTGCTCACTTCAAGAGAGACCAGAAGCTCTCGATCCCATTGGTATGAATCTGCACCTCAACATATCGCTCCGCATGGTCATTGTTGCCAGAATCTCTACCACGCCCGGATGACGCGGGCGTTCACCGGCTGGCTCTTCCCCTTCAGCTCAAGGGTGCGCTGCTCGGCATTGGGGAACTCCTTCTCCACGGCCTCGTAGGTCTCTTCGGTGAGGATTATCTGGCCGGGCAGCGCCATCGATTGCAGGCGCGCCGCGGTGTTCACCACGTCGCCCAGCACGGTGAAGTCGGCTATTTCGTCGCCACCCACATTGCCCACGAAGGCTTCCCCACTGGCCACGCCTCCGCCCACGCTGAAGTGCGCCTCCTCAGCCAGCTCCTCAACGCCCCTGATGATCCGGTTTGCGGCCTGCACCGCGCGCATCGGGTGGTCGTCGGATCGATAGGGCGCACCGAAGAAAGCCATGACCTCGTCGCCGATGAGCTTGTCCAGAGTGCCGTCGAGGTCAAAGATGACCTCGCTTGCCAGCGCATAGAAGCGGTTCAGGCGTTTCGCCACCTCGGTTGGCGGGATCATTTCTGAGAGGGAGGTGAAGCCCCGCACATCGATGAACATCACCGAGACTTCAGCTACCTCCCCGCCCGGGGGAGAGTACTCGTATCACATGGTGCAGAGGCGGGGGTTTTTCCGGGACGGCCTGATGCTGACCATGCGGAAGGGTATGGAGAAGATCCCGTGGAACGGCGCTGAGCACGCTTTGCAGCGGCCCTTGCTGGGGAAGATCCGGTAGATGGGACGGAAGGCGGGAACGCCCCCCAGTAACCCGCGAAGGTAAGCTGCAAACCGGAACAACATCTCAGAAGTCCAGACCTGGCTGCGCCTTGATCCCCTGCTGGAAGGGGTGCATCAACACTACGATCCCTCCAGCTCCAGCTTCCCCAGGTGTATCAGGCTCTCCAGGTCTTCTAGCTCCTCTGGCAGCAACTCGGTAAAGAGCGCTCGCACTTCGGCCAGGGCAGGGTCAGTGGCCTGTCCCAGCATGCGGGACACATCGGCGATGTCCTGGGCCCGCCCGGCCTGGAACTTCATCAGCACCAGGTATCGGAATGGCATCACGGGCAACCCTTGGGCATCCCGATTGTCTTGGGCCTGACGAAGGGCCTGAGCGAACCAGGGGTCGCTGCGTTCCAGCACGTCAACAGAGACCCCGCCTGGGGAGAGCCACGTAGAGCCGCCGATGCTCAACTCTCCCTGGTACTGGAAGTCGCCCGTTTCCAGCCTTCGCCGGACCTCTGGCCCATCCTCACTTCGTACAGCCACATCCAGGTCCAGGGTAGCCCGCTCTGGCATGTAGAGGCGGGTGGCGGCCGCTCCTACCACGGCCCAGGGGATAGGGGCGAGCACATGAGCGAGATCGGGCCACTGGACCACGGCGGTTCTCCTTGCCAGAAAGGCTGCGCTGCTCCCCGCGCCGGGGCGCTGCCGCTTCAGGGCCTGGCGGATGATGGTTTTGCGCATCGCTTCTCTCGTTGTCATGAGAGGCTAACTCCTACGCCAGCATAAGTATATAGGGCTCACTTGTCAGGTTAAAAGTCCAGTCCGGGCTGCGCCTTGATGCCCTGCTGGAAGGGGTGCTTTATCTCCCGCATCTCCGTGACCAGGTCGGCGTACTCCACCAGGGACTCATGAGCGTTGCGGCCGGTGAGGATGACGTGCATGTGCTTTGGCCGCTGCTTGAGAGCTTCAATGACCTCTTCCACGGGTATCCAGCCGTAGCTGACGGGGTAGGTGATCTCGTCGAGGATCACGACATCGTAGTCGCCGCTGAGCTTCTCTTTGCAGAGGTCCCAGGCCTTTTGAGCCAGGGCCTTGTCCTTCTCGATATCCTTGGAGAGCCAGGTGAACCCGCCGCCAAGGGGTATCATCTCGATGCCCAGCTTCTTGGCCGCCCTGTTCTCCCCATAGTTGCTCGTAGTCTGCTTGATGAACTGGAGCATGACCACTTTGAAACCCCGTCCCCAGGAGCGGAACAACACCCCCAGCGCAGAGGTGGTCTTGCCCTTGCCGTTGCCGGTGTTTATGACGACCATACCCTGTTGCCTGCCGCTGCGCGTCCTTCTGGCAGTCTGCAAGCCTGAGGTTGTCGCGACAGAGTCGTTATCGGCCATTGAGGAGGCCCTCTTTTTTCAGGAGCTCTGCCATCAGCACGGCGCCTTTTGCCGCGCCCATCTTGGTGTTGTGAGAGAGCAGGACATATTTGATCCCGTTCTCCAGCGCCTTGTCCTCCCGAAGCCGTCCCACCACGGTCGCCATGCCGCCCTCGGCGGTGCGGTCCAGCCTCGGCTGAGGACGGAACGGATCGTCCATCACGATGATCATGTGGTCCGGCGCTGAGGGCAGTCCCTGGGATTGCAGGATGGGCGCGTAATCCTCCATGGCTTTGCGGATGTCCTGCACCGTCGCGGGCTTCTCGGTGGACAGGTAGATTGCCTCAGTGTGCCCGTCCAGCACGTTCACCCGGGTGCAGGTTGCGCTCACCCGGAACTCGGCGGGCGCGATGCGCCAGTTCGGCGCTTCACCCAGCCTGCCCAGGATCTTCTTGCTTTCAAGCTCCACCCGCTCTTCCTCGTTGGGGATGAAGGGGATCACATTGTCCAGGATATCGAGGCCGATGACGCCGCCGGTCCTGCCCGCTCCGGACAGGGCCTGCATAGAGGTCATGATGACGCTCCTGACGCCGAAGTTGTCCAGAATTGGCCGCAGCGTCACCGCCATCCCGGTGGTGGTGCAGTTGGGCTGGGTCACGATGTACCCCTTCCAGCCGCGCTGCTTCTGCTGACGCTCCACCAGACGGATGTGGTCTGTGTTCACGCCGGGAATGAGCACCGGCACGTCCGGTTCGTCGCGGAAGGCCCGGGCGGTGCTCACCACCACGGCGTGGCGCGCGTACTTCGGCTCGAACTCGCGCGCGGCGTCGGTCTCCAGGCCGCTGAAGAACACGTCGGCTTCGGTGCCGTCCAGCTTCCCCGCCTCCACCACAGGCATGTCCAGCACGCTGGGGTCAGGCGCTTCATCGCAGTACCACTGAAAAGCGCCGCGAGGGTCTTTCAACGCGTCTCGGTACGGCTTGCCGGCGGAGCGCTCCGAGGCTGCCAGATGCGTGATCTGGAACCAGGGGTGGTTCTGCAATGCGACGATAAACTGCTGGCCAACTATGCCCGTGGCGCCGATGATGGCTGCTCGAATCATGAGAATACCTTTCTAGCTGCTCTCGTTTCCGTGCTATCTGTAAACGGCAGAGTGTCGCCGCTTGTTTAATTCAGGAGCGAAGCGCCTTGCGAAAACTTAACGTTTCTTGCGTCAGAGGAGAACTGCCGACGAGCGGGGCGCGCTCATCACCATGTTCGTTCAGATTATACCATTCGACGTTTGAGGCGGGAATGCGGGGTCTTGAGAATGCTGGGAGCTGAACCTTGAAGGGTATACAATGGCGGTAGTACACTCCCGCGAAAGTCTTGGGGTCGACCGAAAGGCCGGGGCTGACCCAAATGGGAAATTCCACGCAAAAGTTAGCGAGGTATCTGATGTGGAGCTTTCGGAGACGGATCACTCTGCTCCTAGTGGTTGTGCCCCTGTGTTTTGCGACGCTGACGCAGGCGTTCGCCGAACAGCGTCACGATTTCGGGCGGCTCGACTCGCTTACCTCAGCGCCGCGATTGAACACGCCGGCCAACGGAACGCTGCTCCAAAATATGGGGCCGATCACCCTCACGTTCGATCTACCTGTGGGTTCTACCCAGTACCAGATCCAGGTCATCCCCTTCAACGGCGATGGGCCCGGCGCAAACCTCATCCGCAACGCGGAGTCTAGCTACACCCTGCAACCGCCGACGCTCGGAATTGGTCCCTACGTGATGCTACCCGGCATGACGTACACCTGGCGGCTGCGCGCCACTGATAAGACCACCTCTACCTCTGAGACCGACTCTTCGACCTGGGGGCTGTGGACCGACCCCTGGAGCTTCACCACGCCGCCGCCCAGCGCAGACAGCATCCGTCCGCAAGACCCGCCTCTCGGCGTAACGGTCACCAGCCTCAACCCGACCCTGACCTGGTCCGATGCCAATCCCTACATCTTCTATTACGAAATCCAGGTGAGCAGAGACAGCCTGTTCGATACCAACCCCCGGACGGCGGTGGCATCGGTGTTCATCAACCTCATCCACGGCGGCGAGTCGCGGCCGTTCAATAGCTGGACGGTGCCCGCGAGCAACCCCCTGGATCAGGGGACCCGCTATTACTGGCGGGCTAGGCCCCGGGTCCAGGGCAACGGCACTCCGGTCAACTGGTCGCTGGCATGGAGCTTCACCAGCCCCACGGGGAGCGGACCGGCGACGGGCCCGGGGAACGACCAAGGGGCGGGCCCAGTTGTGGCTGACGAGATCATGGTCAAGTTCAGAGCGGGTACTGCCGCTGCAGCAGTGGATAGCGCTGTAATTGCTTACGGCGCTTCGATCATAGAGAGTCTGACGGGTACCACCCTCTATAGAGTCAAGATACGGCCAGGATCTACGGCGAATCAAGCCGTAGCTGAGTTCCGAGCAGACCCGGACGTTGAATATGCCGAGACCATTGCTCTGGTGGAGCTCCATGACACTGTTCCCAACGATCCGTTGTATAGCGAACAATGGGCGCTTAGCAGGATGAATCTGCCAAAGGCATGGGACACGACGCGAGGTAGTCCTACTATCGTGGTAGCTGTGGTCGATACTGGTGTAGATGTCCACCACCTGGATTTATCCACACAACTCACTTCGCCGAGCACTTGGTACGATTTTGGTGACGATGACCCTAATCCCCAGGATACATATGGACATGGAACCCATGTCGCGGGCATCATAGCAGCCGCCAGCAACAATGGAACAGGCGTCACCGGCGTGTGCTGGAATTGCAAGATCCTACCTGTTAAAGTCTTTCCAGACAAGAGTGGGTTTGCTTCTAGTTTTGCTATCATCAAGGGCATTAAACACGCGGCGGATCTCGGGGCAAATATCATCAACATGAGCCTTGGATGCGTTGGCTGCTATTCAGCGGGTATGCAAGACATAATTAACTATGCGTACCGGAAGGGTACCCTGGTAATAGCCTCTGCCGGAAACTCCAATACTGACGCCAAGTCTTACCCCGCCGCCTATGAGCACGTCATCGCCGTTGCCGCAACGGACTCCGGCGATAGGAGAGCGTCGTTCTCCAATTATGGCACGTGGGTAGATATTTCTGCTCCCGGCGTTTCCATTCTAAACACCTGTCTAGTGGGTGGTGTAATGCCCTGTAACAGAGGGCTCTATACAAGCCTTCAGGGTACCTCCATGGCTGCTCCCTATGTCGCAGGCGTCGCCGCTCTTGTATTATCGCTCCATCCAGACTGGACACCGGACAGGGTAGAACAGGCACTCAAGTCCACTGCCGATAACATTGACGGCACCAACCCTGCTTTTGCGATTCCCGGGTTTGTCGGACGGCTAGGCACTGGGCGGGTCAACGCCTACAGAGCGGTGACTGAGGCTGGCACTACGCCGACGCCCACTCCAGTGCTACCAACGCCTACCTCCACGCCCACCTTGACCGCGACCCCTACTCCGGTGGTCACTCAGGCACCCACTCCGACACCTATTGCCACCAGCACTCCTACAGCTACGCCGACAGCGACTGGCACATCGGTGGCGCCCACGGCCACGGCAACGTTAACCTCTACGCCCACACCGACGCGGACCCCCGCGTCAACGGGCAAGATCGCCTTCGTCTCAAATCGGGATGGCAACAACGAGATCTACGTGATGAACGCCGACGGCAGCGGCCAGACCCGCCTCACCTACAACCCGGCCAACGATCTGAGCCCTGCCTGGTCGCCCGACGGCGCCAAGATCGCCTTCACCTCAGATCGGGATTTCTACTCAGAACGGACCGACAGCACCGAGATCTACGTGATGAACGCCGACGGCAGCGGCCAGACCCGCCTCACCTACAACCAAACAGAGGATTTGTACCCCGCCTGGTCGCCCGACGGCGCCAAGATCGCCTTCTGCTCAGATCGAGGCTTCGGCCACTACGAGATCTACGTGATGAACGCTGACGGCAGCGGCCAGACCCGCCTTACCTACAACCCGGATAACGCTATGATCCCCGCCTGGTCGCCCAACGGCGCAAAGATCGCGTTCGTCTCGCATCAGAATCCCGCCGACGCGATCTACGTGATGAACGCTGACGGCAGTGGCCAGACCCGCCTTACCTACAACGTGGCACCTGATTCGTACCCCGCCTGGTCGCCCGACGGTGCCAAGATCGCCTTCGTCTCACTTCGGGATAGCAACGGCAACCCCGAAATCTACGTCATCAACGCCGACGGCAGCAGCCAGCACAACATCACCAACAACCCGGCTTACGACGGGTTTCCCGCCTGGTCGCCCGACGGTGCCAAGATCGCCTTCATCTCATCTCGGGATGGCAACGCCGAGATCTACGTGATGAATCCTGATGGTACGAATCAGGTGCGTCTTACGAACAACTTGGCCGAGGAAATGTTTCCGGCATGGTCACGTAAGTAAACAGCTGCTCGCGCTTCTCAGGCCCATGGGATTCTCTACCCCAATGGAATCCCGGTCGTGCTGTTTGAAAGCTAAGTCCCGGGCGCAAGTTGTGACTACCCAGATCAGAGGTGGGAGATGAATACTAACGACCCGATCCGGTGGACCCTGCGGCTAGAAGGACGCACCCTAGATGCCGTCCAGCTTGAGATTCAAGATGCCGCTCAGGGGGTTAATGTGGAAGCAACCATAATCCCCCGAAACGTGGAGATACAAGTTGAGTCGGCTATACGGGAGGGCTTGCGCGTCTCGGATATTCTTGCTAGGGACCCAGCAAACCCGACCGATACCTTCAAGATTGTCGCCACCGTGGATCTTTGGAGCGTTACGCAGGGCGTCGCACTGGTACGCATAACCCCGACTACCGGAGTCCGAAGACCATACGACTTCCGGGTGTTTCGAGACTTCTGTGCCAGGTTAGAACAACGGTGGGCGGGCCGCGTAACCGTAAGCCCTTAGTACCTTGGCAACTTAGTACAATAGTTCCGCTATTCTCGTCTTGTGAGGGCTCCGCACAGCATTTAACTTCTGCGGAGCCCATGGTCATCCTCTCGGGATGACCATCAGGACCACGCGGCTCGGGCGTGCGGCATCGTGGTAAACGGTGTTGTCGGCGGCCACGGCCGGGCCGGGCGGCAGCCGTCTATGCGGCGCGCCAGCAGTGCCCGAGCATCGCGGACGCGGTTGACCGCATTATCGAGCTCTCAAAAGTGGATCTTCCTTTAAGATTTTGTTCAACGGCTGGGTTGTGACAGCAGGAGACTCTCGCCTACTTGTACTGCGGCTCCGGGCCGGGGAAGTCTTTGAGGTTGAGGATGCGGGCGCTGGGCTTGCCCTCGACGATGTCCAGAATGCCGACGGTCCCCAGGCGGCGGTACTGATGGGGCAGCGTGGGGCTGCCGGGGTTCACCATCAGCACATCCTCGTGCCATTCCATCACCTCAATGTGGGAATCGCCGAAGACGCACACGTGGACATCCTTCTTAAAGACCTTGCGCAGGCATTCCCGCAAGCTGGTGCCGGGCGTCATCTCGTTGGTGAAGCTGCCGGGGCGGATATCGACCCGGATGCCGGGCAGCGCCAGGATGTGCACCATGCCGATATGCACGCCCTGGATGGCGACCAGCCGTGTGTCCTCGACCCGCGGCGGCTCGATCCCTTGGTCGTTGCCAGGGCCTCTCACGGCCAGCACCGGTGCGATGATCTCCAGCTCATCCAGCGCCCGCTCGCTGTAGATATCGCCAGCGTGCAGGATGAGGTCCACGCCTTCAAAGGCGTGGAAGACCTGCTCCGGTATGTGGCGGGTGGACGAAGGAACGTGGCTGTCCGAGATCAGGCCGATTTTCATAATGCCTCGCAATCCTTCAAGCCCTTGGCGCAAGGGCACCACCGGGGCATGAAAAGGTCGCTCGTCCTTGTATCTTAACCGTGACGGGATGAAGATGACGGTAGGGGGCGTCGCAGACCGATTTGTCCTTGGTCAGAAAAGGCCGCAGCTCAGCGAGGTCGCGACGCCTATTTCCTCGGGAGAGCCCGTACAGTTGCCG
>ORJL010233824.1_pt1 | contig 17333 bp, 16 predicted proteins | sample 1779941 | NCBI WGS metagenome assembly ORJL01 (sample SAMEA104232317, study PRJEB22302) | groundwater metagenome | biome: forest; feature: aquifer; material: groundwater | place: USA | collected 2011-08-07 | depth 5.8 m | reverse complement strand
TTGGTACTGGAATTCCAGAACGCCTTGTGTCATCATTTGAGCACCTCGTTGGTGAATGTTCGTGTCGTCACCACGCATTCTATACCCTGATATATCAGGGGCCAACGAGGTTTTTCATTTTTCTGACGGTGAATCACGGAACGGCCGAACTCCCTGTCAGGCCCAACGTTTTCGCTTGACCGGTATAGAGGGGCGTGATACAGGTCGTTCGTGGGGCTCTGGGCAAGGGGTGGGTGACGTCGCCTGTGGCGCGCATAAGCCGGCTGGGGTTCTAAGGAAAAGATTATGATTCGAGGCGTGACAGGACTGGCGTGGGGCTGGCGCTTAGACGCAGGGCGCATCTGGAGTCGGCTGCTGGCGATTACGGCGCTTATGCTGATTACGTGGTCTCAGCCGGAATTGGCCGAGGCTGAGTTTACGTATGCCCAGCTTACCGCCACCACTGAGGGTGACAGCCATCATCCCTCTATGACCGCCGATGGTACCCGGGTCGCTTTCTCCTCCAGCGACGACCTGGTCCCAGGCGGCAATCCGAACGGCAACTTCGAGATCTTTCTTTGGACTCAAGGAACCGGCTTCACCCAACTCACCGACACCACCGGGGGCGGAAACCGTACTCCCGTTATCTCCGCCGACGGCACTCGGATCGCTTTCTCCTCCAGCAGCAACCCGATGGGCACTAACGCAGACGGCAACAGTGAAATCTTTCTCTGGACGAGTCCCTCTACCATCACCCAGCTCACCAACACCACGAGCGGCGGCAATTCTGCTCCTTCTATCAATGCCGACGGTACTCGGATCGCTTTTTACTCCGATCGCAACGTGGTCCCAGGTGGCAATCCGGACGGCAACTTCGAAATCTTCCTCTGGACTCAAGGAATAGGTTTCACCCAGCTCACCAATACCACCGGGGGCAACAACTTCACACCCTCTATTTCCGCCGACGGCACCCGGATCGCGTTTTACTCCGGCCGTAACCTGACCGGCGAGAACGCAGACGGCAACTTCGAGATCTTCCTCTGGACTGGCGGTGTCTTTACCCAACTCACTGACACTGCGGTGAAGACCAACTTCACACCCTCTATTTCCGCCGACGGCACCAGGGTCGCCTTTGCTTCTGCCAATAATCTGGTCCCTGGCGGCAACGAGGACCAAAACTTCGAGATCTTTCTCTGGACGGAAGGCGCCGGCTTTACCCAACTCACTGACACCGCAGAGGGCCAAAACAGTCCACCTTACATCTCCCCCGACGGCACCCGCATCGCCTTTGTTTCCGATCACGATCTGGTCCCAGGCAGTAACGTAGATGGAAACGAGGAGCTCTTCCTCTGGATCGACGGCGCCGGCTTTACCCAACTCACTGACACCACCGATGGCGACGACTGGGATGCCTCTATTGCTGCTATTGCCAACGGCACTCGAATCGCCGTTGCCTCTGTCCGAGACTTGGTCCCGGGTGGCAATACCGACGGGAATACGGAGATCTTCCTCCTCCAGGAATACCACACCCTCACGATTACCCTCGCCGGAACCGGCTCCGGGACCGTGACCGATTCCGGCATCATCTGCCCTGGCGATTGTACGAAAGCCCACCCGGCCGGTACCTCGGTCACCCTTATCGCAACCGCTGCCCCCGGCTCTGTCTTTAGCGGCTTCAGCGGCGATCCGGACTGTACGGATGGGAGCCTGACGATGAACGCCGATACACACTGTATCGCCACCTTTGCCTCCACTGTCGGTCCGGACCTCACGGGGACCTGGAGCCCCGCGAGTCAGAGCTGGAGCAAGGGCCGGTACACGCTCCGCAGTGCCGTACGTGTCGTCAACCAGGGGACCACGACCGCGTCCGCCTCCCGCCTGCGGATCTTTCTGTCCGATGATGCCGTCCTGGATCCGGGGGATGCGCTCCTGAAGGACTCAAAAATCAAGAAGCGCAAACCCGGGCAAGGGAAAACGAAGGAGATCAAGGTCAAGCTGCCCGTGGGGGTGAGCGCCGCCGGCAAGTATCTGTTTGCCGTCGTCGATGCGCTTCATCGCGTAACCGAGACCAATGAGGCGAACAACACGCCGATGACCGGCCCGATCCCTTGACCGGACGCCGCCGCCCAGCATCGTTTTATCCTGATCGCCACACCTATCCCTCCGCTTGTCGACTCAGCCGGGCGCCGGCCTCGTAATCTCTACCGATGATTGATCTGTGATCGATGCACACAAGCCCGGAATCCCGATAGGGAAAGGGTAAACGGGCAAATCTCCTTGACTCGCCTGGGGTTTGACGCTATAAGACGATAGACTATTTTGTCACAAGGAGCGCGGTATGCTACAAGGTCTGACCATCGGGTTCATTGGGGCGGGCAACATGGCCGAGGCGTTAATCCGCGGCATGCTTGAAGCCCGGCTGGTGACGGCGGATCAGGTCATTGCCTCGGACATCGTCGAGGCGAAGAGACAGCAGATCCGCCAGCGCCACGGCATCCAGACGGTGACCGAGGGCCGCGACGTGGCCACGAAGGCCTCGATCCTGGTCCTGGCCGTCAAGCCTCAGGACATGGAGACGGCGCTGAAGGGGATTGCCGCTTCTGTGGATCAGACCAAGACGATCATCTCAGTGGCCGCTGGTATCACGATCGCCTTCATCGCCGAGCGCCTGCCCGCCAAGACGCGGATCATTCGCGCCATGCCCAATGCGCCGGCCTTGGTCCTGGCCGGTGCCGCCGCCATTGCGAAGGGTGAGCACGCGACAGCCGAAGACCTGCAGTGTGCGGAAGCGATCTTCGCCGCAGTCGGGAAAGCGGTCGTGGTTGAGGAGAAACACCTGGACGCCGTGACGGGACTGAGCGGCAGCGGCCCAGCCTACGCGTTCCTGTTTATTGAGGCGCTGGCTGATGCCGGTGTGAAGATGGGGCTTGCGCGGGATGTCGCCAGACTGCTGACCGCTCAAACCGTTCTGGGCGCCGCGAAGATGGTTCTTGAGAGCGGTCGTCATCCGGCCGAGCTAAAGGACATGGTCGCCTCCCCCGGAGGGACGACCATTGCCGGGCTGTATGCCCTGGAGCGCGGCGGATTGCGCGGGACCCTGATAGAGGCGGTAGAGGCGGCCACGATTCGATCCCGGGAACTGGGCAGGAGATAATCACTATGCCGTTCGTCGCCCACTTCATCGATGCATTTGCGTCCATTCTGGGCCAGGTGTTGGGGCTCTACACCTGGGTTCTCATCATTCGGGCGGTCATCTCCTGGGTCAGCCCCGACCCCTGGAACCCGATCGTTCAATTCCTCTGCCGTGTTACCGACCCGGTACTACAGCCGATTCAGAGATTACTGCCACCGTGGCGATTGGGGATCGATATCTCTCCCATCGTCGCTATCCTGGCGATCCAGTTCATCCAGCAATGGCTTGTGCCCTCCCTCCGCGAGGTGGCCATGATGCTTCAGTAATGGTTCTGGTTCGACAGGAGGGCGAGGCCGCCTCCTTTCGTGCCCATCTTCAGCCGAAGGCGTCCCGCGAAGCGATCGTCGGCGAAGCCGACGGTGTTCTGCGGCTTCGGGTAACCGCCCCACCGATAGATGGTCGGGCCAACGAGGCCTGCCTCCGTCTGCTTGCCAAGGCCCTTGATCTGCCAGTCTCCCGCCTTCGAATTGCCGGTGGTCAGCACGCGCGCATAAAAATTATCCGGATTGCCGACACCTCCGCCGGTCTCCTCCGTACTGCACTCTGCAATCTGCTGGAGCATCCAAACCGCTAGCCCCCATTATACTGTCTGGGGGTCCGTGAAGCTGCAGAAGTTGGGCTTGACTCGATCCCGCGTATTTCCTATACTTCTATCGATTTTATGGGTGTGGAGCGTACAGCGAACAGGAGTGAGCCGCTTGCAGCTCGGGGCTCACTGAGAAGAGAGAGGCGATGGACCGGAATCTGGCGCTTGAGTTAGTGCGGGCGACTGAGATGGCCGCTATTTCGTCAGCTCGCTGGATGGGGTTAGGCAATCCGAGCGCGGCTGAACAGGCGGCGATTGACGCCATGCGCCACGCCTTCGATAGCGTCAGCTTTTGTGGTTCCATCGTCATCGGCAAGGGTGAGCGCGGCAAGGCGCCAACCCTCTATGTCGGAGAGGTCTTTGGCCAGGGTGACGCCCCTGAAGTAGATGTGGCGCTGGACGCCGTTGAAAGCGGGGCAATCGTGGCCAACGGCCGCCAAAATGCCATCTCCGTCATTGCCGCCGCTGAGAAGGGATCGCTCCGCCATATTCCGGATGCCCATATGGAAAAGATCGCCGTCGGGCCTAAGGCGGCCGGGGCGATTGACATCACTGCCCCCCCAGAGAAGAATCTCCGCGCCATCGCTGAAGCGATGAACTGTTCTGTAGAAGATCTCACGGTGGTCATCCTTGACCGACCTCGTCATGCCGAACTGGTGAGACAGGTCCGCGGGATCGGCGCGCGCATCAAACTCATTCAGGATGGCGATCTCTCCGCTACTGTGGCTGTGGCGTTCGAAGGGACAGGCGTAGACGTCCTCATGGGGGTCGGGGGGGCGCGAGAAGGCGCGCTCGCGGCGACTGCGCTTCAGTGTATTGGGGGTGACATGCAGGGTCGCCTGAAGCCGCGGACGGAGGAGGAGGCAGATCAAGCGCTGAGAATGGGGATCCAAGACCTGGATCGGGTATTTACGATCTCTGACCTGACCGGAGGGGGAGAGCGCGACATTATGTTTGCCGCAACCGGGGTGACCGACGGTGATCTCCTGAAGGGAGTTCGCTTCTTCGGCGGAGGAGCCCAGACCCACTCCCTCGTGATGCGCTCCAGCTCCGCGACCGTTCGCTTCATCGAGTCGACCCACCGTTTTGACCGGAAGCCGGTCTCATAGGCCCACGTTGAGTGTTGCCCTAATCAGCTATCAGCTATCAGCCATCAGCTCCCAGCTACCAGCATGAAACTGAAGGGTGTGCGGGGGGCGCCTGACCTCTTGCCTCAGGAGTCCGCAAGGTGGCAGCGCGTCGAAGCGACAACGCGTTCTCTCCTGCAGCGATACGGCTACGCGGAAATCCGGACCCCTGTCTTCGAGCGGACGGAGCTATTTGTCCGCGGCATCGGCGAGGGGACCGACATTGTCGAGAAAGAGATGTACACCTTCACCGATCAGGGTGAGGTCAATCTCACGCTTCGACCCGAAGGGACCGCGCCGGTTGTCCGAGCCTACCTTGAACACCAAATGGCCGCCCAGTTCCCCTTGGTGAAGGTGTACTACCTCGGCCCGATGTTCCGTCGGGAACGGCCACAATCGGGACGATACCGGCAGTTTCACCAGATCGGCGTAGAGGCGATCGGCTCTCATCAGCCGGTGGTAGATGCAGAGGTGATCGATCTCCTCTGGGCGCTCATGGTGGAGGAGCTCCGGATCCCAGATCTGCAGCTTCGCCTCAACTCGATCGGCGACGCAGCCTGCCGGCCCACGATCCGAGATCGCCTCCTCCGCTACATGGCGGATCGGTCATCAGGTCTCTGCCATGATTGCCAGGGGAGGCTGACGCGCAATCCGCTCCGGATCATGGACTGCAAGCAGGCAGGCTGCCAGAGTCTGGTGGCGGAGGCGCCAAAGCCGATCGAGAGCCTGTGTGAAGTCTGCGCGGCGCACTTCGCCGAGGTTCGGAGTCTGCTGGATATCCTGAAGATCCCCTATACCATCGATGATCGGCTGGTCCGTGGCCTTGAATACTACACAAAAACGGCCTTCGAGGTGATCAATTCCCGCCTCGGCGCTCAGAATGCCCTGGCCGGCGGCGGGCGCTTCGACGGCCTGATTGAGGCGATGGGCGGACCCTCTACCCCAGGGGTCGGCTTTGCGGTGGGACTGGAGCGGGTCATGGCCTCTCTTCCGTCAGCCCCAGAGGAGGGCGCCCTGCATGGGGTCTACGTCGCCACCATAGGCCAGGAGGCGCAGCGGGCTGGGATGGGGCTCCTGCAGGAACTGCGTCGTCGTGGTATGAGGGGCCTGATGGATCTCGAAGCGCGCAGCCTCAAAGGCCAGATGCGCCAGGCGAATAAGGAGCGGGTCCGGTACTGCGTGATCCTTGGCGAAGAAGAGCTCAGGCAAGGCCAGGTGATGCTGCGGGATATGGTGAAAGCCGACCAGGGTTCCGTGGCGCTGGAGCAGATCATCGAGCATCTGGTGGGACTGGAGGCGGTGGGTGAGCGCGAGCATGGGACTCCTTAAGCGGACGGAATACTGCGGTCTGTTGGGCCCGCAGCACGTGGGGGAGCCTGTGGTGCTGATGGGCTGGGTGCATCGGCGGCGTGACCATGGCGGTCTTATCTTTATCGATCTTCGGGATCGCGAAGGGGTTGCCCAGACGGTCTTCAACCCCGAGTTTCACCCGGAGGCCCATGAGGTGGCCAGACGGATGCGCGCCGAATTTGTGGTGGCGATTCGCGGCAGGGTCCAGGCGCGCCCGCCGGGTACCGTGAACACCGCGCTTCCCAGCGGGGCTATTGAGGTCGTGGTAGAGGAGGCGCAGATCCTCAATGAGGCCAAACCGCCAGTCTTTCCGATTGAGGAGCAGACTGACGTGGCGGAGGAGATTCGGCTGACGTATCGGTACCTGGACCTCCGTCGCCCGTCGATGCTGCGCAACCTGCGCCTGCGTCACAAGGCGTCACAAGCCGTCCGCGGCTATCTGGACCGGCACGGGTTTATTGAGGTGGAGACCCCCATGCTGACCCGGAGCACGCCAGAGGGGGCCAGGGACTATCTGGTCCCGAGTCGGCTGAATCCCGGAGAGTTCTATGCCCTGCCGCAGTCGCCCCAGCTCTTCAAGCAGCTCCTCATGGTCGCAGGGATGGATCGATACTATCAGATCGTCAGGTGCTTTCGTGACGAGGACCTGCGGGCCGACCGACAGCCGGAGTTTACCCAGATCGACATGGAGATGTCGTTTGTAGATCGAGAGGATGTGCTTGGGGTGACGGAAGGGCTGGTGGCGGCACTCTTTGAGGCGGCCGGCAAGCCTCCACTGCCCAGACCTTTTCCGCGACTGACGTACGCTGAGGCAATCGACCGGTTTGGTCTCGATGCGCCGGACACCCGGTTCGGGATGGAGCTTGCTGACCTGACCGAGATGTTGCGCGGGGTCAAGGCAAAGGCGTTCGCTGAGCCGATTGCGCAAGGCGGCGCGGTGAAGGGGATGAACGTCAAAGGGTGCGGCTCATTCTCCAGGACGCAGATCGATGGGCTGGTCGACTGCGCGAAGGGGTTTGGGGCTAAGGGTCTGGCCTGGTTCAAGGTTTCTGTAGATGGGATCCAGTCGCCACTGGCCAAGTTCCTCGGACCGACAATCCTCGAACGCCTTGCTGAGCAACTGAAAGGGGAGGCAGGAGATCTCTTGTTGCTGATTGCCGATCAGCCGATGACGGTGGCCGGGGCGCTAGGGCGTCTTCGGGTCAGATTGGGTCATGAGCTGAAGCTGATCGACGAGAGCACGCTTGCGGTCACATGGGTCGTCGACTTTCCGCTCCTTGAATACGATCACGATCAAGGGCGGTGGCAGGCGATGCATCACCCCTTTACGGCGCCACTAGACGAGGATCTGCCGTTCTTTGGCACCGATCCCGGGAAGGTCCGCGCCAAGGCCTATGACCTGGTCGTGAACGGGCAGGAGCTTGGCGGCGGCAGCATCAGGATCCATCGCTGGGATGTCCAGAGCCAGATGTTCGCCGCCTTGGGAATAGGTGAGGATGAGGCGAGAGCCAAGTTCGGGTTTCTCATGGAGGCGCTTGAATACGGCGCTCCACCCCACGGCGGGATCGCCTTCGGCCTGGATCGGATCATAGCGCTGCTCGCTGGGGTCACCTCGATTCGGGACGTCATTGCCTTTCCCAAGACCCAAAAGGCGCAGGATCTGATGACGAAGGCCCCCTCGTCTGTCGACTCGAGGCAGCTCAGGGATCTGAAGATCAAGCTGGATCTCGATGCGAAGGGCAGCGTTTAGCCGTCAGCTATCAGCGTTCCGCAATGAGCTGACTGCTGATAGCTGACGGCTGGCGAAGCTGCCCCTGTTGACAGGTCCACGGAGCGGGGATATGCTGGGTGTGGGCTGAAGGAGCAGCTTGAAGCTGTTAGCCTTCAGTGACAGAGAGTCGCAGGTTGCTGCCGGATGACGGCTGATAGCTGAACGCTGAGTCATGAGTAGCGAAGCGAGGAGATGACGAGGGAGCAGGTTCTGCCGGGGCACAAGGTCTCTCTGTCCATCGGGGAAGAGATCCAGCAGCTTTTTGGTCGCAAGGACGAGATCAGGAAGCTCATCGAGGAGGCGTTGCAGGTCAAGCTGGTCGCGCGAGATGGCCTCGTGAGCATCCAGGGTGAGGCTTCAGATGTGGCTGTGGGAGAACAGGTTGTAGCGGAGCTGATCTCGGTGCTGGCGCGCGGCGAGCGTGTCACCCCTCAAGATGTGAAGCTGGCCCTGCGCCTCTTCATCAAGAAAGAGAAGGAGGAGTTCAGGCAGATCCAGGGTGAGATAATCGATGTTTCGCCAAAGAAGCGGCCGGTCCGGCCAAAGGGCCCCGGCCAGCGAAGCTACATCGAAGCCATCCGCCATCACGACATCGTCTTCGCCATAGGGCCGGCCGGGACCGGTAAGACGTATCTAGCCATGGCCATGGCCGTGTCAGCCCTCCTGAGGCACGAGGTCAGCCGGATCATCCTGACCAGGCCCGCCGTGGAGGCGGGGGAAAAGCTGGGTTTCCTTCCAGGCACACTCTATGACAAGATCAACCCCTACCTTCGACCCCTGTACGACGCGCTCTACGATATGGTCGAGCTGGAGCGCGTCACTCGTCTGATTGAGATGGGCACCATCGAGATCGCCCCCCTGGCCTTCATGCGGGGCCGGACCCTGAACGATGCGTTTGTCGTACTGGACGAAGCCCAGAATACGACCTCAGAGCAGATGAAGATGTTTCTGACGCGCCTTGGCTTTGGTTCGAAGACCGTCATCACGGGGGACATTACCCAGGTCGATCTGCCGACAGGCAGACTCTCCGGCCTGATCGAGGTTCAGCGCATCCTGAAAGGGATCGAGGGGATCAAATTTGCCTATTTCGGTGAGGAGGACGTGGTGCGACACGAGTTGGTACAGCAGATTGTCAGGGCCTACGAAGCGTACCAGGCCGCCACCCTACCGACCGAAGGGCAATAGGATGGCGCCAGATGGCGCCCTATAGGGCCGGCGGCGGCCCAATCACCAGCGTGCAGTTGTCGACGACGCGCCGGCTAGCCATCGCTCCGCGTGCGGTAGTCTCCAGGTTCCATTGGGCTACTGGACGCCTTGAGCACCATCCAGGTGCGCTCCACATCCTCTCCATCCTGGCTGTTCTCGCGTTCATTCTTCTTATAGCGTCTTCCCTGGTACTCCCGGCGGGGATCCTTCCGCTCCTCGGGATCTACCTCCTGGTCGGCTTCCCGCTTGGGAGTCTCTAGGAGTATCTGGGATTTGCCCTTGAGGAGTCTGCCGGTAGAAGGGGACGAATGGCACTACAGGTCACAAACCGACAAAGGAAGATCAGGCTCGATATGAGATTTCTGAAGAAGGTCGGGCAGGTTACATTAGCCACAGTGGGGGTTGAAGGGGCGGAGTGCGGACTGTTGGTGGTGGGTGACCGGACCATGACCCGCCTGAACCAGCGGCATCGAGGGATGGCCCACAGCACCGATGTCCTGTCATTTCCGATGCGCGAGGGGCCGTTCGCGTCGCTCTCGCCGAATCTGCTCGGGGATGTAGTGATCTCGGCCGAAACCGCCGATCGACAGGCTACAGCGGCGGGCCGCTCTCTGCGAGACGAGTTGGCCGCCCTCCTGATCCATGGTATTCTACACCTCCTCGGCCATGACCATCAGACGCCATCTGAGGCGAAGAGAATGAAAAGACTCGAAAGGCAGCTCGGTGCTCCGTTCATTGAGACAGAAGGTGGATGAGCGTTGTGGACTCGTTGAATCGAGGCCGCAAATCACTGGGGGTTGGACATGAATAGTTATAAATCCGGCTTCATTGCCATCGTTGGACGTCCCAACGTGGGGAAATCGACCCTCATGAATCGCCTGCTGGGACAGAAGGTTTCGATCGTGTCTCCAAGGCCGCAGACGACCAGGGCAAAAATTATGGGGATCAAGAATTTACCTGGAGCGCAATTGATATTCCTGGATACGCCAGGGATCGACAAGTCGGGCGGGTACTTTCACCGGTTGATGGTGAAGACGGCCATGAACAGCCTGGAGGGGGCAGACGTGATCCTCTGGATGGTGGAAGCCACCGATCCACTCTCCCATGACGACAAGCTGATCCTGGAGATCATGAGGAGCGTCAAGCTCCCGATCCTTCTTGCCATCAATAAGGTCGATCTCGTTGAGAAAGAAAGGCTGCTGCCCACGATCGATCGCTTCCGGGCACTGCTGCCATTTGCCGAGATGGTTCCCATCTCCGCCGCTGAAGGTGACAACGTTGCGCTCCTCGAGTCGCTGCTGGTCCAATACCTCCCGGAGGGACCGCCTCTTTATCCTCTTGATCAGTTCACTGACCAACCCGAGCGGTTCATCATCGCCGAGCTGATCCGTGAGCGGGTCTTCCGCTTGGTCTACCAGGAGGTGCCGTATGCGGTGGCCGTTTTGGTGGAGCAGGTGAGGATGCGGGAAGGGCGGGCACTCACCGACGTCGAGGCGACTATTTATGTCGAGAAGGATTCGCAGAAAGCGATCATAATCGGGCGCGGGGGGGCAATGCTGAAGAAAATCGGGGAGTTAGCCAGGCCGGAGATCGAGAAGCTGCTCGGCACCCAGGTTTTCTTGAAGCTGTGGGTAAAGGTTCGCAGCGACTGGCAGACGGATGATGAGGCGCTAAAGCGGCTTGGCTATCTGCAATCGTAATATGCGCGAAGCCCGCTCCACCCTCCGCACCCTTTGGTAGACCCATGCCACTGCAAACAACCGAAGCGATTGTGATTGGCGGACACAATCTTGGCGAGGCAGACCGGATTATTCCGTTCTTCACGAGGCAATTGGGGAAGGTTCGGGCAGTTGCTCGTGGGGCAAGGCGGATTCGTAGTCGATATGGCGGGAGCCTCGAGCTGTTCACGCTCGGACAACTCGTCTTTTTCGAGTGGCCTAACCGGACCCTCCACAAAATCAACGAGTTCTCGGTTGTCGACCCGTTCGTCGAGCTCAAAGCAGATCTGGGGAGACTGGGCCGGGGGGCCTACCTCGTGGAGTTGGCAGGTGCATCCGTCGAGGAGGCGGAGCCAAACGAGGAGATCTTCCTCTTGCTTCGGGATGCCCTTACGCTGCTCGCCCTACATGATGATCCGCGACTTCTCAGAGCCTTTGAAATCCGCCTCCTCAGGATTGTCGGATACCTTTTGGAGCTCTATCGCTGCCTGATATGCCAGTCTACGCTAGAGCACAGTGCTGAACCCGCCATCAGCCCAACCCGTGGCGGGCTGGTCTGTTCCAGATGTCGGACACGAGCGCAAGACAACTTACCTATCTCCTTGGAATCACTGGGATTTCTACGCTCGGCCCTGCATGGCGGACTGGAACAGTCGCTTGCCTCACCTCTTGTCCATCCTCACACTGCCGGCCTTCAGGAGGTCTTGAGAGTGTGCATTGCGCACTTTTTCGGTAAAAGACTTCGATCCATTGCGTTCCTCAACCTCGTTGAATAGGGCGTTAGTGGAAGAGGCGTAGATGCGGGCGCTGTGTGTGAATAGTACGCGCCCGATCGAAGATCGTCCGCTCGTGATGATCGAGCTTTCGGCTCCGATCCCTGGTCCGGGTGAGCTCCGCCTACGGGTTCAGGCCTGCGGTCTATGCCGGACCGACCTACACATCATCGAAGGCGACCTGCCCCTCCCCACGCTCCCCATCGTGCCAGGCCATCAGATCGTTGGTACCGTCGATCAGGTCGGAGAGGGCGTGACGCACTTTCAGGCTGGCGATCGGCTGGGCGTTCCCTGGCTATACTCCACCTGTGGCCGGTGTGCCTTCTGTCGGCGCGATCAGGAAAACCTCTGCGATGCAGCCCGCTTTACCGGCTACCATGTGAATGGGGGGTATGCGGAGTTCGTGGTTGCGCCGGAGGCATCTGCATACCCGCTCCCGACCGGCATCTCGACTGCCCACCTGGCTCCCTTACTCTGCGCAGGAGTCATCAGCCTCCGAGCCCTGCGGCTGAGCGAGGTCAGGCCCGGCGCGCGCCTGGGGCTGTATGGGTTCGGCGGCTCGGCTCACATTGCGATCCAGGTTGCGGTCCACTGGGGATGCGAGGTCTATGTCTTTACCAGGAGCGAGGCGCACCGCACCCTAGCCCGGCAGCTAGGCGCCTGCTGGGCAGGACGGGTCGAGGATGAGCTGCCTGGGCTACTCGATAGCGCGGTCATCTTTGCGCCTGTCGGGCGGCTGGTGCAGCAGGCGCTCCGGGTCCTCAGGAAAGGGGGCACGATCGCACTCGCCGGCATCACGATGAGCCCGATCCCGGAGCTTGACTACGCCCTACTATACCAGGAGCGGACTGTCCGGAGTGTGGCCAACAGCACCCGACAGGATGTGCGCGACCTTCTGCGCCTGGCAGTAGATATCCCGATCCGAACCGAAGTCCGCGTCTTCCCCTTCGAAGAGGCCAATCACGCCCTCCAACTCCTTAAGCAAAGCCGGTTCAGCGGCGCCGGCGTCCTGGTTATCTCCTAGCGTCACCTGCTTTGGGTATTATTTTCTCCGTTGACAGGTGGGGGGGGTTTGTTATACGGTAACTTACGGCGTCGGATCTTAATGTGATTGTCATGTTCTCAGGAGAACGGCGCCGGAGAATGTAAGGAACAGGGATGACAACCTCTGGTCGGAGTACAGCACTCGCCATTAAGGAACCCATGCGCCAGCGCGCTGAGTCGCAACAGCTCCTCCTTCCTCAAGCGAACAAGTACAGGACTCTTCGGATCGTCCTTATCAAACCCTCACAATACGATGATGACGGGTACGTCATCCGCTTTTGGAAGGGCGTGCTACCCAGCAATACCCTCAGTGTACTCCGGGGCTTAACCGAAGACATCGAGCGCCGCCGCGCCCTTGGCGACATCGCCATCCAAGTCGATACCTTTGATGAGGTGGCGGAAAAGGTGCCAGTGGAGCAGATAGTCACATGGAATCGCCATCCTTCCACGAAGCTGGTGGTGTGTCTGGTTGGGGTCCAGACCCCCCAGTTCCCGAGGGCGCTCGCTTTGGGGAAGCAGTTCCGTGAGTACGGGATTGACGTCATGATTGGCGGATTCCACACGAGCGGAACCATCAATATGCTCGGCGATCAAGGGCCGGACATCCAGGAGCTCTATCGAGAATCAATCGTAGTCGTATCCGGCGAGGTCGAAGGTCATTGGGAGGGGATGCTGGCCGATCTCCTCAACGGACAATTGAAACCCCTCTACTCCTTTGCTCAGGACCTCAAGAGCCTGGTGGACATCGAAGATGCCCCCCTACCTGTCGTTAGCCCTAAAACAATGAAGCACTTTGCCAGGCCCAACTTCGGGACGGTTGAAACATCTCGAGGCTGCCCATTTTCGTGCAGCTTCTGTACGATCATCAACGTGCAGGGCCGAATGATGCGGGAACGCTCTCCGGAAGCCATTACGGAGCTTATACGGAGAAATTTCGCTGAACGCGACATCAACTTCTACTTTTTCACCGACGACAACTTTGCCCGGAAGAAGTGGTGGCGCGAGACCTTTGAGGCGATCATCCGGCTGCGAGAGGAAGGGATCAAAATCACCTTCATGATGCAGGTGGACCTGGCCCGTAAGCCGCAAGAGTTCGTGCGCCTCGCAGCCGAGGCCGGCTGTACTCAGGTGTTCGTCGGTATGGAGAGCGTCAACCCTCACAATCTCAAGGTTCAGGGTAAGGGACAGAACAAGGTAGAGGAGTATCAGGCGATCATCCGCGAGTGGCACGATGCCGGCATCGCTGTCCACGTAGCCTACATCATCGGCATGCCCTTCGACACGAAGGCGCAGGTAGCCCTTGACATTCAGTATCTCATAGATGAGATCCAGGCGGATCAGGCTTCCTTCTTTATGCTGACCCCGATGCCGGGATCTCAGGACCACAAAGAAATGCAGGAACACGGCGAGTGGATGGACCCCGATCTCAATAAGCGAGATTCTTTTCACGCCACGACCGCACACCCCTACATGACTACTGAGGAGTGGACTGCCGCGTATGAAGCAGCCTGGAAGTCGTTTTATAGCAAAGAGAACCTTGCAAGGGTCCTCTCCCGATGGAGCCACGCCCCTCAGCAGTATTGGAATCTCTTTAATGTGTACGTGTGGTACAAGAACGCTGCGTTGATCGAGAAGCAACACCCGATGGTTGCCGGCTTTTTCCGTCTAAAGGGCCGGCTTACACGGAGATCGGGGTTTTCAATCGATTCGTTGCCGGTCCATCTCTGGAAGCGTACGAAAGAGGTATGCCGTCTGTTCGTAACGTGGGCCCACTTCGTGAAGGAGATGGAGGAGGTGTGGCTTCAGACCCGTCCGCGCAGTGAAAGGGAGAAGCAGTTTTTCGATGAGGTTCAGCGAATCCAAGGAGAGATCTGGCAGACCTTGAAGATCGCAGAGTGGCAAAAGGCGTATAGTGATGCCAAGACGGCGATGCCCGCTAAGGTCCGGGCCCTGCTCGATCCCTTTGAAGATCTCTCCTCCAAGCTGTTGCTCAGCCGCAATGACTTGAATGCGTTCCTGAAGAAGTGGGGAAGCCTTCAGGCCAAGATCCAGACGCTCCATCGCGGCTGGGCATGGGGGGACGGACCTGCCAAGAAATGGCTTGAACAGCTCCACACTCTCCATCGAGACGCCTGGCAGAGCGTGAAGGTCCGCGAATGGCAAGAGGCCTACTCCGGTTTCAAGGGGGGACTTCCGTCGAGGCTGGATTTACTCTATGCCAGGTTTGATGCCTTGAGCAATCGGATGGTCTGTTCCCGCCAGGATCTCAACACGTTTCAGGCCAGAACACGGGGGCACCTGAGCGGGATGCGATTCTGGTATATCCGGCCCTTCAGGCTTGCGGGTACCTTTTTCAAGGAGTTTCTGCTGATCATCGCGTTCGCTCGGAGCGTCTTCGCATCGCTTCGCTCGTCACTGCCGAGGGCGACGCAGCATTGACGTGATGTGCGGCGGTCGTCATTCCGAAAGCTTTCAGACTCGCCTTGACGTAATTCGGCATCATCATCTTGACAATACATATCAAATATGGTTATATGTCAACGATTTTGGGGACAGACTTCTTGCAGCAGACTCACCGATGGCCTTGTAGTCTCGCTGCTATGGAATGGTAACTACAAGGTGTTTAGACTGAAGGCTGAAGGTTCTCAATGAAATCGAGCCATTCAAGACCTTTTCGGAGTTTTGTCTGAACGCATGGCTTACTCCTAAAAGCCTTTAGTCTTCAGCCTAACTACCTGAGTAGTTACATGGAATGTACCGGAGTGCGAACGGGGAGTCGCATGCGTAGAGAGGAACCATCTCTCTGGTCTGCCAGGGCCCCCATAGTCTGGAAGACCTTCTGGCGGTCCTGAGAGAGCTATGAAAAAGGAGGGAAGAAAGAAGTGAGGGTAAAAGGCAAGATCAAGTGGTTTAATGACAGCAAGGGGTACGGCTTTATTGAGCGACCGGATGGCGATGACGTGTTCGTACATTTTTCCGCTATTCAGGGCTCCGGCTTCAAGACGCTGGCCGAGGGTCAGGAGGTCGAGTTTGAGGTCGTCGATGGGCCAAAGGGGAAGCAGGCCGCGAACGTCGTCGGACTTTAACGACGATCCTCAGTAACGAACAAAAAGCCCCCGCGAGGAAACTCGCGGGGGCTTTTTGTTGACTCCACAACTAGGGGTTCATTCCCCGCGGCTTGCCGTGAGTTCGTCATACCGGCGGAAGCCGGTATCCAGAGGGCCAGACTGGATTCCGTGTCAAGCACGGAATGACGGGCCAGAACAGAAGACGATGCCCCGAAGGCTGCGCGGGGTAGTTCATTGCTGAACGCTCAGTTTTCTGCCTGGTTGATGGCCGAGAGGATCCAAGGGTTCGGACCGACCGGGCGCATGACAGTCCAGAACTCCTCAAACTTCACGGGATTCGTCCGGCTTCCTTCCACAACCTGGGAGGTCCCTTCGTCCACTGTGTAATCGAGGAGGTTCGCCAGGAATCGGACAGTGACATAGTCCTGCCCTTTTTCCTGCCACGCTTCGGTCAGTTCGACGGAGCGGACGGCGATATTCTCCAGGCGGTTGATCCTCCGTTCCGTCTTGAGCCGCCCCACGTCCTCTGCAAGCTGGGAGTACATCTGAGGCGTGAGGATCGCGCGGACCGATTCAAGATCACGATTCCCCCAAGCCGCCTGGACCTTGAAAAAGAGATCGGTGCACGCCTCTCGAAAGCGCCCCTCCTCAAAACCAGGGTCCATCTGGCGGATATGCGCTAAGCCCTGGTCCAGATCGGGTTCTTGGACTATTGTTGCTTGCGAAGCCGCCCCCTGGTAGCGTTCCTGCCCGCGCTCGCCCCACGCCGCATCTGCCTGACCGACCGACACGCGCTGATATGGCCCCCCGACTGGCGCCGCCTGCCTCCTCTGCTTCACCACCCAATAGATCGCGAAGCCGATCGCGCCCAGGATCACCATGTCCATCAAGCCGAACCCACCACCACCCATGCCGCCAAAGCCAGCAAAGCCCAGGCTCCGGAACAACATTCCGCCGAGAAGCCCGCCAAGCAGACCTCCCGCCATGCTCCGCATGAACCCGCCCCCTGCCAGACCCGATGCCGGCCCCGCAAACGGGGACCTCTGATCGGTCCGTGGCTGAGCGGGGGTTGCCGGCCTGGAATAGCTGCGGCTTGGGCTGGAGAAGCTGCGAGAGCCACGGCTCCCAAAGCCGCCGCCGCCGCCCGCCCGCGCCGACGCCTCGAACTCTGTGGCCAGCAGCGTGAAAGCTACCGCAAGAACCATCAACCCCAGATACTGTCCGTACTTCCGTGTCATCTACTTCCTCCTATCGCTGAATCTTACCACTCCATGGGCGTAATATCTTTAGACCCAATCTATTATGGGTGATCCTTCCTGGTGGTGCAAGTAAAAAGCGGTGTTATCGCCGTTGACGAAGCAGATCAGACATGGACCGCCCGACGGATCTTCCCCCTTCGTTTTTTAGGTAAACCATACATTCTGCTTCACATAGTGGTGTCATTACCATAGATATGTAGGCATGTAATAGTGATAATAGTGCTTGACATGAGCATCATATCATATTATTATGTAGGCA
>ORJL010136401.1_pt1 | contig 17335 bp, 11 predicted proteins | sample 1779941 | NCBI WGS metagenome assembly ORJL01 (sample SAMEA104232317, study PRJEB22302) | groundwater metagenome | biome: forest; feature: aquifer; material: groundwater | place: USA | collected 2011-08-07 | depth 5.8 m | reverse complement strand
GCGGTCGTGCGGCGCATGCTGCGGCTCCCCCCGGCCGGGGGCCACTGGGGCTTCGCCTCCGGCCGGCGGGCCAAGATAGCCGGCGCTCACTCCGGCTCCTTCGTGTTTGCGGACAGTACGGATGCCGACTTCAGCTCCACCGCAGCCAACCGGTTCGCCGTGAGGGCTTCAGGTGGCGCCACGTTCGTCAACAGCGCGGGGATCGGGGTAAACATGGTCGCGGGAGGCAATAGCTTTGCGGCCACGTCCGATCGCAACGTCAAGGCAAACTTCGTCCCTGTGGATGGGCTGGAGGCCCTGGCCAAAGTTTCCTCCCTGCCCCTTTCCACCTGGAACCTCGTCTCCCAAGACCCGTCCATACGGCACATAGGGCCTATGGCCCAGGACTTCTACGCCGCCTTCGGCGTTGGTGAGGACGACCTGCATATCTCGACCGTCGACGCCGACGGGGTGGCCCTGGCGGCCATCCAGGGCCTCGATCAGCTCCTCCAGGAGAATCAGGTCGAGATAGCCGGCCTGAAAGCCCGTAACACTGAACTGGAAGCCCATAATACCGCACTGGAATCACGCCTGGCAGCCGTTGAGGCACGATTGCTGGCAGGGGGTGTGCCATGAAACGGGTGGCGCTTACCGCCGCCATGCTGCTCCTGGCTCTGGGCGCAAGTGCGGCGGTCCTGGCCCAGGGCCCGGACTACGAACTGCCATGGAGCAGGGTGGCTGCTGGCGGGGCCACCTTCAGCACCGGCGGAGCCTACGAGCTGGGGGGAACCATCGGCCAGGGCGAAGCGGGGACCGTGACCGGCGGGACCTATGCCCTGACTGGCGGTCTTTGGGGAGGGGTGATCGGGCTCGCCGGCCAGACCCGGATATTCTTGCCACTGGCCATCAAGCAGGCGGCGCCGTGAGGACCTGACCCCCTGGGCCAACCGCCTCTTCGTCAAAGGCGACGACCTCATGGGGTACCACCGGCAGAAACGCCCGAATGAGTAGTGACGGTTGCAGCTCTGTCTGGTGGATGGTAGAGCGACGTCATTACTGAGGGGACTTACGATGGACCGAAAGTATTCTGGCGGAGGGAGTGGGATTCGAACCCACGTTCCAGCTTACACCGGAAAACCGCTTAGCAGGCGGCCGCACTAGGCCTCTATGCGATCCCTCCGCAGGTAGCTCTCGAATGGCGGAGGAGGTGGGATTCGAACCCACGATCCCCGAAGGGACAACGGTTTTCAAGACCGCCTCCATCAACCGCTCGGACACCCCTCCATATGGAGCCAATTAAGTATACCAATGGTGGCGAGAGGTGTCAAAGCCCGAAACGCCCGGTTTGGCCGTTTTCGCAATGCCTTTTTGCCCTTGACGCTTGGAATCAAGTCACATATAATTCATACGTGCGCCAGCCGAAGTGGCGGAATGGTAGACGCGGCAGTCTCAAAAACTGTTGGGGGGCAACTCCCGTGTGGGTCCGACTCCCACCTTCGGCACCATGAGTGTGGGCGGCGAGCACACGGAAACGCCTGGAAAGCAGAGCAAGGCACAAGGGAGGGGGCAAGAGGATGGCAGGAGTATACCCGGTCAAGATATCGGTAGCCTCACAGCAAGGCACGTGCGAGGCGTGCCACAAGGTTGGCGATTCATGGACCGTCGAGGCGAGCGTGACGCCGGCCGGGATCTGTCTGGGAGCCTTCAATGTGATCGCCCCCAACATCCGGGTCATGCGCTTCGGTGGCGAGTACCCCTGGGAAGCCGACAAGGATGCCACCTCCGTGGCCTGCCCCGACGCCAAGAATCCCGTGGTCTTCGAGGTCCGGAGGCTGCGCCAGCCCTAATCGAATAACTCTTTGCCGAGTAGTGTAGCGGTAGCACAGAGGACTTTGGATCCTTTGACCCAGGTTCGAATCCTGGCTCGGCAGCCAGAATAGATCGTTCCCCGGTAGCTCAACGGTAGAGCGGGCGGCTGTTAACCGCTAGGTTGTAGGTTCGAGTCCTGCCCGGGGAGCCAATATCATCAAATACAAAACTGTCGCCATTTGGCTGGTTAACTGCAATCCCGGTCGTTAGGCGGGCCGGGATTTGGACTTTCTATGCGTGTTCTAGCTTCAAACTCCCCTGTCTGGACCGCTTGCCGCTATTCTCGCGTCTGCCACAAGTTATGCAGTGACCGAATCTATTAACACCAATAAGGAGATTTTCTGCATTGGACATCCCACGGATATTCAACATCACCGAAAGCGCTCACCGCATCCACAACCCGATCACACCCGAGAAGCTCGTCACTCTCGGCGCGGCGCTGCGTCTGGAACCGGGGGCCCGAGTGCTCGACCTCGGCAGCGGTTCGGGGGAGATGCTGTGCACTTGGGCGCGTGACCACGGTGTCATCGGCACCGGCATTGACATGAGCCAGTTGTTCACCGAGCAAGCGAAACTCCGCGCTGAAGAACTCGGCGTCACCGATCGAGTCAAGTTCATCCATGGCGATGCCTCCGGCTATGTCTCTGACGAGAAGGTCGATGTGGCAGCCTGTGTCGGTGCTACTTGGATCGGCGGGGGAGTCGCCGGCACTATGGAACTTCTTGCGCGGAGCTTGCGCACCGGAGGGATCATCCTCATCGGCGAGCCCTACTGGCGGCAGTTACCGCCGACGGAAGATATTGCCAAGGGGTGTCTTGCCAACGCAATCTCCGACTTCCTCATACTTCCAGAACGTCTCGCGTCTTTCGGCCACCTTGGCTATGACATCGTCGAAATGGTTCTGGCTGACCAAGACGGTTGGGACAGATATGAGGCGGCTAAATGGCTCACCATGCGCCGATGGCTTGAAGCCAATTCCCACGACGAGTTGGCGAAAGAGGTTCGAACCCAACTGACCTCGGAACCCGAGCGCTACGCCGCTTACACGCGTGAGTACCTGGGCTGGGGTGTGTTCGCGCTGATGACGCGGTGATGAGTTGTGGCATCCGCGGAGATGGGTACTCGATTCATCTTCCGTTTGCATTCCCCGGATGGCAGCGCCAGAAACCCAGCCATCGACATTGAGAACTTCAATGGCAAACGGTGCTCGTGTGGGTATTACGACCATTACTTGGACGAAGCCCGCCTGGGGAATTATAGCCCGGCGAGGATTAGTGACTGTCTCCTAAATCGCGCAAGTGATGCAGTTGCCAATCTCGTTCGTTTGCCGCGGCGGCGTCGGCATCAGAGGGATCGGTGGCTCTATAGATTGCCTGTTGGGCGTAAACAGCAGCCCCATAAGAATGTCGGGGAACGTGTGCAGTTGCCACAGCTTGACCTGCGGCTCGGGCAGCAGAACGGGCGGGATTATCTTCTCCTAGTTCACGGGCAGCAGCATGAGAGTCTAGTGAAGCCTTGCGAATAACTGCCATCTTGAATACCCCTGTATCTATCCATGTCTTGAGTGTGTCAATTGCTTCTCGAGGACGATGATCCTGGGGATATCTTTCCTCAAAGTAGGGCATGACACGCTCGGCACAATCAATTGCCCAACGAGCTACTGTTATCTTGTCAGTCTTGAACACAAGTTCTAGCATTTCTTCGTCTCTGCGCGTAATTGAGAATTTAGGTTTCGCCATGGCTGGTCTCCTGAAGCTAATTATATGACAAATGTTGTACAAACAATGAAGTGTGTTCAACGTTCAACGTTGGCAGAATCAATGTGGTAGAATTTCATTGGCAAATGAGCTAATGATCCAATCACGGCTAGGCCTCGAAGAAACCATTGCCGCCAGGGGTCGGCCTCGCAAGCCGTGCGGTGCCCAGACCCGCGAATCAGCCCGTCCTTTCCCCTCTCAGCTAGCCAACGTCATTCGTTCTCCGAGGCGGTTGGGAGCAGATGAAACGACTGCGGTAGTCTGCATTGGATACTGTGGCGACTAGGGTTTCCTTCGAAACTCATGAAGATGGGGTGAGAGTATGCCAACGAAGATAGTCATTATCGGAGGCGTGGCTGCGGGAGCTAGCGCTGCGACCAAGGCGCGGAGAACCGATGAATCCGCAGACATAGTGGTTCTTGAGCGCGGTCCATACGTTTCGTTCGCCAACTGCGGGATTCCGTATTACCTTGGCGGCTCCATTCAGAACGTGGACAGTCTCCTGGTTGTGTCTCCTCAGTTGCTGACCAAGCGATTTCGCCTGGACCTTAGACCCAATCACGAAGTGATTGGGATAGACGCGGCGGGGAAGCTGCTCGAGGTGCGCGATGAAGGCGCCGGATCATCTTACACGGAACGGTACGACAAGCTCATCCTCGCTACTGGCGGGAACCCCACAAGACCGCCAATACCAGGTATCGACCTGCCTGGCGTGTTTACCCTCACCACGATTCCTGAGGTCGAAGCAATCAAGTCCTATGCCGCTAAGAGAAAGATAGAAGAGGCCGTAGTTGTCGGGGCGGGTTTCATCGGCATCGAGACGGTCGAGGCGCTGGCGGCGTTGGGATTACGCGTGCATCTGGTGGAGATGCTCCCGCAGGTGTTGCCGCCCTTCGACCCCGAATTGGCTGCGATCGTGGGCGCGCACCTCGCCGCCAAGGGAGTACAGCTCCACCTGGGAGCACAGGTCACCCGCTTCTCGGGTGAAAACGCCCTCAATGCCGTGATGTTGGCCGATAACGGTGAGATCCGGGCCGAACTCGCCGTCGTGGCGATTGGCGTCACGCCAAACTTGCAGTTGGCCAAGCTGGCGGGACTGGACTTTGGGACCACCGGAGGCGTAGTTGTAGATGAGCGAATGCTGACGAGCAATCCCGACATATATGCCTGCGGGGATATCGTCGAATCTACCAACCTGATAACAGGCCAAAAGGTCCGCGTGCCACTGGCCGGACCAGCTAACAAGCAGGGGCGCGTGGCCGGAGCGAACGCCGCCGGCGGAAACATGCGCTTCAAGGGCGTCATTGGCACGCTTATCGTCAGGGCGATCGACAAGACCGCGGCCAAGGCCGGACTTTCCGAGCGAGAGGCGCGCGCACTGGGAATGGATTGTTTCGTTTCCCTCACCCACGGGACGAGCCATGCCACGTACTTTCCGGGCGCCGAGCCAATGGACATCAAGATCGTCGTCGAGAGCTCGACGGGGCGAGTTGCCGGCGCCCAGATCGTTGGCGGCGATGGGGTGGATAAGCGCATCGACGTGCTCGCTACTGCGATGTATGCGGGACTCGATGTAGAGGACCTCGAAAACCTGGATCTGGCGTACGCGCCGCCGTACTCGTCTGCCAGGGACCCATCCAACACCGCTGGTTTCGTGGCGGCCAACGTTCACCGTGGCGAGCTGAAGGCGATGGCGCCGGTGGAGCTGAACCGGATCCTGGCAAGTGGCGAGGAGATACAGCTTGTGGACGTGCGCACGCCCATGGAGCACGCCAATGGGAAGATAGGCAATGCAGTCCATATACCCGTTGACGAACTACGCAGTCATATTAGCGAGCTGGATCCGATGAGGCGTACAATTGCGTATTGCGCCGCCGGCTATCGTTCGTACTTGGCGTGCAGGATTCTCCTCGCCAACGGCTTTCGCGACGTCACCAACCTTAGTGGCGGATACGAGTCTTGGAAGTATACGCAGGGGCGGGGTACCCCGGAATCAAACCGGCAAATGCTATAATCATCTTGGCGAGGAAACGCGTTGGCGCAAAGGCTTGGGCGAATCTGTCGGCGTTTCAGGTAGCGCAGATTGGAGGTCTCGTGAGCATGAGAAGCTTGAAGGCAGCCTTGAAGGTCATTGGGGTTGGCCTGGTGACGGCCGCAGTCGTGCAAGAACTGAGGAAAGAGCCGGCTGAACGCACCTGGCGCGGCAAGCTCACCCTTTCCATCCCCTACGACTTCAACCTCCCCAGTGTTGAACGGATAAAGGAATCCTATTGGAACACCCAGGACGACCACATTATCACTGACAGGGTTTTCGGTGTGGGTTGGGGTGTTAACGTACATGCCTTGCTGCGAAGAATGGGGTGTTGTCAGAATCCCGCCGAAACGGATGCCGAGCAGTCCCAACCAGGAGTTCCTCAACCGGAAGCTTGACAGCCTGGGTTTACATATTGAACTGCGGGGATGGCTCGTTATACGTGGGAGCTACTTCCGACCTCAAACGCAGGCTTCTGCAGCACCAGGCGGGAAAAGGCGGCCGGTACACAAGAAGCCACCAACCGGTTGAGCTCAGGTTTGCGCTGCGCTGCGATTCGCTTGGGGACGCTATGCGTCTCGAGGCGAAGATCCGGCACCTGCCGCGGGGGAAAAAGTTGGATTTTGTTGGAGTCTTTCGAAACGAGGTGCAAGTAATGGAGAATCAGGAGTCACGAAAAGGCGGTGGCGAGCTTCTGGGACGGGCCGCCAGGCTGGCTGACCTGATAGCCTATCAACAGGGATCTGTGGTGAGCAAGACGTTGCTGGACAAGGGGTCAGGAACCTTGACCCTCTTTGCTTTTGATGAAGGACAGGGTCTAAGCGAGCACACGGCGCCCTTTGACGCCTTCGTGCACATTGTAGACGGCGAAGCTGAGATTGTCATCTCCGGCAACAGCTTTCGGTTGAAGGAAGGGGAGGTAGTGGTCATGCCGGCCAACGAGCCCCATTCCGTTAAAGCGGTGACCAGGTTCAAGATGCTGCTCGTGATGATCAGGTCTTGATACACTCGAGCAGGATCACAGTTTCACCGGCAGTCTCCCTGTCTTGAACGGAGCCACCAGAATGCACTTTGAAGGCTTCGAAATCGACGTCCTCGACCGGGGGCCGATCCTCATGGATGGCGGCGGCGTCTTCGGCATCATCCCCAAGCCGCTGTGGCAGCGCCTGGCCCCAGCCGACGAACGTAACCGGGTGCGTCTGGGCCTCAACTGCCTCCTCATCCGCACCGCGGAACACTGCGTCCTGGTGGACACCGGGATGGGTAGCAGGCGCGAGCGTGGCTTCTACAGGCTCTACGGAGTGGACGGTGACGAAAGACTCCCCCAACGCCTCGCAGAACGGCAGATCGCGCCCGGGGCGGTAACTCACGTGGTATTCAGCCATCTCCATTTCCCGTCCACGGGAGGGGGCGCCTCCCTTCGTGAGGCGGCAGTCGTTCCCACTTTTGCCCAGGCGCAGTACGTACTACAGCGTGCAGAATGGGAGGAAGCCAACAACACCAACGAACGCACCCGGGGTAGCTACTTCGACGACGATTTTAAGCCCTTGATGGACGCTGGGCAGTTGCGCCTTCTGGAGGGGCCGGCGGAGATTGCGAAAGGCATCGAGGTCATTCTGACGGGCGGACACACCTCCGGCCACCAGATTGTTGTCGTTTCGGCAGGGGCACAGAAGATAGTCTTTCTAGGCCACTTCATCCCGACCGCCTGGCACCTGGTACCACACTACATCATGGCCCATGACCTCTATCCCGCGGAAACCCTGTCCCGGAAGAAGTCCTTCTTGGACCAGGCTGCCGCCGAAAGGTGGATTCTGGTCTTTCTCAACAACCCCCGCCAGCCTGCCGGCTTCTTGAAGAGGACGGAGACAGGCTTCATTCTGGAGCCGGTGGGCCTCTAGCGTAGCCGCCCCCCTTCTCCAACCGCCAAGAGTAGACTCCTGCTTACGAACCCCTGTACAATAGTTGCAGATCTTTGAGATGGTTTCTCCGGACCGTGTGACCCCTGGAGGTATCGAACGTTGGCCGAATCGCATGCCCCAACTGGCGAGGAAGTGAGGCAGTTTGCCCTGGCGCTTGGAGCCGAGATCGTCGGGTTTGCCAGCCCAGCCACCTGGGACGAGGTCGACGAGGTTCCGGCGGACTTCCGGCCCCGTTCGCTCTTCCCGTTGACGGAGACAGTCATCGTCATGGGCATCGCCATTCCTCTTCCCATTATCGAGACCACTCCATCGGCCTGGTATATGGAGGCGTACAACACCGCCAACCGGCAGCTTGACGATATGGCTTACCGGGTTACCCGCCACCTGAACAGCAAGGGCCACCCGTCGGTGTTCTTCCCCAGGGACGGCTACGGGAGCATAGAAATCCTGGTCCAGAGACCCCTGGCCGCGTTCTCGCATCGAGCCGCCGCCGTCTATGCCGGCCTGGGTACCGTGGGCCTCTGCCACAGTGTCCTGACCCCGCAGGCAGGGCCCAGGATGAGGTTCGTGTCGGTCCTCACATCGCTTCTGCTTGCGGCAGGCCGGCCGCGTGACAAGGACCTTTGCATCAAATGCCTGGCCTGCGCCCAGTGCTGCCCCGTGGATGCCCTCAAGCCCCGAGATGACCGCATTGTGGCAGATTACGATGTGGTAATCTGCGCCAAGCAGGCGCAGTATCTGACCCGTAAGAGACGCTATCCCTGCGGCATCTGTATCAAGGTGTGTCCTATCGGGGAGGACCGCAGGCTGTACCGGAGCCGGGGCTACCTGCCAAAGTATCGCCGGGAGAGCGAACTCCTCGAATCCGACCCCGACAATCCCGCCTATAGGTCCTGGACCCACGTACGGAAATACGGAAGCTGGCCCTACAAGGAAAAGGGAGCGCTGAGTGGCGACGAGGGCGACGTGTAAGGGAGGCTGGTGTGAGTCAAGCCGATCCGCCTATCGCCAGCGCCAGTCGCTCACGAGAAGACGGACTACACCAGTGCCGATAGAATGCCGAAGGTATATTTGACCCGCCACCCTTGGTTCGCGGTGGTGGCCCTGGCATTGACGGCCGGGGTCTTCCTGACCCTGTCCTCCGAACGAAGCCCGTCCGACGCGATCCCGGGTACGACTCCACAACCTGCTCTGGCCGCGATCGACCCAACTCCGCCGGCGACGCCGGTTGCCGCGGTTGGACCTGGCCCGGCGCCTTCAGCGGGACAGATTCTCGCTCTCGCCAAGGAGCTTCAGTTCGAAGGGCGCCATGACCTGGCACGACAGTGGTTTGCCAGCCTCTTGACCGAGGCATCCGCAACGGATGTCGCCCACGAGGCTCGCTTTCAACTGGGGAGGTCTTTCCTGGCAGACCTGCAATACCTCGAAGCCGAGCAACATCTCGCGCTCGTAGTAGCCCTCGACCCCAGCAGCGAGCGCCGCCGCTTGGCCCGTTTTCTGCTTGGAGAAGCTCTGGCCGGCTACAACAGGCCGGACGACGCGGTTCTTGCCTACATGGCGTACCTCGAAGCCGGCGGCGTTGCCGAGTCCGAAGCTTGGGAGCGGATCGCGGAAGGGCGCCGCAAGCTGGGATCTACGGAGGCGGCCGAGGACGCGTACGGGAGGGCGGTCCTGGCGGCGCCAGACCGAGGAACGGCAGCAGGGCTGCGAGAGCAGATGGCCGAGCTGGCGCTCGACACCGACAGCCCCCTGAAGGCCGCCGCGCAATATGACCGGATCCTCGAGACAGCCCGGACTCCGTCCTATCGAGCCGAAATCCAGTTCAGGGCGGGAGAAGCCTTCAAGGCCGCCGGCCGGGCCGGCGACGCGGTCCTGCGATACCAGGCCGCCGCGGACACGGACCCGACCAGTCCCTTCGCACACATGGCCATCGTCGCGTTGTTGGAGCTTCAGGCTCCGGTCGACGAGTACCTTCGAGGTGTTGTCGACTATTACAACGGCGTCTACGACCTCGCCGTGGCAGCGCTGGAGCGTTCTATCTCTGCGGAGCCGGCCGGCCGTAGCGGGAAGGCATTCGATTTCCTGGGCCGGTCCTACTCCGCGTCAGGCGATTTCCAGGAGGCAATCACCGCGTGGGACCGCGTTATCGCCGAATTCCCCGAGTGTCCCTGCTGGGGGGACTCCTGGTTGCGAAGAGCTTCGGCGCAGGCATCGCTTGGAGACCCCGAATCCGCGCGTGCCGGTTTGACTGCGTTTGCGGCAAGTTATCCTGGACACAGACTGGCGCCCGAGGCGCTCTTGCGCGCCGCCCGCCTGCTGGAGGAAGAGGGCGATTGCGTCTCAGCCGCAACCGCCTATCGGGAGGTCCAGGCTCGTTACCCTGAGTCCCAGCAGGCCGAGCAGGGGCTGTTTTCGTCCGGGATGTGCCTCTACCGGGGTGAGCGATGGGAAGACGCCGTTGCAGACTGGCAGAAGCTCCTGGACCGCTATCCTTCGAGCGATTTGGAGCAGGCCGGCCGGCTTTGGCTAGGCAAGGCCCTTCTTGCCGCTGGCAGGCTTGAGTCCTCCAGAGACACGTGGCACGCTCTGCTGGAAAGTCCGGATTCCTTCTATGCTCAACGTGCCAAGGCCCTGGCCCTGGAGGCTGGGATACCCCTGGAAGAGAGGCCGCCTCGGTCCCCCTCGCCCGTAGCGGACGGCCGAGACGGTGCCGAAAGCTGGCTGAGGAGTTGGATCACCGAACCTCCTTCGGGGTCCTTGTCTGGGCTGACGCCTGAAACCGCGAGTGATCCATCTCTGGAGCGCGGCCGCGAGCTGCTCAAGCTGGGATTGCGGGAACAAGCTCTGGAAGAACTGAACCGCCTTCGTCTTCGGTTCAACGAAGACCCACGCTCTCTCTATGCGCTCTCCCTTGAGTTCGACGAGATCGGCGCCTATTCACAGTCGATCCTCTGCGCGCAGAGGCTGATCGGGCTATTCCCCGGCAGGCCGGAGGACACCCCTCTGTTCGTCCAGCGCCTGGCCTTCCCCATCCACTATACGGGCCTCTTCGAAGATGCAGGAGGCAGGCGTGACATCGACCCCCTACTGCTTCAGGCGCTCGCGCGCCAGGAGAGCCTCTTCGAGGCTGGGGCGAGATCTCCCGCTGGCGCTCGGGGCTTGATGCAGATCATGCCTCCCACGGGAGAATGGATTGCCTCCCGGCTCGGAAACCGGGACTTCCAGGTAGAGTGGCTCGATCGCGCCCATGTGTCGATCGAATTCGGAACCTACTATCTCCGCGCTGCAGAAGACATACTGGGTGGCAATCTCATGGCGGCCCTGGCGGGCTACAATGGCGGGCCGGGCAATGCCTCCAAATGGGCGGCGTCATCCGGAGGCGACGATGACCGGCTCTTCCTCAGTATTGCGTTCCGGGAGTCACGGCTCTACGTCGAGCGCATACTCAGTTACTACGCCACCTACCGGAGGCTGTACAGGGGTGCCTCCTGAACCCGGTCACCTTCTGCCCTGGATAAAACCTCTCCCTTGTACTATAATCGGCCCCAGGATTCTCTCCCCGTTGCTGGAGCGCGCGCCCCTTTCCGGTGTAGTCCCCCATCCTGACATACCGGCGGCGATCAAGGGGACCTGGGGTCTCTCCGCGTGACGAGGAGCCAGTCGCGAGGTAAGCACCCGGCTTGGCGCCCGCGCGGCTTGCCGTTGAGGGAGTGGAACGATGAAAAGAGAGATCATCTTCTCGGTGGCGCTCGTGGTTGCCGTATGGGTCGCGCTAGGCATTGCAGCTAACGGATCCCTGGACCCCCCCTCGCGCCGGGCCTCAGCAAGGCCAGCGGCCGCACCCCTGGCCTTGCCCGTGGTACGGGAAGCGCCCACGGGGGGAAGGACTGCGTCGCTCGCTCCCACCATATCCACTACCGTCTTTCTGGCAGTTGCGGACGCATATGTAGACTCGGCCAGCCCAGGCGCAAACAGCGGAGTGTCCAACACGCTAAACGTTGGCTTGGTGTCCCCCGGTCAGACCGGCCGTGCCCTTCTCAGGTTCGACACTTCCTCGCTGGATGGCGCGACAGTCCAGGCGGCGTCCCTGGAATTGCACCGGAACACCGGCTCCACGTCCCCCCCCGCCCTGGATGCCGGCCTATATCGAATTACACAGGCCTGGGCTGAAACCTCCGCAAACTGGAACAACCAGCCAGCCGCGGTGACCTCGAACAAAGTGAACCCGCTGGGGATAGGGGCTGCCTATTACCAATGGGACGTCGGGGACCTCGTTCAGGGGTGGGCGAACGGCACGTATCCCAACTATGGCATCCTTTTGCGGGCTGACCCGGAGACGCAGACCGGATGGCGAGGCTTCAACAGCCGCGAGAACAGTCTGAACCCTCCCCGGCTGGTCATCACCTACACGGCCAGTATCAGCACCAGCGACCCCCAGGTACAGGGCCTGCGACGCCTCCAGGCCAACTCCACCGAGACGGTGCGGGCCCGCTTCCGCAACGGCGTCCCTCGCTTTGTCCATGCCAGGGTACCCACGGGAGGGACGGCAAGCGACCCCCTTTCCCAGGCTCGCGCGTACCTCAACGCCTACAAGGACCTTTACCGGATCACCGATGCCACGTCCCAGTTCCGCCTGGAGGGACACTCCGCGGATCGATACGGCAGCCACCTGGCCTTTCAGCAGGTCCACAACGGCGTGCCCGTATTCGGCTCAGACGTGCGCATCCACATCACCAACACCGTTCTCAGCAGCGCCAGCGCCGCCTATGTGCCTGAGTTGAGCCTTTCCACAGTCCCTAGCGCCACCATGGGAGTAGCGGAGCGGGTGGCCATCACGGATGTCCTGAGCTCCACCCCCGGCATCACCGTCACCGTGGTGGGGCAGACCTCCCTGGTGGTCTTCGACCGGTCTATCTGGGCGAACGTGCCGCCCGACCCCCGCCTCGCCTGGCAGGTAAACGTCCGCGGGGAAGGGGACTGGAGCTATTTCGTGGACGCGCAAAACGGCGCCGTGCTGGGCCGGATCAGCCGTGACGCGGATGATCGGGATCTGGAGCTGTTCGATGCTCGGAACCAGCGGGGGTCCTGGTGCTGGAACAACCCGCTCGACGACCCTAGCATCCTGCTATACGACGAAAGCGGGTGGGTGTCAGATCGCTTTGCCCCCGAGCCCGACGAGGAGAACGCCTACAACTACATCCGGCAGGTCTACGATTTCTATCGCGAGCTCGGCCAGCGTTCCTACGACGATGAAGACACGCAGATCGAGATGTTCATGAATGTGCTCTTCCCGGCCAGCATCCGACCCAACGCTATGTGGAGGTCCTGCGGAGACCTGATCGAGTTCAGCCCCGGCTGGGCGGTGCAGGACGTGGCGGGACACGAGTTCACCCACGGTGTCACCCAGTATTCGGCCGAACTAGTCTACGAGGACGAGCCCGGCGCCCTCAACGAGAGCTTCTCGGACATCTTCGGTGAATTCATAGAGTGGTACGCGACCGGCACCGCCGACTGGCTGAACGGAACGAACCTGCCTGGCGGAGCGATCCGCAGTCTCGCCAACCCTCCCATCTTTACGACCCAATTGGGTAACCCGTTCCCCGACACTTATGCCAACTACGTCCAAACGAACATGGACTCTGGCGGGGTGCACATCAACAGCAGCATCGGCAACAAGGCGGCGTGGCTGATCTCTCAGTGCGGCCTAAGCGGCGTGAACATCTTTAACGGCGTGACGGTGACCGGCATCTGCATCCCGGACGCACAGAGGATCTTCTTCGATGCCCTGGCCGGTCACCCCACGGACGTAGTCGAGGGCCGCGGGCTGGGGGTGAGGTTCACCCGAGAGGTCGGACACCTGGGGCCGAGCAGCACCTACACGGACACTCGTGAGGGCATGATCGAGGCGGCCACTGAGCTTTTCGGGAACGCCACTCCCCAGGCCTGCGCCGTGCGCAACGCCTACGCCGCGGTGGGGATTGGGGACCGGGACACCGACTGCGACGGCGCCGAGGACCCGGCCGACAGGGATGACGACAACGACGAGGTGCTCGATGCTGGGGACAACTGCAGTCTGGTAGCCAATCCGAACCAGCTAAATACCGATGGCGACGGCCGGGGGAATGCTTGTGATAACGACGACGACAACGACCTCTCGGTGGACCAGTTCGACAACTGCACGAAGGTGGCGAACGGGAGTCAGCGGGATGACGACGGCGACGGAATTGGGGAAGCCTGCGACGACGACGACCGTGATGGTGTGCCCAATCTGCGGGGCGACGATAGCGCGTACGACAATTGCCCGCAGACGGCCAACCCGGACCAGGGGGACTTCGACCGGGATGGGATCGGGGACGTTTGCGACACCGACTCCGATGCCGACGGCATCCTGGATGACGGAGATGGCTCGGGTACCAAGGGCGACGGCTATTGCACGGGAGGTGCAACGACCAACTGCGATGACAACGCGCCCCTCTTCCCTAACCCGAAGCAGACCGATGACGACGGCGACGGCGTGGGCGATGAGGTGGACAACTGCCCCAACACCCCCAACCCCTGGAGCCGGGCCTTCTGGCCGCCCGTGCAGGCGGACAGCGACGGCGACGGCGTGGGCGACGCCTGTGACGATGACGATGACAACGACAACGTCCCGGATGGCGCCGACAACTGCCAGTTCAAGTCCAACAAGGACCAGTTCAACTTCGACCGCAACGGCCCCGGGTCGGCGTGCGATCCCGACGAGGCCGCCATGTTCTCCGGCGGCCCCCGGGACATCTTCGTGCGCTTTGAGTCGCCGGAGACGCCGGCCAAGTTGCCCCTCTTCCCATGCCTGGCCGATGGCTGTCCCGAACTGAACAGCGCCTTCCCCGACGGGCAGCGGGGGGTGGTCTCCCTGGGCCTGACCAAGGGCTTCGGGGCCCGCATTACAGACGAGACGGGCGGCTCGGTCAAGCGGGACCGGAGCGGGGCGTTGTACAAGAGCCTATCCTTTCCTGTGCACCCCAGCTACCGCATGGACCTGGGTTCCATGGCCTACATGGGGACCAGGGGTTCCGCCCGGAGTGCCACCGGCGTAGTGACCGATACGGTGAGCTACGCCCAGCGCCCTCTCTACTACCTGGAGCTATTCCCTACGTCCGACACGGTGATGGGGCAGTACTACACCGTTACGTTCAACCTGGCCAGTTTCCGGCCAAGCACCGGCATCGCCCTACCGCTCCTCCTGAAGAACTATAGTCAGGGCTTTGACACGCCCATGCCGGCCCCCACGCCGACCAGCACGCCAGTACCCTCGCCCACCGCTACCGCGACGCCCGTGCCTCCGACGCCAACCCCGACCGTAACGGCGGGCAATGTCATAACGCTGACCCCCGTGGCGGACACCTACGTTTACTCTGGCACACTAACGACCAACTATGGTGGAAACTCCTCTGTACTCGTGGGCCGCCTGGTAGACACGAATGTCAGTCGCGCCTTATTCCGCTTTGACCTGAGCTCTATCCCGGAGGGCGCAACGGTGCAAAGCGCCTCGTTCAAGGCTTACCTGATGGAGGCAGGGGTCACGCCGGGCCTGCTGGATTGGGAATTGCAGAGGATAGATGCGTCCGCCCCGTGGCAGGAGACAACTGTAACTTGGGCCACACAGCCGGTCTACCTTTCGTCAAACAACGTGATATCTATTGGCTCGCAAGCTGGGTACTACAGTTGGGATGTCACCAACCTGGTCCAGGCCTGGCGGACGGAAGGAGCGGCATCCAACAATGGGGTAGCGCTTACCAAGAAGGTTGAGACCTCCCTCGGGGTCCGCAAGTTCGCCTCCAGGGAATCGGGAAATAAGCCCCAACTGGTGATCAACTTCCAGCCCTGACACGGGGGGGATGGAAACTCTAACCGTTTTCTTACCCGTTTCCAACCTCAATCTAACCTCTGTATGATATGTTGCAACTGGTCGCGCAAGGTCTCGGGACCCGTGTGCTGGATCTTCAGCGATTGAGTTCAGGCCTGGTCCCAACTTGAGATTCTCGCATCGTCCCGCCCATGGACCGAATCTCGAGACTACCCGGCAAAGTCCAGCGAGGAGGCTTACGATGAGGCATCTCAAAGGCCGTGGTGGTCGCTTCCTGTGTCGAACCGTGGTCCTGGCTGTGGTGGTCATGAACCTGGCCTTGCCGGCGGCTTCTTCAGCCCAACCCGCTCGTTCTCCGAATGTGGTCCAAGACTCAGCGCCCGCACCGGCAAGAGTTCCAGTCACGCCGGCAGAGATAGCGGCAGCGCAGGCCGTCATCGTCGGCGTGATTATGCCTAACCTGCTGGCTTCACTGCCTCTCACCCCCGGTGACCCGAGAACGATGAGCGAACAGGTCCTATCAGAAACCGACATTCTCTCGAACGCCACGGGTATTTCAGGGGCGATAGGGTTGCTGTCGGGAGACGCCGGCGCCTCCTATGCCGCAGCGATCATGGGCGCCCTTGACACGGACGGGGATAGCAGCGTTTCCTGGGGGGAGCTCCTCGCCGCGGACCCGGCTTCGGCTATCCAGAGGATGCGCCAGCGGTTGAGCGAGCAACGGATACCACCGCCACCACCACCCGGCTGGCTGGCGCCCGACTCTTTCTTTGACATCACCTGGGAGATCAGTTTTGACTACCTGGCGAAGCTGCTTGAATTCTCCAAGAGTCTCCCGGCTGGGACCCAGTTGTCTCCTGCGTCTATTTCCTCTATGCAGCAGACTGCGCCGGCCCTGGCGCTGGACCTGCTGAGACGAGTACCGGTCCTGGACCACTTCAAATGCTACGAGGCTTCGGGGACGCACGATCCGGAAGCCGCCGGACTCTGGGACCAGTTTGACGGGAGCAACCAGCCTGCCAAGCAGGTGAACGTCCTGGACCCGAATCTCTTCTGTAATCCCACCCGCAAGCTCCACCTGCAAGGTCCGGGCGAGATCTCGGTAGGCGTGCGCAATGCCGACGGGCACTTGACCTCCTATCGGATCCAGCCGGTATCCGCGGTCTCCGCCCAAGCCAAGACCATACAGGTCCACAACCAGTTCGGCCTGAAGCAGAAGCTGACCGTGAAAGACCCTATCTTCCTGCTCGTACCGACCCAAAAGACCAAGGTGGACGGCAACGCACCCCCGTTTGGCGGCGGGCAGCCCCAGGGATTGGACCACTTCGAATGCTACCAGGTCGTGGGATCGGATTTCGTGGCCCAACCGGCACGTCTGCAGGACCAGTTCGACTCACCGGCTGCCGCTGGAGGCGGCAACTGGGAAGACGTAATAGTGCAACAGCCACAGGTCTTCTGCAACCCCGCCAGCAAGACCCATGGCAACCTTCAACCGACCGGAATACGGAACAGCGCTGGTCACCTGGCCTGCTACCTGATCGCGGACGCGGCGGCGCCTCACAGCCTGGTGGTCAGCAATCAGTTCGGCTCCGATCAAGCTCTGACGTCTGGCATGCCGAAAGTCCTTTGTGTCCCTTCTGTGAAGAGAGTGCCGCAACCCAATCCGCTCGTGGTCGCGGGCCTGGCCGGACTGATCGCGGATCTGGGGGCAAGCCAGCGCTCAAGCCTTCTTCCGGCCGTGCAGATTGCCGACGAAAACTACCGTAGCGGTCTGGTCTGCCTCGCCAATGAAGCGATGAATACCTACCTGAGAGATGTCCAGAACCTGCGCAGAGGCGACGCGTTCCACCCGCCGGATCCGGGGGCGGAGGACCTATACAATCGGGGGCGCGCCGTACGTGACAGCTTCTTTGACGTCTTCTTCGCCCTT
>ORJL011741642.1_pt1 | contig 17341 bp, 15 predicted proteins | sample 1779941 | NCBI WGS metagenome assembly ORJL01 (sample SAMEA104232317, study PRJEB22302) | groundwater metagenome | biome: forest; feature: aquifer; material: groundwater | place: USA | collected 2011-08-07 | depth 5.8 m | reverse complement strand
TTACTATTTTTAAAGATAATGGCCAGCCATTTCCTCGGAACTTTCTAACGGAATCTCCGCGCTTAACATAATTACTCATTGCTGCGGCTTTTTTAAAATAGTCGCGGATTAAACCTAAATGGTTATAATATTTTAAGTGCACTACCGCAAGCCCGGCATCAAACTTACAGCGATAACCATTCTTGGTAAATCTGTGCCCAATCTCTACGTCTTCATAATAACGCATTCTTTCATTATACCCCCCAATTGCTTCAAAGGCGCTTCTTTTTATTGCGCAAAATGAAGAACAGGTAAGGACTGTTGAATTAGATACTTTTGAATACCTGTATACCAAAATTAAATTTTGAAGCTGACTTAAAAAATTAGTTTGAGGAATATCTTCTGAATAAATCCCGGAAATCGCATCCGTATCTGGTTCGGATATTAGTCGGGTAATATTTTCGATTGAGCCGGGCTTAAGAACAACATCTGCGTCGAGAAATATAAGAATGTCTCCGTGAGCGTTTCTTGCTCCGTGGTTTCTTACTGCAGAGGGCATTAGGCGTTCTTTAAGTAGAATTATTCTAAACGGATAATTCTTAACCTTTCTAACAGTATCATCCGTAGAACAATCGTCTACTAATATAACTTCGAAATTATTCATTGTTTGGCTGAATATGCTCGAAAGGCAGCTCTCAATATAACTTGAGGCATTATACATCGGTATAATTATAGATATTTGGTTTTTCATTACTTAATATCCTTATTAAGCCACTTATCCTGCCTTAAAGCCTGCTTTGAAACGCCCTCAATATTAATTTATGTTTCCTTTCTTAAATTACAAGAAAATCGCTTCGCGATAACTTACTGCGATTTTCGCAGTGGGTGATTGTTATACTTTCCTATACCCCAAGAAAATCGCCTTCCCGCCTTTGGCGGGATCCGCCATAGGCGTGATCGGCGATAACTTTCAGCGATTTTCGCAGTGATATGGGAAAGTGTTTTATACTTTCCTGTACCAGAACAGAAATGGTTTAGGGATTCTTCCAATTGCTTTGAATCTTAAAGGTGAGCCGAACTGTAAGCGACTTGGCGGGCAGAGGCGTTATCCAAGCCGGACACAAGGCTTAAGCCATCCAATACCGCTCCCTTGACCGAAGCGTATTATCTTAACAAACCTTCTATAATTCCTAATAGCAGGTCTGGTTTAACCGGTTTAGTTATATAGGCATCCATTCCCTTTTCCATGCCGGTTTTTATCCAATCAGCGGTCCCTGAAGCAGTCAACATTACGATCGGAATATTCGGGTACGCAGCATCGGACCTAAGGATTTTGTATACCTCATACCCATCAAGCTTAGGCATTCTGTGGTCTAAAATTATTAAATCCGGTTTTTCCTGTTTTGCTTTATCGAGCCCTTCCTGGCCATCAAAGGCATACACTACATCGTATCCATTTGCTTTAAGCCGCGATTCAAATATTTTCACCAGATGCGGCTCATCATCAATGATTAATATTTTCTTGGGCATAACAATGCCTCCTATCCCTGTCGGTCCAAACCCTACACAACAGACATCTCTTCGAGTGCGGCAAAAATCTCTTTTTTGTCGCCTTCCTCGGGGTAACTGATAACTTTATAAACAATATCTAACTCATTACCCAGCTTTTCGTTAGATACATATTCTCTTAAAGCCTTCAGGGTTCTTTCCCCAACCACGCTGGCCTGCGCTTTCTCTTTTTCTAAAAGCAGCGCCACGACCGCAAAAAAGCTCTGAATTACCGAATCATCCTGGCGAACATTCTGTTTTACTAAATTCTTAAATTCTTGTATAACTAAGTTAATTCTTTCCGCTCCCAATTTCTTATGCGCCGCATCAAAATATCGGATACCAAAAACTAATATGGAAACGGATACGTTATCTTTGTCGGCTTCCTTTAGCCCATCACTTACGTATTCCCTGCAGATTTGCCTTTCGTTATATTTTGGCAGAGTGAAGGTAAAAGTGGTTCCTGAATTTAATGTGCTTTCCACCCAAATCTTCCCGTGGTGTAAATCAATGATGTTCTTGGATATGCTCAAACCCAATCCCGTTCCTTTTTCTCCGCCGCCGTCTTTGCGGCCGAACTGCTGAAATTTGCTGAATACCTTAGGCAGGTCCTCTTCAGAAATCCCCTTTCCCGTATCGGAAACCGAGCATTCAATACATTGCTCTTTATCCGAAATTGAAATCTCCGCGCATCCTTTCTCGGTAAACTTAAGGGCATTACCTATTAAATTTGTGAACACGCGGATGATATTGTCTTTATCGGCGTAAACCATCGCTTTCTCTTGTGGAAATTTTCCTCTTAATTCTAAATTCAGGCTTTTAGCCTTGGGGCTAAAAGCCGCAATGGCTCCTTTGGCTAACCTGGCTATATCAATCAGCTCCCGCCTTATCTTAACCTTGCCTGCCTCAAGTTTGGATATATCGAGAAGGTCGTCAATGATGCGTTTAAGGCGGTCAACATCCTCAAGGCAAATGGTTAAGAATTCTCTTTGTTCGGGCGTGGTAGGGCCTAGTATGCCTTCTAAAATCTGAGAAGCTACTTCCCTTATTGTAGTTAAGGGAGTACGCAGTTCGTGAGATACGGTATTGATAAAGTCGCTTTTTAATTGGTCAAGTTTTTGCAGCTCTTTATTCTTATATTCAAGCTCTTTATATAGGACCTTAATAGCCTCGTTGGTTTTACCTAATCCCCACTTCTGTATTTCCAGTTCTTCTTTTAACTGATTATATTCCTGGATAAGCTCTTCTCGAGATATGTCTTCCATGCCCGTTATCCGATGAGTTTCTTGACTGCCTCAAGCAGCATAGCGCAATCCGAGCTTTTGGCGCAGTAGTCGTCAGCGCCGACTCTTCTGGCCTTTACCGCATCCACGGCATCAGCCGAACCAGTCATGATAATAACCTTTGCCCCTGCCTGATTAAACGCCTCTTTTATTTTAAGGCAAACCTCAAAACCATTACTGTCAGGAAGAAGGGTATCGGAAATTATCAAATCCGGCTTTTCTTCCATTGCCTTTTTTATCCCCTCGCCGGCATTTGAAGATGTCATAATCTGATTGTAACCCGCACGGCCAAGATGATGTTTAATAAGAATCAAGTCGCTTTCTGTATCTTCAATAATAAGAATTCGTTTGCCCATGGACTAAACTCCTTTCTTCTTGGGGATGGTAAAATAAAAAGCGGCGCCTTTACCTAGTTGAGAATCAATCCAGATTGAGCCTTGGTGGTCATCAATAACTTTTTTTACTATGCTTAAGCCGGCGCCTGTCCCCTCATATTCTTCCTGGCGATGCAGGCGTTTGAATATCCCGAAAATTTCTTGGTGGTGTTTCGAATCGATTCCAATTCCGTTATCCTTAACGTAGAATTCGTACGCTGCGCCGCGTTCATTACATCCTACTTCCACATAAGGATTCCTGTCTTTGTTTTTGGAGGAGAATTTTATGGCATTATTAATCAAATTAAAAAACACCTCTCCCATTTTTATTTTATCGCACCAGACAACCGGTAAATCTTCAGCAATTTTTAATTCCACCTTATGCTGTTTAATATCAAACTCAATCCTGGCTATAATTGAATTGACTAATTCGTACATATCCACATCTTCAAAAGGGTTCTTAATCCGGCTGATTCGGGATAACGTCAAAAGGTCATCGATTAATTGACTCATGCGCTTGGCCCCTGAACGGATTCTGGCAATAGAATCCCTGCCTTCATTATCCAACTTATTCGCATAATCCTGCTGGAGAATTTCGGAAAAGCCATCTATACCGCGAAGCGGCGCCCGAAGGTCATGCGAAACCGTATAGACAAAACCGTCTAACTCCTTATTGGCCTCCTCCAAGAGCCTTTTTTGCTCCTCTACTTCGGCTTTTTTCTGCTCCACATGAGCCTTGGCTTCAACGAGGCTATCCGTCATCTGATTGAAAGATTGAGCCAATTCTCCGATTTCGTCTTCGGTTTCCGACTCTGCCCGCGCAGACAATTCGCCTGAGGCGATTCTTTTGGAAACTCTGGTGAGAGCCTTTATAGGCCGGGATACCGAACGTGCTATAAGAATAGCTAAAATAACTACTATGCCCAGAAGAATAAAGCTGATAATCAGAAGGTAGTTTCTTAATCGGTTTGCTGAGGCAAAGACTTCTTTGGCATCCATCTTCACTACCATCCCCAGCTTAAAGGTAGGCAAACCTCTCCAAACGGATAATACCTTCTGGCCGCGATAATCAATGAACATCCCAGAGCCGTCTTCCATATTGATAGCCCTCTGAATATCTAGCCCCTGGCTTGAACCCACCTTTATCCTTTTTTTAAATGTTGCTTCGGGGTCAAACCGAAGCGGAGCAATATAAACTACCTCATCACCCATCTTTGCTGCTATAATTGTTTCTCCGGTATTCTCTAGGCCGGTGTAATCCTGTACAAAATCGTAAAATCCCCGGTTACTGAGCCTTACCGCGGCGAATCCTATGGGCTCCATCCCTTTTAATACCATAGTAGCAATAAATACGGATATATCTTTAGTTTTAGGATAATATTCAAAATTAGATACCTCTGTTTCCTGAGAGGCCTTAGACCTAATGAACACGCCCGCCAGTTCTGATTTTGCTTGCATAGTGATTTCGTAAAGAGACTTGGCACCATGGCTTCCCTGGGATGGAAAAAGCATATCCCCGTCAAGGTTAATGAGAAAAATATCTTCGTAGCCAAAGGACTTCTGGTAATAGGCCAGCATTGGCATTAATTCCTGTTCAATAGCGCGGTATTCCTCAGAATTCATTCCAAAATTAGATAAGGCGCTACTGAGTTTTTCCGTTGCGTCAACCACCCCTGAGATAAATGCCAGGGTGGAAGCATCTTTATATTTTCTTTGCAGGTAAGCTTCAATCTGGTTAGCCTTATTATCCGCAACTGCGATTAGGCTTTTGGTAACCTCTTGCTTTAGGATTTTTAGGGAAGTGGAGTAGCTGATATAAATAGCCACGGCTAAAGGCAGAAGGGAAATGAATAGAAACCATAGAATAAACTTGGCGGTAATCTTTAGATTCTTTAAATTACGCATGTTCTATGCACGATTTATACTTGAGGGCCGCTGATCAGTTTGGCAACTTCCCGCAGTAACTCCTCTGGGTCATAAGGCTTGGCGATAAAATGCCTCCCCAAGACAACCCGTCTTTCCTTTTCTTCCTCTTTTCTAAGAAGTGCGGTTAGATATAGTATCGGGATATCTTTTGTCGTATGGCCATCTGCAAGCGCAGCGGTTAGCCCTCCTCCATCAATATCAGGCATGGCAACATCGGTGATGATGAGCGCGGGAATTTCTTTTTTTGCCAAGTCAATGGCATCACCGCCGTTAGTAGCCTTAACCACCGCGTAACCGGCATTAACCAACCTATTCTCGAGCATAATTAATATGTGCTCTTCGTCATCTACAATCAAAATCTTCTTTTTCTCCATACCTTACAACACCTCCTTTAATGAATAATGAAATTATATTTTCAGGAAAGAAAATATCCTTTTTGAACACATCTTAATAAACAATGCAGTATAGGGGCATGGATAAGCAACAGCAACTAAAAAATTCTAGGCTTACGGACTATAGTAGTATCTTTTGAAACATTATTACTGTGGCAAACGATGACCCAATCTTTTGGAACATCATACTCTCTCATTGGAAACCAATACGTATCATCTACTAAAAGTAACCCTCCTTTTTTAATTTTTGGCATTGCTGCTAAAATACATGCTTTGCTATAGCAACCGTCCACAAATACTATATCAAGGCTATTATCTTTGGTATCGTCTATTATACTCACATACTTTTGTTTCTGCTCATAAGGAACATAGCGGTACTCAATATTATTAAGTTTTTTTTCTTTAATTTTTCTAGAAATTCTTTCAAACCAAATTTTATCATGTTCAACGCTTATTAGCCTTTTTAGGCGTACAGCGAGCCAAATTGTGCTTCTTCCGCTTCCCCACTCAAACCCAATCTGTTCGTTTGAAATATTTTCTTCTAAAAACCTAACGGCATTGGGAGATATCCAGGGCTCGTCCTGATGCAGGTAATCGTAGATCTTATAACTTATCCTAGGAAATATGAAGCTTGGGTTATTAAGCCAATATTTTAAATTCATGTTTATAAAAAGGCCTTGGGCCGCGAACGTATAAATTCCATTCGTTAGTCAAATCCATTTATTTCTTCTTGAACAATATCATCATCTATCTTGTCAACCCTCTTAACAAATCCTGCTAATAAACATATGTCACAAATCCGGTTTATACTCCTGGGGATGCCCCCGGAGTAATTAAAGATTGAACTAATGGCTTTCTCAGTAAAAATTGGCGCAGTTCGTTTAGCTACTGCTAAACGATGAATAATATAATTATGTGTTTCTTCTGTATTTAAACTATCTAAATAGCACTTGATATTAATTCTTTGTTCCAATTGTACATTTTTATCAATTTTCTGTTTTAATTCTGGTTGTCCTAAAAGAAGCAGCGTTAAGAGAAACCTGTCTTCGAGTTGAAAGTTTAGAAGTAACCTTATCTCTTCAAAAATATTATCATCGTCTATAGCGTGTGCTTCATCAATAATAATTACAGTCTCCTTACCATTTCTCATATTGCTTATTAATCTCTCGTGAAGATTGTTTAAAACATCTGCTTTTCCTACAGGCGGCTGAATAATACCTAAATGATGGACAATCATTCTTAAAAGATCAACATCATTGAGCCGGGGATTGATTATATAAGCAGTCTTATATTTCTGGCCGCTAAGTTCTTTTAAGAGGGTTTGGGCTATAAGAGTTTTCCCGCAACCAAATACTCCTGTCAGCATTCCTGCGCCAATCCGCTCCTGAATGGTATAAATTAAGCGGCTCAGGGCTTCTTTATGTTGACCGGAATAATAGAGAAACCGTGGGTCTGGGGTATTAAGAAATGGTTTAACACTAAAACCCCAATAGTTCTCATACATTTGCAGGCTCTCCTTAACAGCGCCAGTTTTTTATAGTACAGGAAAGTAGAAAACACTTTCCTAGCACCACTGCGAAAATCGCCTAAAGTTATTGCTGGAGGCGATTTTCTTGTTTAAGGCTTCTAAAGGTAAACATTTGTCCGCCTCTTTATAATTAACAATATCATACTACTTTCTTGGGTTTAAGTCAAACTCAAACCCCTTATCACATTAACTTCCCTGGCCAAACTTAATCTTTATTCTATATTAAGAGGCGATACAATACAGGAGCTTGAATAGGCAGTGGATATAAGAAAAACTTCATTATTCAGGCATAGCTCTCTTTAATTTAAGGATCCCGTAGATATATTGAGCTGATAATTTAAGCGCAGAAGCATTCTTATGGCTCTCATCATATGCATAATTTATGGAAACTCCCTGAGGCGTCATATTTAAGCGGTTAAATTCATCTACCAGGTCAATAAATATTATTTTATCGGAGCCTATGCTTTTTACAAGTTCATGCAATTTTCTATAGGGATAATTTTCTTTAAAATCTTTTACCTCTGTGCTGGAACAAGGAAAAATCACCACTACAAGTTTATTTGCTCGCTCTGCAGCAATGTCAGCCAGCTCCAACATTGCCTCTTTAACAGGAACAAAATATTTGGGTTGATGATAATAGTAATAGTTATCAACCTCTGTGTTAATATGCAGCCTTTTTCTTTCCTTTTTTATGAGAGCCTTTTTTATGCGGTAACTAAAATAACGCACCAATGCGCTATGGCGCATAAAGAAGGTTTTTTCAAAATAATACTCTCCCGGTTCAGGGTCATTTAAGACATAATTTAAGATAATAAGGTCGGGGTTATATTTCAAGCCTTTGGTTTTTAACATTTCCAATTCCTGAAAAATGCTATACCCCTCTACCCCAAAATTAAGAACTTCATAATGAACTAAACCGGGCTTTTGATTTAACAGATTCTCTAATTGCGCGGTTAAGGCATCATTTTGCGCTAGCATAAATGAAAAGGTTTCTGAATCACCACACATAATTATACGGAATGTGTTAGCCGGTTTGGCTATAGAATATTCCGGGCCGCGAAATCCATCGGAGTTTATCGATATATTTGCGGTCTTGACCAACGGGACAAGTTCATAGCGCAGATACGGATTAAAACTTCTTCTATAGATCGGCCGTTTTACCCATCCACCCATCTCCCAAGAAAACCGCATGATAATTTCAGCACAAAAGAATACAAAGAAAACAGCGGCTATGGAAATCAAGATATTAGTGATTAAATCTTTCTTCAAATAATTCACTTTAATCGATTAAACCAGCGTAAGACGGGCGCGTAAAGGCCGCTATCCCGAAAATCTTAAAAAGAAGCGCGGTCATCCATAAGAGTATAAAAAACAAATGGCTGGATTTGGTTATTGCTATTACATTATTCATTTTGTCAAATAGAAATAAATTATCTCTAATTTTTTTCTTTGGTTAATTCCTTTTCTATGTAAGAATTTAGCTCCTTCTTTAAATTCTGAATACGCGCTTCTTCCAAGGCATCCTGTTCCTGTTGCACCTTTCTGACCTTTTCTCTGTATTGGGGATCATGTTCGTATTTATAGTCTGCTATGGCAATGGAAGGAAGGCGGAATATTCCGCCTATGAATTTTGTAAACAGAACTATTGGTGTCCAAAAAATGCGCTTAAGATTATTCTCAATGTAGCCCATCTTCTCATAATAATACCCAACCGTTCGCCTGCGCTCTTTAAACCTCTCTTTAGCTAATTCTAGACTTGGCACAGCATTATCCTTACCTATAGTGTATTCAGGAATTATATAATCGTCTCGCGAGACCACATAACCTTTATTGTAAGGCTCTTTACCGCGCTGAAATTTATAGGTGGCGCAACCCATAAAATTCAAGATGCAAAACGCAGATATTAAAACGACAAACGAAGATTTAAAATTTTTAAGAATATTTTCCATCTCAAGACTCCTTTCGAATTCAAAACTTAATCAAAGCTAAGGTTTCGCTACGGGTCTTCTCATTTTCTTTAAATACGCCTCTTACCGCGGAAGTAACGGTTAATGTCCCGGGCTTTTTAACGCCTCTCATTGACATACACATATGCTCTGCTTCAATGACTACCATACATCCTTGGGGTTTAAGTTTAGACATAATAATTTCGGCAATTTGAGTAGTAAGCCTTTCTTGAACTTGCGGGCGTTTTGATAAGATATCCACTACGCGGGCTAATTTGCTTAATCCGGTGACGCGGCCTCCTTTAGGGATATAAGCAATGTGGGCCTTGCCTAGAAAAGGGAGCAGATGATGCTCACAGATGCTGTATAGCGGTATCCCTTTTAATAAGATTATCTCTTCATGTTTCTGGTCTAAAATAACTTCTAGCTCTTTTTGCGGGTCTTGTTTTAACCCTGAGAATATCTCCTCATACATTTCTGCCACGCGCCGAGGGGTATCTAAAATATCTTTCCTTTTCGGGTCCTCGCCTATTGCCCGTAATATCTCTCTCACTGCCCTTTCAATCCTTTTCTTATCCATTATGCCTCCGTTTCAATGCGCACATAACTTACGGAGTATTATTTCTTATTTATAAGCGGCGTAAGTTATGTGTGCGAATTTAATGAGCCCGCAACTTACGGAACGCCAGTGTCAGCCACAAAGCGTTGGCGGATGCGCCGATGTTTGTGGCGCAAACGTAAGTTGTCCGGGGATCATTTACTTTCCTACGCAGAACTCAGAGAATATCTTATCTAATAAATCTTCTGAAAACCTTTTACCTAATATATCGTCCAGATACCCAAGGGCGTCCTTAATATCCTGGGCAATAAACTCTACTGATAATTTATTATCCAGGGAATTAAGGGCATCAGAAATAAGTTTTTGCGTTTTTTTAATTGCCTCAATGTGCCGAAGATTGCTGACCATTACCGGCTCAGAGTGCTTAATCTTTCCGTTATAGACTAAATTTGCAATTGTGGACTCAAGTAAATCTATATTCTTAAGTTTTTTTGCGGATAGGCTGACCACTTGGTTAAATTTTTTCTGGAGCCTGCCCTCTTCGATGCTTTGTTTTAAATCTATTTTGTTTATGATTGCGATGGTATTTTTTCTTTTTATTTTTCTTATGAGGACTTCATCCTCCTTGGCAAGCTTTTTACTGCCGTCAAATAATAAGATTACTAAATCCGCTAAACTGATATGCCTCTTTGAGCGCATGACAGCCTTTTTTTCTATTAAATCCCGCGGTTCAATAATCCCGGCGGTATCTACAATCCTTACAGGGATGCCTTTTATATCAATAACCTCTTCAATTGTATCCCGCGTTGTGCCGGCAAGCGGCGTAACAATAGAACGTTCTTCTTTTAAAAGGGCATTTAAAAGCGAGGATTTCCCCACATTGGGTTTACCGCAGATTACTACATTTATACCCTCGCGAAATATTCTGCCTTGTTTTGCAGTGTTAAGGATATCTTTTAGTTCGTTATTTATAGCGCCTAATTTTTGTGAGATTTCTTTTGAACCCAATTCGCTGATTTCTTCTTCAGGAAAATCAATATTTGCCTCTAAACGTGAAAGTATGTCCAGCAAAACATTCCTAATCTTATTTATCTGTTCAGATAAAGCGCCGCGCAACTGTTCAACGCTTATCTTTAAGGCAGAATCTGTCTTGGCGCGGATGATATCTAAAACCGCTTCAGCCTGTGCTAAATCAATCCTTCCGTTTAGGAATGCGCGTTTGGTAAATTCACCGGGGTCAGCCAGCCGGCAGCCATCTTCTAAAACCAAATCCAGGACTTTCCGCAAGGCTACAATACCTCCGTGGCAGTTTATCTCGACAATATCTTCTTTGGTATAAGATTTAGGGCCGCGCATTACGGTCAGGATTACTTCGTCAATGACTTTCGGCCCTTCCGTCACCCATCCATAATGCGTAGTGTAGGTCTTGAAGCCTGAGGCTTTTTTCTTCTCGCGGGAAACAAAAACCCTATCTGCCACAGTTAAAGCGTTTTTGCCGCTTACGCGCACAATGCCAATGCCCGACTCTCCAACACCAGTAGCAATTGCCGCGATGGTATCATTAATATCGCATCTTAACATTTCTGAATTCACCTACCATAAATAGCGAACCGCAAACCAGAATTAAATCTTTTTTTACAGCAAGCCGGCAAGCAAGCGCCTTTGCTTCCTTGACATTATCCGTTATGTGCACTTCTTTACCATTAAAATATTTAACTAAATTCTCTGGCTCAGCAGCGCGCGGGTTGTCAGCCTTGGTTAAAACTATCTCATCCGCTAAATCATAAATTTCATTGCAAATCCCCTTTACATCTTTATCGCTGGAAATACCTAAAACAAGAATTAATTTTTTATATTTTCCGCTTACGGCGGATGCGGCGGAAAAGTTTTCTTTAATCGCCTCTTTTAATGCCCTCATTGAGGCAATATTCTGCGCACCGTCTAAGACAATCAAAGGGTTACTAGATACAACCTCGCACCTTCCCGGCCAGATAGTATTATAAAGCCCTGCCCTAATAGAATCAACATCTACAATTATATTATAAAACCGCAGTGCCTCAATTATCCCCACTGCTACGGCAGCATTTATCAACTGATGCCTTCCTAAAAGCCTTACCTTTAAATCCGGGTATTCACCAAGAATTCCCTTAACGTTAAATCCGTCTTTTGTTTTTTTATAGGTTATATCTCTGCCTACTTCGTATAATTTTGACATTGTTTCTTTACATTTATTCCTGATAACCTCTGCAACTTCTTTTTCCTGCGGCGCACTAATTACAATTAACTCCTGACTCCTGACTCCTGACTCCTGACTTTTAATAATTCCTGCCTTCTCTTTCGCAATCTCCTCTAAGGTATTTCCTAACTTCTGCGTGTGCTCGTAACTTATGGGACTTATGGCTGCAACTAAAGCATTAACCACATTGGTGGCGTCCAGCCTGCCGCCCATCCCGGTTTCTAAGACTGCGAAACCAACTTTCTTTTCTTTAAAATAAAGAAAAGCCAAAGACGTATAAATCTCAAAGAAAGTAAGCGGGCCGTATTCTGAAATTTGATTATACTCTTCAATCGCCGGCCTTAATCTTCCTATCAGGGCCACTAATTCATCCCGTGAAATCATTCCTTCGAAATATGTCCTTGGTCCTTGGCCCTTGACCCTTGGTCCTAAAATTCTGATTCTCTCCCTAAAATCTGATAAATGGGGAGAAGTATAAAGCCCTACTTTATATCCTGCTTCTCTTAATATATAGGCGACGAAGGCACAGGTTGAGCCCTTGCCTTTTGTGCCTGCGATATGCAAGCACTTTAAGCTATCCTGGGGATTGTCTATCCTGGCCAGAAAATTCTTAACCCGTTCCAACTTGAGGGATTCCTTATAAGGATAAACCGGAATCTGCTCGTAATTAACAAAGGATTCTAAGTATTGAACGGTTTCTGGGTAGGTCATAAATGAGCACATAACTTATGGAGCGCGAAGTGCGACATAAGTTATAAGTGCGAATTTACCCCGCACCTTTGTTAAATTCATTTTTTCTTATTTTTTGAATATGCCCAAAGGTGCGGGGTTAACTCGGACATACAATTTAGCTTGCTTCTGTGAAGTTGCGCTAAATTGTGTCCTCGTTAATGTTTGAAGTGCCTGATTCCTGTGAAGACCATTACGATTTTAAATTTATCGCAAGCCTTGATTATCTCCGCGTCGGATATTGAACCGCCCGGCTGGATTATAGCTTTTATGCCTGCTTTCGCCGCTTCTACAATGGCATCGGATTTCGGAAAAAATGCATCAGAGGCTAAATAAGAATTCTTGCCTAACTTTCCTGCTTTAATCTTAGCGATTTTTACTGAATCAACTCTGGACATCTGGCCTGCGCCAATACCCACAGTCTTCGTACCGCGAGTTAAAACAATGGCATTGGATTTAACGTGTTTGGCAACTTTCCAGCCGAAAATAAGGCTCTCTAATTCTTTTTTGGACGGCTTCTTTTTAGTGGCCACTTTAAGGTTATTTATATCTAATGCCCCTAAATCCTTATCCTGTAGCAACAACCCGCCGCTAACGCGTTTAAACTCAGGATCGGCTATCGGCTCAATATCGCTCAGCTCCAATAAACGCAGGTTCTTTTTATCTTTAAACAAATCCTGCGCCCCTTTATCAAAACCCGGGGCGATAATACACTCTAAAAAACCGCTTCCTGCAATAAGCTTGGCGGTTTTAAGGTCTATTTTTCTATTCAATGCCGCTATACCGCCAAATGCAGAAAGCTGGTCGCATTTATAGGCAGCAAGAAACGCCTTATCCGGAGTCTCGTCTTCTGCCACGCCGCAGGGATTATTGTGTTTTACCACCACTGCTGCGGGCTTATTGAATTCCCGTACTAATTCCCAAGCGCTATTTAAGTCTAAGATATTATTAAAAGACAATTCTTTACCTTGTAACTGCTTTAAATTTATTAGGCCTCTGGTTTTGCCTTTTTCTTTATAAAATGCCGCTTTCTGATGGGGATTTTCACCGTATCTTAAATCCTGAATCTTCTCAAAGAATAAATTCAATTCCTGCGGGAATCCAAGCGATTCTGATTTTACCTTAAAATAATTCTTTAAATAATTATGTATGATATTGTCATAACGGCCGGTAAGAGCAAAAACCTCTATGGCGAGTTCGCGCATTAAATCTTCAGATAAAACACCGCCGTTTTTCTTCAATTCATCGATAACCCGGTTGTAGTGGCACGGATCGCATATAACCGCCACATCCTTATGGTTCTTGGCAGCAGAACGTAACATGGAAGGCCCGCCGATATCAATATTTTCAATAACCTCATCAATTGTAACGTTCGGTTTCTGTGTTGTTTTCTCAAATGGATAAAGATTGACTACCACCATATCTATAAGGCCAATATCGTGCTCTTTGAGGTCCTGCATGTGCTTAGGGTTGTCTCTTAGGGCAAGTAAACCGCCGTGTATCTTGGGATGCAAAGTCTTAACCCTGCCATCAAGCATTTCAGGAAAACCCGTATATTCAGATACTTCCTTTACCTGTATATTATTATCCCTGAGTAATTTTGCTGTGCCGCCTGTAGAAAGTATCTCTACCCCTAATTTGTTTAAGCCCCCGGCAAAGTCTACCAGCCCTGTCTTATCTGATACGCTAATCAATGCGCGTTTAATCTTAACCATAATACTTGTCCTCCTGTATCAAGAAAATCGCTTCGCGATAACTTACTGCGATTTTCGCAGTGGGTGATGTTTTATACTTTCCTATACCCCAAGATGAAATTATTTGCTAAAACGGAAATTAACCAAATCCGCGTCCTGCATCACATAATCTTTTTGCTCTAAACGTAGTTTCCCCTGTTGTTTGGCTTGGGTTTCGCCGCCTGCCTGGATAAAATCAGCGAAACTGATAATTTCTGCGCGGATAAACCCCCGCTGAATATCAGAATGTATTGAGCCTGCTGCCTCCCAGGCAGTGGTGCCTTGTCTAATTAACCATGCGCGCGTTTCTTTTTCGCCGGCAGTAAAGAAACTGATAAAACCGCTCTCCTTAAACGCTCTGAATAATAATTTATCCGTATCCTCCAGTTCTTGTTTCTGTGCCGCTATAATTGGTTTATTGGTAAGAATGCCGTATCCTGCCATCAACCGTTTTTCTTCGGGGCTTAATCCTGTATTAAAAATAAATTCCTCTTTTTCTAAAACCGCTTTCAATTTATTCAATAATAATTTCTCCGCTTCCTGGTCAGAGCGGGCCAAGCGGGTTTCTATGAATTCCAGGTCCTTTAAAATCAGGTCTGCCCGCGAATCACTCAATACCAATATCGCATCTGCCTCTAAGCTCGCGCCTTCAACCACTAATTCAACCTGGACATACGTCTTTTTTTTGGCTTTGACTAATTTATCTACCTCATCGAGACGGCCATCTTTAATATTATGTTTACCCGGGGACACTCCGGCGATAGAAAATATAGCTATTTTCACCCCGCTCTCCTTTCTAATTTATGCCCCCACTCTTCCTTAATTTATTTAAATGGATATTATCAGGAAGGGCGGGTTCATTATTGATGAGCACATAACTTACGAATCCGCCACGATTATTGGCGGATGAGTAAGTTATTGTTCTTCTTCGTGTTTATTTGCGGCTTGGTATTGATTTATAATAACTGAAGCTGCCTTATTGGGAACCTCTTCATAATGCGAGTAGCGCATAATATACATCCCTCTTCCGCCAGTAATAGAACGCAAGTCATTGGCATAAGTAAACATCTCCGACAAGGGAACCTGGGCCTTTAAAACCTGCTGTTTGCCTTTAACTTCCATGCCCATAATCCGGCCGCGCCGGGAGTTAATGTCTCCGGTTATTCCACCCAAATATTCTTCGGGCATGGCAATCTCCACATCCATAATCGGCTCTAAAAGTACTGGACCGGCAGCTATGACTGCTTTTCTTAAAGCCATGGAGCCGGCAATCTGAAAGGCCATATCTGAAGAGTCAACTTCGTGGTAAGAACCGTCCACGAGGCGCACCCGTATATCCACTATTGGATAGCCCGCTACCGCCCCCTCTAAACAGGACTGCACTACGCCCTTTTCCACTGAGGGAATAAAATTTCTGGGGATAGCCCCGCCAAAAACCTTATCAATAAATTCAAAGCCCTTGCCTCTTTCTAAGGGCTCTACTTCAATCCAGCAGTCGCCGTATTGACCGCGGCCGCCAGACTGGCGTTTAAATTTACCCTGAACCTTGATGCCCTTGCTAATAGTCTCCTTATAAGAAATTTTGGGAGTGCCTAATTCTACCTCCACATTGAATCTTTTCTTCATGCGGCCCACCATTACACCCAGATGTAAATCGCCTAAACCCGATATAATTAATTCTTTGGTCTGGGGGTCATGCGTTACTTTAAATGTGGGGTCCTCGCCAGCCAACTTGCTCAGGGCGCCGGAAATCTTCTCTTCATCCTGACGTGACTTCGGCTTCACCGATGCAGATATGGCGGGTTCCGGAAAAACAATCGGATCAAATAGTATCTGGTTCTTCTCATCGCAAAGAGAATCGCAGGTAAAAGTTTCTTTCAATTTGGCAATAGCCACAATATCGCCGCAAGAAGCAGCATCAACGCCTCTCTGCTCTTTACCCTGCAAAAGATAAATTTGGCCGATTCTCTCTTTCGTTTTTTTACTCGCGTTATAAAATCCCGTATTCGATAATACTGAGCCGGAAAAAACGCGCAATAAGCTAAGTTGCCCTACATAGGGGTCGGATATGCTCTTAAATACAAACGCACAAAACGGGCCGTCATCATTAAAGGTAATTTCTTTTTTATTTTCTGGGGCTGAAGGATCGCCCGCTTCTATCTTTAGCCTTTCTAAAGGCGAGGGAAAATAGGCAACAACAGCATTTAACAAGTCCTCGATACCCTTGTCATTTAAACTTGATCCCGATACAACCGGAAATATATTACGTTTAATTACTGCCTGGCGTAAGCCGCGGTTCAATTCCTCCAGAGAGAGTTTTGCGCCTTCCAGATACTTCTCCAGAAGCTTGTCATCGCTTTCTACAATAGCCTCTACTAAATCCGGGGCGTCGGGCGAGGTAATGATAACCGCTTTATTAGAAAACCTATCTTTTATCTGCGCTAAGGCTTTGTTAATATCCGCGCCTTCTTTATCTAACTTATTTATAAATATGATGCCGGGTAAACTCGCTTCTTCTAAAATCTGCCAGGCCCGCTCTGTGCCTACTTCAACACCAGCTGCAGCGTCTACAACTATAACTGCGCCATCTACGGCGCGTACACCTGAAATGGCCTCTCCGAAAAAATCCGCATAACCCGGCGTATCAATAATCTGGATCCGGGCATCTTTGAAATCGCAATATACGAGACTGGAATTTATAGAGCTTTTTCTTTCTATTTCATCGAAACTGTAATCGCTGACAGTTGTACCATCGGCAACTACGCCTTTTCTTGTGGTGGCCTTGCAGAAATAAAGCAGGCTCTCTGCAAGCGCGGTCTTTCCTGAGTGGGCATGGCCTAAAAGAATAAAGCTTCTTTTTTTATGGGCATCCATATAAATGCTCCTTTTTACGCCAATCCAAACAAGGAAGTCATATTATATAATACCGGCAATACTTGGTCAAGAACAAGAAAATCGCTTCGCGATAACTTTAAACGATTTTCGCAGTGGTATGGGAAAGTGTTTTATACTTTCCTGTACTACAAGAAAATCGCTTCACGATAACTTACTGCGATTTTCGCAGTGGGTGATTGTTATACTTTCCTATACCCCAAGAAAATCGCCTTC
>ORJL010717372.1_pt1 | contig 17345 bp, 22 predicted proteins | sample 1779941 | NCBI WGS metagenome assembly ORJL01 (sample SAMEA104232317, study PRJEB22302) | groundwater metagenome | biome: forest; feature: aquifer; material: groundwater | place: USA | collected 2011-08-07 | depth 5.8 m | reverse complement strand
GTCGGGTTTTCGTGCTGCGGGTTGTTCGTCGCATCGCAGGGAATGGTTTCACCCGCCGGAATATTCGTGAGCACGATCTTCACCGGCCGGAGCACGGCCAGCCGCCGCGCGGCGATCGCATTCAGTTCCTCGCGCACGGCGTGTTCGAACAGCGCGATGTCCGTCACGCTCTCGTACTTGGTCACGCCGACCATCGCACAGAGCCGGCGAATCGCGCTCGCCGGGATGCCGCGCCGCCGCGCGCCGGAGAGAGTCGGCATCCGCGGGTCTTCCCAGCCGTCGACGAAGCCTTCCTCAACGAGCTGGAGCAGCCGGCGCTTGCTGAACACCATGTAGCTGACGTTGAGTTTTGCGAACTCGTACTGGTGCGGCAGCGCGCGGGGCAATTCCAGGCTCTCGAGAATCCATTCGTACAGCGGGCGGTGCACCTCGAACTCCAGCGTGCACACGCTGTGCGTCACGCCCTCGAGGTAATCGCTCAAGCAGTGCGCGAAGTCGTACAGCGGATAGATGCACCACTTGTCGCCCGCATGGTGGTGCGCGGTGTGGCGAATCCGGTAGAGCAGGGGATCGCGCAGCCAGATGTTGGGCGAGGCCATGTCGATTTTCGCGCGCAGGCTCCGGGCGCCGTTGGGAAACTCCCCGGCGCGCATCCGGCCGAACAACTCGAGGTTTTCGGCGATGCTGCGGTTGCGCCACGGGCTGTCCTGGCCCGGCTTGTCGGGTGCGCCGCGATACGCCTCGGTCTCCTCGGGCGTGAGATCGTCGACGTAGGCCTTGCCCTTCTTGATCAACTCGACCGCGTAGCCGTAGATCGGCTCGAAGTAGTCGCTCGCGAAGAAAGGCTCGCTGGGCGCCGAACGCGGGGAGCCAGGGGCGGAGAGCCCGGAGCCAGCCGGCGCGGCCGGGGCGATGAAGTAGTCTTCGCGGCCATGGATCGTTTGTTTTTCCGGATGGGCGCCCTTGGGCTTGAAGGCCAGGCAATGGTCGGCCCAGCCGTCAATGAGCCAGTGGACATCGCGGGTGATCGATTCGACGTACTCGATGTCCTCCTTGACCGGATTCGTGTCGTCGAACCGCAGGTTGCACTGGCCGGCATTCTCGCGGGCGATGCCGAAATTCAGGCAAATCGACTTGGCGTGGCCGAGGTGAAGATAGCCGTTCGGCTCGGGCGGAAACCGCGTGACGATCTTCTGGTAGCGCTTCTCCGCGACGTCCTTCGCGACGATGTCGCGGATGAAATCGCTCGGCGCCGGTGCCGCCGCCGGCGCGCCAGTCTCGGTGTTCTCGACGGACATAAGGCGTCACGTTGCAAACCGTCCGTCCGCGACGCAAACGAGTTTTGCGACGGGGATTGGCCGAGCGCCTGCAGGAAATTCTCGCCGCGGGCTTGACGCTCGCCGGACGCCGACGCTTCATTGGCGCCCTACGCTCGGGCGAATGTAGCACAATGGATAGTGTGATGGCCTCCGAAGCCATTGATCCGGGTTCGACTCCCGGCATTCGCACCAGGCTCCGTTCGTCCGTGTAACCGTTCGGCAAACATGTTCGCTGACGGGCGCCAAATGTCAAAATCGAGCCAATGCAGCAGCGCCCCTCCGGTAAACCGAAGAAGCAAAAAGACTGGTCGAAACGACCCGTTTGGACTGAAATTCTAGGCCGTCGCGGCGCGGTGCAGCTCGGCTGCGGCGCCAATGCGGGGGCGTTGCAGGCGCAGCGCAGCGGGCGGGACACGTGCCGGCGATAGATGCACAGCGATCGCGCGTTTGTCAGTATACGGCACCCATGCTTGCGACCGATCGATCCAGTGGATCGAATCACTGCCACAGCTCGGACAGAAATTGTCTTCGGCCTGGTGCGTGAAGCCTACCCACTGGCACGAATTGCAACTGGCGCAGAGATTCGGAAACGCATCGAGCACCGCGGCGCGCTGTCGATCGTTCAGGTAACGCGCTGGGATGCAGCCATCGACGGCCAGCTCGATTTCGAAATTCGAGCCTTCGCAAAACCAACCGTGCAACTCGCTGAGCCGGCTTTCGAGCCACCAGCCGAAGCGGAGCAGCCGCGTGTCAACGTCGGGATGCGCCTCGCACTCGGGAGCGATAATGTGAGCGCTGATCCAATTCAGCAGCCCGGCGATCTGCCAGCATGCGAAATCGCGCCCGCGGCCGTTGAGTGAAGCGAGAAGTGTTTTCATCGAAACTGGTGAAAAATGAACCTGTCAAAATCAGCCGCGCGGCGCGGCGTGCAACGGCTCTGCGGCCGGGATGCAGACGTTCTGCGTGCGCGATGCACCGCGCGTGAAACCAAGCTCGGTCTGACCTGCTGCCGGCCCTGCGCTCTGCTTTGCGCGACCCTTGCGCGCGGGTTGTGGTTTCACGAATTGGGGCCGTAAGCCGATTGCCTGGCGAACGTCATCGTCTGAGGGCACTGCGCGCTTTTCTTTGGCGGCGAAGTGCCGCGCGACCGCGACAGTATCGACCACGTATTGGGCGCCGTGCTGACCGCTCGCACTGCTGGCGATGAGAGTCTTCGACTCGTCACTCAGCTCTGGGCCGATGCGCGCGACAAGGATTTCGAAATCCTCTTTGGTGAGAGCCGGCAACTTTTCTTCGCAGCAGAATAGCTTTTTGATCTGCCAAGACTCCCAATCGAGCTGTTCAGCATATCGGGAAATGCGCGTATCAAATTCGGGCAGTGCGATGAATGCCATCGGCACATGAAGATCGTATAGCCGGCGGACCCACATGATCCGTTCCGGCTGCCGAGTCACACGCGCAAGGCCACTAAACAGATTGTGCGCCTCGTCGAACACCAGCATCAGCCGCGAAAGCTTCAAGGTGCTCTCGACCAGCGCGCAGACATCGGAAGCTTTTCGCGATAGGCTGTCCGCCACGCCAATAGCTGCCGCGACCTCGCGGAACAGTGAATCCATGTCGCCACGGGGAGGTGTTAGGATGTAGCGAGCGGTTCCACCCGACGCAGCGCAGAACGCTTTTGCCGCCGCGCTCTTGCCCAGGTCTGAGCAGCCGGTGATTAAGGCGATTTTCTTAATCTCGCGCGCGAACCGAAGTGCTTCGGCTGTGCGCTTTGCGATGCTTGTTGGCGCAAGCGCCCTCCTGATTTCATCGCGGCACTTCGTGGAACACTGCCGCAATACGCGGCGCCACGCGGCGCCCAAACCAGGTAGCTCGGCGGGCGGCGACGACGGGTCCAACGCGAGCGCGCGCAATGCGGTGGCAAGTTCGCTGCGTTTCGACAGGTGACCGGCCGCAAGTTCAGTCCGCTCGGCAACGAGCTGAAATTGCGATTTACCCTCGGCGCGCGCAGGTAATTTTGTTCCGGGTTCTGACCAGTCTTCCACCCACTCATGAACGACAGGTTGCCAGTTGGCTTCGCGCAGGAGCTCACGGGCGATCGCTTCAACTGAGCCCACCCGGCCGCCGGTGCAGAATGGATTGGGAAGCGAGCGATCTTGGATGAACCAAAGGAGTTCCACCAATTCGGGGTCCTGAAGCACAGTGCAACGTTTTGCCACCAGGAGCGCATTGAGGCTCGTCTTATAGGCTTCGCTCGAAGCGTATCGCTCCTGGCGAAATGGACTGTCTTCCGGGGCACGTCGCGTGTTGCTCATAATTCAACGTTCTCCTGGGAGCGCTTGGCGACTTCGCTCCAATGCGCCGGGTTGGTCTTGAGACCCTCAACGATATCGCGAAGGCGGTTTGAATCGGCCGGCTTTGGCAGCGAAAGGCCGTTCTGCCGCGTCAGCCGATCGAACTCCGACGAAAGGGAGACTTCCTCGCGCCGGCGCTGGGCGTGCGCTTCTTTCTGCGCGTGCATATCGGCCGCGAGCCGCTGCGTAGCGCCGTCGACAATCACGGGGCGGAAATCGGCCGGCGTCAGTTTCGGTTTCGTCGCACGCGTGAGCACGTCGACGAAGCGCATGTGATCGGCGCATTGCCGTCTCGCACTTCCAAGCGATTCCAAGTCCGCGCCGCGCGCGTCCGGCCGCACAGCACGCTCGATCAAGCGTGGATTTTTGCCGTCGAGGTCAGTGATGAAAATCGAATCGAGTGCGAGAGTATCCACCCAAGCCAGCACGGTCTGGCCGCGCAACGGACCGGTGATTGCATTTCGATAGAAAGCCGGGCGCTCATCCTTGGGCACCAGAGTGTCGGGCAGCTTTATCCCCTCAACGGTGACCTTTCGCTCAAGGCGATGAGTTTTGAAAATGTGTTCACTCTCGGGACCGAAGCGCTGCATGCGCGTGGTGTCGCGTGCGTCGAAGACTTCTTTCGGCGTCTTTCCAGGAATCCGAACGGTTCGGATGCCGAGCTGCTCGTTATGGTGCTCCTCAGTAATGTCCTCAAGGAGCGCCATTACCTGCGATGCATGTAGGAAGTAGTCTCGCGGGTGAGCACCCGCCTTGACGGCCGCAAGGGCCTTCTTGGTGGCCTCGGGACAGTCCTTGCGCATGTCGCGGCCGGTGTAGCCGGGGACGTGCTCTTGCCGATTCTGGAGCAGGCCAAAGGTCCGTTCGATGACCGACTTGCCAGTCGGACTGTAGGCGTGTCGCACTGGCCACGATGATTGGAGGCCACCGCAAATCTCATTCGCATCGCGCTCGGACGGCTCACCGGAAATCAGGCGAGACCTTTTCCAGATGCCGCACTCGAAAAGAATATATTTCAGGGGCAGGCCGTAGGTGTCGTGGATCCAGCGCACGAGTAGCATGATGTCGCGCGCGGTGTAACCAGGGCGTGCAATCAAAATCCAGCCGAGGACAAAACCTGATTTTGAATCGACCGCGAAGAGCGTCTGCCCGGCACCAAGGAAGTAGCCCTCTGGTTTGGTGGGATCCTCAATCCACCAGTAAAGGGGAAGCGTGAGATCGTCGAACTCGAACACGTCGCCTGGCTCCACGTTGCTCCAGTCGCAGATGACGTGCGCCCCGTTGAGGCGGCGCGCCCGCGGGCCGCGACCATTGATCTCAATCTCCGGGAGAAACGGGGCGACCGCCTCCCGAATCGTATGCGGCACGAAAGATTTGTCTGCCGGCAATGTCGGAAATCTCGCCAGTGTGTCGGCGCTGAGCAGTTTGCGGCGGTGCGCCTCACGATACGCCGGCGCGAGCTGGTTGCCGTGCTTTCTAGCAATCTTAATCAACGTCAGAAGGTCATCCGGTGGCAGTGTAAACTTGCGCGCGCGCGCGGCGAGCTGGCGCCTGTCTTCCACCGCGCCAGCACGGCCGCCGCCGGCAACCCAAGCTTCGCGTTTGCGGCGATAGGCAACGCGCAACGCATTGTGATTTTTCACCATCGCGAGACCGGAGAGTGCGAGCACACGGAGGATCGTGCGCTGCGTGTCGTCTTTGTCCCGGCCGGCATCGATCATCACCGACGCATCGTTCATCGCTGCGATCCAGATCCGCTCCCGTTCCTTCTTGGTCAACTCGGCCGGTTGCGCGACGGCCGCGATCATTTCTTCCAGACGTGGCGTGCCCAAGGTCTGCGCGGCGGTGCTATCGGCGGCCGGCGCCACCGAAATTAAATCGTTGTCGAGATAGATTTCCCAGCGCTCCCACTGGTTGAATCCGAGGTCGCGGTCAATGGCGCGCTCGATCCAGCGGCGCACGGTGCGGTCTGAAACGTCGTAACCGCCGGCGGCCTTCCAGGCCGGGCGAGCGGCCGCGACGAGTTCGGCGATGGGCTCTCCACGCCGCTCCCGCAGAATCGGTGCGAGCGCAGTGCACCGGCGCCGCGCAATGTCGATTTGCGATTGCGGGAGCTTGCCAATCGCCACCCGTGGCGACCAGGGGCGCCGGCCCAAAGCGAGAAATCGCGAGATGTCACCGTAACAGTGTTCATCGGCGAGGGGCTTCAACCGCTCCAGTAGACGCGGGGGAAATTCGTTGATAGGCCACGCACGGGCTTCCTGGCCGCGCGTGCTTTCGTCGCGCACCAGCACGCCTGGTGACGCTGCTTCGCGTTCGAATTGCTCGCGCAATGTCTCAGGGTGACGGCAAAGCATCTCCGCGACGTTCGCGAGTGTGAAGACTGGCGACACGTCAGCCATGGGTCGGTTGCTCAATCCTCGCCAGCCATTCGGCAAATCCACCGTGGCGCCATTCGCTCACGTTTCTGCTCGTGATGGCTGCGCTCCAGAAGATTTCTGCCAAACGCGTCTTGACGGCAGGCTGATCGTTCAGCCACTTCGCGAGTTCTTCGTTCGAGTGGCCATCGCGTATGCGCAAGTTCACTTCCATTCGGATCGCGTACGGCAGACGCGCGATTTTCCCCTTCCGCGTGATGAGTTTGCGGGTGCTCATGTCGTTGAAGTTTTTGGTTGGATTTCAGACTTGCAGCGGGCCGCACGGAAGGGGACCGGCGGCCCGCTGGATTTGCCATGGATCCGCGCCAGGGCTCAATCCGGCGCGGAAAGTTGATTTCAAGGCCGTTCGGCCAGGGAGAGAAGGGCCTCGCAACTTTGGATTAGCTGCGCGTCGTGCGAGTCGGGGAAGTTGGAGCGGGGCTGCGTGACTGGGAATTGGATACGCTCCGCCTCCGCCTTCCGCTCCGAGACCTCGCGGCAGTCGTCGCAACCCGTCGCAACGACCAACGCACGACTGGTGCGTTGATCAACCGTGGCACCCGCGGCGTCGACCGCGGCGTGGTTGACTTCGCCCGAGAAATACCGGCCGATGATGCCGGCTACGCTGGAGGCGACGGCCGCGTGCACGTCGTCATAAAAGCGCCGCAAGCCATCGCGGAACTTGTCGGCCTCACTCAGCAGCGCCGCCGCATCGTCCGCGAGCTGGCGCTCGGACTTCGCGACGATAAAGGGAAGGATCTCAAGTCGGGTGCGTTTGGCCGCGATGAGCTGGATGCGCTCTTCGTCGTCGACGTTGCCGTTCTCGACCAAGTCGCGAACTTCGGTGTCGAGCGCCTTGCGACGCTCCTTCAGTGCGGCGATGTCGGTCTTGAGATTGCCGAATGCCTTCAGCCGCCGGCGCAGCGGCTCCGGGTCGAGGCGCGAAACCGCGCCGAGATCAATCTTCGTTGTTTTTGGTTTCATCAGGGGAAAATTCAGGTCACCTGTTGGGCTTGCCCGGGCTTGTGCTCGATGCGGTGGGCGCGCAGCACGCCGAGCAGATGGGACCGGGTGAGGCCGGTTGAACGGCGGCTGAGCAGCCCACGCGACTTGCCCAGGCTGACGAGCTCGCGTTTGGAAAGGGTCTCAAGCAGCGTTTCGTAGAACGCCGCGTCGGCCTGGCGCGCGGCGAACTCATCGTCGGTGCTCCAGATCGCGAGACAGAGGAAATCTTCGATTTTGCAACGGGCGACCCGACAGGTGGACCAACCATGGACAACCTGGCTGCAATAGTTCGGATCGAAACCGGTCGCCGCCGCCAGGTCTTTGGTGCCCAAGCCACGCTTCGCCAAGGCCGTCCAGATGGCCGATGATTCAAAGGTGTGTTGGCAGGTTGGCATCTTACTAACAAGTCTTATAGGCGGGAGTGTAAGCACGACAAGCAAAACCGGTAAGACAAGCAAAAAGTTTCTAGTCGCGGGGACGGAGCGGCAGTGCCTGACTCCAGGAATATGGCGCGCCCTCGTTTGAAAGTGCCACCCGAGCATAAAGCCGTCGCCGAGCGGTTTCGTGCCGAACGCGTGATTGAGCGGTTCGGCCAGGATGAGCTGGCACGCGAAATTGGCGTCACGCGGCCGACGATTTCAAATTTCGAATATGGCGTCTCGCGCGTGTCGTTCGCGGCCGGCTACGCCTTCTGCCGCCGGTTGGACCTCAATTCGCGATGGCTCGCCACGGGGGAAGAGCCGAGGCGCCCGTTTATCGAAGCGCGCGAGCTTGGGATTCCTGAGCGTGAACTACGGCTGAGGATGCGGCCCGGGGTCGATTTTCTCACCGGCTATGGCGAGTTGTTGCAGGCCCCGATCGATGCCTGGCTGAAGAAGACGCCGCTCGAGGAAATCATCCGGCGGCAAATGGCTGGAGGGCCGGAAGCACTGGCGCGCAGACTATCCAATCACGACTTGGAGCGCAGGCTGGTGGAAACCGCGGTTGGGCTGAAGAACGAGCAGCACGACGACATGAAATTTGCGCATGTGAAGAATGCCGAGGCTCTGTTGTTGGAGCTCAAAGCCCGATTCTCCGTTCGCCGATCGTCGCGGGCTTGATTGCGAATTTGCTTGGCGGCTATGCGGGTATCCCGTATACCTCCCACCGTAATGTGCCCGCCACCGTTCTCTAGCGATGGCGGGCTATCAACCGCATAAACCAGGGTTAATCAGCCTATGCAATCGACATCAGAGAATATCCAGCGGCGCGCCTCGCGTCGCAATCCGAAACAACGGCCATGTCCATCGCGAAACGAATCAAAGCAGCCCGTGAAAAACTCGCCGTGTCCCAATCTGAAGCCGCAGCCCAATGGGGCGTTAACGTCCGCACCCTCCAAGATTGGGAACTTGGCCGCAACGAACCTCGCGGGTTCGCCCGAACCCAGCTCGAAAAACTCCTCGCCGACATCATCGGCGGCGCCGGCGCCGGCGGCCGGCCCAAGTCAGACTGATTACCGGAAAATGCTCGCCACGGCCCTTGCTCTCCATCCCACCGCCACGGATGCGGAAATTGAAGCCAGAGCGTCGCTTCCGCCTGGTATGCCGCCGCTCGTTTCGCTGCCGCCCGAACGTCAGCTCCACGCCATGTTCGATCTCGAAAAAGCCGTGTATGAGGCCGCTGGAATGATTGACCTGCTCATGGCCAAGCTGATCTACGAGGACCGCGGCGGCGAAATTTACCACAAAGAACCGGCGTGGCTTTCGAACATCTGCGCGCTCGCAGATCGCATAGGGGGCGAATTGCTCGTGCAATTGAAGCGGCATTGGGATGAGGTCCGTCGACTGCAGGACTCGTCGGCGCAGCCATGGGAGTAGCCGGCAATTGGGCATTCCCGCGTGAACGTCCGCTCCCTAGTTCCGGACACACTCGATCGCCTGGTGCATCGCGAAATCAAGCCGCGCCAGGCGATCCGGGAATTGGTGAAAGCGGGCGATGATGAATATTTCGCCTGCGAAATGGTCGAAAGAGTCTTCGGGGGAGGAGAGGACACGATCGACAGCGACGAGCAGGGGCGCCCATGCTACTACGGTTCCCGCCGACTCCTCAGCGATGTCGCGAAGGAAATCCGCAATCGTAATCGTGCGCGCAGCCGAGCGGAGCGGATTGACGTGGTGAGCCATGCCGGCGGATCGCCGGAACGGATTTGCAGCTTCTGGTGGTCGCAGGCCTGGGGAGTGACGTGCGATGACGCGGAGTCCCTCGCCCGATTGACGGCAGAGGGCATTGCCACGGCGCCGGCGGGAGAAATCGTCTTCCCGCGCGACGGCCGGAAGTTTTTCGACGCACTGGAGACGCATTTCAGCGGGAATCACCTGCGCGCCCACCGGGCGGCGACAAACCCCGATCGGCCGATTTCGCGTTAAACGCGCGATCTCGCGCCCGGTGAGGGGCAAGACCGCCCTTAGTGGTTCGAGCCCGTTATCGTGGCTGCAAGGCCAATGCACGGCCCGTTTTTGTGGCAACGGACCGTTTCGGCCAGTCGCTATGAGGCTCAATTTTGGTCGAGTCGGTCGGGCTGCGACAATTTCAGCAGCTCAGCCCGCACGGCGCGCGCGTCCTCGTCTGAGCCAAATTGCCGGCTGGCCCAAAAAAGCGCTTCACTTCGCCACAATTCAATCAGCAGCTTTCGATAGACGGTCTCAGATGGCAGCGACCAATCGAAGTCGTGTCGGTCAAAGAAACGGCCCCGGCAGAATGTCAGCGCGCAATCGAACCGCAGCACGAGCTGCCAGCGGATTTCGTTGGTGTCGTCGGTCGCGCAAGGGCCGATGCGCATGGCCTCGGGATGGCGAATCCAGGCACGGACCAAATCGTCCCCGCGTATCAGTTCCAGGTATGACAGCCGCTCGATCCATTCTCCGGCGCGGCAGAATTTTTTGAACGGCGGCGGCCCGGCCTTCGCCATCAGGTCGTCGATTGCTGCGTCGAATCGTTTCCAATAGGATCGCCACGGCTTCATGCGTGTGGGTCTGCATGCCAGCCATGTCGGCGCGACGCAAGTCACAGTCGCGATCCGCAGGATTGCTCATCACGCTGTGGCTCAGTATACGTTGCCGGCAAATGCCGGATCTAATTCTAAAACCAGTCCCGCATGGCGAGGCGGCACGGTTCATCGCCGACAAGCCTATTCTCGCACGCCAGGCGTTCGACCGGTTGCTCCCCGATTTGAAGGCACGCGCATTTACTATCACGGGCGTCGAATCCGCGAACGTCATGCAGAACGTCCGCGACCGGATTGCAGAGTTGCCGCAGGGCGCCGATTGGGACAAGGTGAAGGCCGATGTCGCGGCACAGGTTTCGCCCTGGCTTGATGTCGGCGAGACGAAAGATGCCCACCCGAGCCCGAGCCAGCGGCGCGCGGAGATTCTGCTGCGCACGCATGGGTTCCAAGCGTATACCGTCGCGGCAGAGGACGTCGCCGCTCGGCAGCGCACGGCGTTTCCCTACGCGCAATATTTGAGCAGCGACGACGACAAGGTGCGCGATTCTCACCAGGCGCTCGATGGCCTCGTGCTGCCGGCAGACTCGCCATTCTGGGATCGGCACACGCCGCCATGGGAATGGGGCTGCCGATGCAACAAGGTGTTCCTCTCGGCGGAAGACGTGGGCGACATTCAGCAGCAGGACGCGAAGAAAAAGCCGGAAGCGCGGCGCGTGCTCACGGCCGAGAGGCTGCAACGCTTGGTGACCAGCAACCAAGTGACGGTCGCCGGGCCGGGCGGGATGCCACAGTTTGTGAACGTGGCGCCGAGCAAAACGTTCACTTTCGATCGCACGACGATCAAGATGAGCGCGGCGGACCTGAAGCCGCGCTACGACGCGGAGACGTGGAGCATATTCGAGACATGGGCGCGCGCGCAGAAAATGGCCGATACGGGAGAAACGATTTGGGATTGGCTGAACCGGAAGCGGCCGGCCGCGTGAGCTGGCCTTGCGGTGAATGTAATCACAGAGCGGATCGATGTGTTCGCGGGCGATGGAAAGACGCGACGACTCGCGTGCAGTTTTTGGTGGGCGTCGAATTTGATCGCATGCCACCACACGGATTCAGCGGATCGAGCGTGCTCCGAAGGAATCACCGGGCCGGGCGGCGCGCGGGTGTTTCCACGCGATGGGCGCGTGTTCTTCGAATCGCTCGCGCGGCATTTCACCGCGGCCGGCTACGTCGTGGACGGTGGGCATGACTCCCAGGCGAAATTGATTGAGCTGACGCGTGCGATTTGGTGAGGCTCGCGGCGTTGTGTTCATCTCCGGGCAAACGTTGAGCGCTGAACTGAGGGCCTCTGGCGCATGAACCCAGTGCGGCCTACTCTTGTCGATTGGCTCGACGTTCATCGAGGCGAGGAAGCTTGGATCTTCGGCAAAGGCCCCAGCTTTGATGCATTCGACATGGTGAACGCCGGCCCCATTCGATGCGCAATCAACGACGTCGTGGCGCACCTTCCAGCGTGCAAGTATGCGTTTGCTGTCGACCGAATCGACAGATGGGCCGACATGTATCCAAGCACTGTCACGTTGTTCAGGCCGTGGGATTCGCTGGCCAATCACCCCGCGCGCCTGACATGTAAGACGGTGCCGATGCCAAAGGAGGTTGTCGGCATTTCGGAGGAACGACTCCGAAATTTGGACGAGCTTTCCCGGATGACGTGGCCCCGCCCGTGTCGGCAAAGCTTGGCCATCGGATTTGTGGGCCTGCCTGGCACTCTCGGCTCGGCAGTCCAAGTCTTGGCTGTGATGGGTGTCAAAACCGTGCATTGCGTCGGTATCGACGGGGGGGAGCGGTATGCTTCGCCGGCGTTCCGGATCCGCACTCCAAACAACAGCCGGATGTATGACATGATTCGGACTGCGTTCGTTTGGGCGGCGCGTGAACTCGATATGCGCGTGACGTTCGCGGCGCCGTTACACTGAATCGGCAGGAGCCCGCGGCGGCGCCGAGCGCGTGAACTTGCACGTTTCACCCCAAAGCTCGTCAGGAACGCCAGCGCCGCTCGCGTGCTGAACGTGTCGGGCGCTATAATTCGCGCCGTGCAACTCGTCGTTACCGATACCCTCACCGCCGCGCTCGATGCCATGGGCGCGCGTTTCAAGAATCCGCGGCACTTGTCGGAGGCGACTGGGCTGGCGATGGTGGGATTAACGGTGCGGTCGTTCAACGAACCCAGCGTGCGAGCCGAGTCCTGGGCGCCGCTCGCACCGGAGACCATCGCGCAAAAAATCAAGGAGAAGACGTCGACGGCGATTCTGAAACGGCATACGCTGCTTTGGCGGTCGTGGCGTGTTGTTGAAGCGCACAGCGACTTTGTCCGCGTGGGCAGTGATCGGTTTTACGCCATTTTCCATCAGTTCGGCACGCGCCGCGGCGTGCCGGCGCGGCCGATGTTGCCGGTCACCGGCGGCCCTGAGAATAGCACGCTCACGCCGCTGGCGGTGCGCAACGTGGTGGCGGCGGCAAAGGCCGCGCTTCGCGACTTACTTGGTCAGTAGGCCCTCGCGGCACTACGGCCAGGCGCGGCCAGCCGCCAAACTCGGCAATGGGTTCAGGGCGTCAGAGCGTCAGAGGCTTCCGGCGCCAGGCACTCAGGCTTGGGTGAAGTTTTCCCCAACGAGGCTCATAAGCGACAGCGATGCTAGCCAAGACAGGGCGAAATGTCGTTCGATTGTCGCGCATGATCGCTAAAACTATTCCAGGGACAAACATCGCACAGCTCCGCCGGGAAATTTGCGAGGTCGTTGCAACCGCCATTGCGTTGGCTCTAGTCGCATCAAGTAGCGCCGCTCTCGCCCAAATGCTGGAAGAGCGGCCCCGGCCGCTCTCGGATGAAGAGTTTTCGCGTATATTCGCGAAGAATTTCCGGCTGCCCACCGCGTGCGACCAGGCGATCATGCCCCGCTGTGCGTTGCGCAATCCTGGCGGTGGGCAGTCGGTCCATTTGCTCAACTCCGGTCCCAACTGAATCTCCCATGCCCTCTCCCGCTCTCATCAACGCATCGCCATTCGAGGTGATACTGAGCGACGGCACGAAAGAGACTGTCTCGTTGCGCCAGCTCTCGATCCGGCAGCTATATCAATTCACCGAACACCTGCGCGGCGATAATATGCCGGCGCTCGTGTCGCTGTGTGTGGGCAAGCCGGACGAGTGGATCGATACGCTCGAACTCGAGTCCTACGGCGCGCTCGTCAAGAAATGCCTCGAGCTAAATTTTCCGAAGGCGGCGATGCTGGCAATGAGCGATCCCATCGTCGCCACGAAACTCGCACCGCTGCTCGCGCGAATCCAAAACGCGGAGAAGATGATCGCGATCTCTGGTCTTCCTATGAACGCGCCATCGCCCGCGCCTGTTGCCTCGGCATCTGCGGCGGTGACTGGGAGCGCGCCCTCGACCTGACGCCGGCCCGGCTGGTCGCTCTCCTGTGCGAAGCTGAACGACTCCGACGCGAAGACCAACTCTCAACCCTCACAGCGATGCATAGCGCCGACCCGGAGAAAATGAAAAACGCGCTCATGATAGAACTCGGCCTCGCGGTGAAGGACAGCCCATTCAAGCGGATACAGTCGCTCGTTAAGCACGCGCCAGGCGCCGGCACTCAGCGCAAGAAATGATATAGCAATTCCCGGGGACGCGCATGTCTTTCATCGGCAATCCAGCTCTCACAATCGACATCCGCCTCGCGGGTGCAGACGGCGTGGCCGGCGCGGTCCAAAAGATTCGCGCGCAGTTTGCATCGCTCAAGGATACGCTCTCGGCAGGGTTCCAACTCAATCTCGGCGCGCAGCTCGCGAACTCGATTCTCCAAGCCGCGGCAGCGTTTCCGCGGGCGATTAGCGAGGGGCTTCACTACGCGGCCGCGTTGAAGGACATGGCCGTGCAGTCGGGCCTCACGGCCGAGGGCTTGCAAGTGCTCGGCCACGCGGCCGAGCAGAGTGGCGGCAGCATGGAGGGCATTCGGATGGCGCTGACGAATCTGCGCCAGGCGACAGTCGGGGCGTTGACCGGAAACGAGCAACTGGCGGCGGCGTTCAAAAAACTCGGGGTGAACGCAGAGGAATTGTCGAAGCTGCCGCTGACAGAGCAGCTCGAAACCGTGGCACGAGCATTTGTCGCGAGCGGTGATGACGCGGAGGCGTTCTCCGCATTGATCACCTTGCTCGGCGAGCGCAACGTGCCGCAACTCCGCGGAATGCTTCAGGAGCTCGCCGAGCGCGGGCTTGGCGGACTCAGCGACAAATTGCGCGAGACCGGCGGCCTGCTCTCGAAAGAGATGATCGAGAAGGCGGACGAAATGGATGATCGGTGGGGTGAACTCGGGAAGAAGTTCAAAAAAGTGTTCGCCGAAATCGGCGTTGGTTTGAAGCCGCTGATCGAGATGTTCCAATGGCTGCTCGACAAAGGGCTTTCCATCCTGGAATCGCTCTGGTCTGGGTTTCAGCGGCTCGCGAATGCGATGGGCGCACTCGCCGCCGTGCTGACTGGCTCGAACTGGAAAGACGCGATGAATGCGATGATCGCGCTGGAGCGCGAACAGCGCGGACACACGGCCGGTAGTGATGTGCGGGGCGCGGCGCAGCCAGGTGTGACGCCGAGCCTGGGAACGAAGGGCAGTGTCGTCGCGAAGGTAGAGGTCGAAGATCCGATGGTGCGGTTCGCGCGATTGATGGAGGCGCAAAAGTCACTGACACAACTACGGGCTGATCAACTGGCGGCGCTGGCCAAGGCTCAAAAGGAATACGACCGCATCGCCGCCGAGGGTAATGCGCGCCAGAATGTCGACGCGAAGGCGCTGGTTTCCGCGTCGAACGATATCATCGAGGCGAAGATGAAAATCGCCGACATCGACGCGAAGCTCGCGGCCGACTGGCAGAAGCAGGTTGATGCAACGGAGACCATCCGGCGGATCGAACAAAGCATGTGGCCGCTTGAAGAGCAGCGTGCCGCAGCGGCCGAACGACTCGCCGCGGCAGAGGAACGCCATAATGCGGTTTTCAAAACCGACGCGAATGGGAACATCCGATTCGACCTGGAAGAGGCGACGAGGACGCAGCTCGAACTGGTGAAGGCGAAGCGTGAGCTTTACGATATCCAACAGCGAATCGACGCGCAGAATAAACCGGAAAAGCAAGAGCCGCCACCGGTGCCGGTTGAGGGTTATTTTTCAAAGGAGCTTCGTGCTCGCACCCTCTCCGGAATCTCAGCGCTGTCTGATGGCATCGCGGGCCTCATCACCGGCACGCGCCAGTGGGGTGAAATGTGGCGCAGCGTCGGACTGCAAATCATCCAAAGCCTCATTCAAATGACCGTTCAGGCGTTGGTATTCCGGACCATCATGGCAGCGGCGCCGGGCTTCGGCGCGTTTTTGGGAATCGCCAGCATCTTCGCAGCCGGTGGCGGCTCGTTTGTGACGAATGGGCCGACACAGTTCACCGTGGGCGATAACCCTGGCGGCGTTGAATTGGTCAATGTCATCCCACTCTCGGGAAAGGGCCAGACGAAGGTCAATGGCCAGAACGTCGCCATGGCTGGCGGTGGGACTGCGCTCGTTGGCGGGGGTTCAGGCAAGGGCGGCGCGATCAACGGCGGCACCTTCTACATCGACAACAGCAACGCGGATGCGGCCGGCGTTGCCCGTCTTGAGGCGATGATCATGGCGCTAAACGGCACAATCGAGCATCGCGCTCTTTCCGTCATATTCGAAGCAAGGCGACGCCGCTTCGGAGGATTCCGGTAATAATCAACGCGCGCCAGCCGCGCACCTCACACCATGCCAATGGCCACCCCCACTTTCGACCCGACCAAAACCGTTGTCGGTCGCAATAGCATCGTCACAATCACCATTGGCGGCGCGCCGACCAACTTGCTCGGGAAGTTGATGGATTACGTCGGCACACTCGATCTCGGCCGACTACTCGCGCCAGGCGCGAGCAACGGCCCCGCCTACACTGCGCGAGTCTGGGAGAAATCGCGTGCTGAATTTCTCAAGTTTGAGGTGAAGGAAATCAGCAAGTTGATCACGCTGCTCGGCTCACTTTCCGGAAAGAAGGACGGAACGTGCACCGCGTGGGTTCGCGATCCCGACGACGCAGCCGATACGGCGGCGCTGAAGACGGACGACTTTGCCTGCTCGATTTACGCCGAGGGTGACATGCGATTCAATGAGCAGGGCGAGGCAGTGCGCACGCTCGTGATCGAGAGCCGGAAAGATGGGCCGATCACATTCACCGCGGACGCCAGCACGCTGTAACTTTAACCTCGCTCATCGTTATGACCGACCAAGACGCCAAAAACACTCTGCTCGATCTGCTTGGTTTGCCACGCGGCGCCAGCGATGTCGCAATCGCCGTCAACGTAATCGCCCGGACGATGGAAGGCGCGGACGCCGATGCCATGGAGGCAGAGGCACGGCGATTATTGGACGCGAACCCCATTCCTGTTCAGGACTACAGGGCGTTGGCGATGCATGCCGCCAGCGGCCTGGCTGGCATCACAGAAACCGACGAAGCGGTCGCGCGACAGATGGGCAACTCGCTGGCGTCGCTCCAGCGTTACGGTCGCAAGGTCAGTTGACCGGGCTCCGCGTGCGGGTCGGTCGACCGTTCCAGCCGCCCTTCGACCGAACAATTTTCCCTGGAACCTGGAGGCTTCTGGCGTGCGCCACAATTGTTCGCTGAAAGGTTCGGGCTGACCCTAAACCGCGACAATTCTTGTGCTTCCGCTGGCTAGGGCGGCCGACCGGCTATCACCCTTGATTCGCACAATATCGCACCATTTTCGACCAGATCGCGATCATTTGCCCCGAACGTGGTCATCCGAGAGCAGATGGGCTTGCGGCTGCCAGGCCAGCCTACCGCTGACGGCTACTTAGGCGGGGAGCGCGCGAATTACCCGTTCAACGATTTCGCCCGCCGGGTGAACCGGTGGACGAAGAAGTAATAGATCACGCCCAGCACCGCGAGGGCACCGACCAGCCAGAGCGCGACGCGGTGCAGCTCGCCTTTCATCAGCGCGGGGTCGTTGTGGGCCTTGAGGCCGACCCAACACAGCACCGCACACCAGACGGCGGAACCGAGCAGCGTGTAGATCGAAAACTTCAGGTAGTTCAGCCGCACGATGCCGGCCGGAATGCCAATCAGGTGGCGCACGACGGGCAGCAGCCGGGAGGCGAAGATCCCGAAGCTGCCAAACTGCGCCGCCCATGTTTCCGCCTGGAT
>ORJL010129649.1_pt1 | contig 17348 bp, 6 predicted proteins | sample 1779941 | NCBI WGS metagenome assembly ORJL01 (sample SAMEA104232317, study PRJEB22302) | groundwater metagenome | biome: forest; feature: aquifer; material: groundwater | place: USA | collected 2011-08-07 | depth 5.8 m | reverse complement strand
GTTTATGGATGGAAGATTTAAAGACGAAGTGAAAGATTATGCCGGTATGGAAGTAAAGCCAAAGGATGATCCCACTCGAACCGATGTAGAAATTATAAAATACTTGGCGCGCAAAAATCTTTTATTTAAAAAAGAAAAATTTGAGCATAGCTATCCGCACTGCTGGAGGTGCGAATCTCCTCTTTTGAATTACGCGACATCTTCATATTTTGTCGCAGTGACGAAGATCAAGCCCAAGATGCTGAAGAACGCCAAGAAGATAACATGGATGCCGGAGCATATCAAGGAAGGGCGTTTTGGCAATTGGCTTTTGGGCGCGCGCGATTGGGCGATATCACGCCAGAGATTTTGGGGATCGGTTATGCCTCTATGGCTATGCGAGTGCGGTGAAAAAAGAGTTTTTGGATCAGTTGCGGAGCTTGAAGAGGCAAGCGGAAAGAAAGTGACGGATTTGCACAAGCATATTGTTGATGAAATCACTGTACCTTGCAAGAAGTGCAAAAAACAAATGAAAAGAATTCCGGATGTTTTGGATACATGGTTTGATTCCGGTTCAATGCCGTACGCGCAAAAACACTATCCTTTTGAAAATAAAAAAGAATTTGCAAAAATATTTCCAGCGGAATTTATTGCCGAAGGAGTGGATCAGACCATTAAGTGGTTTTATTATCTGCATGTTATCTCTACGGCAATAAAAAGCAATATAGCCTTTGAAAATGTTGTAGTGAACGGAATTGTGCTTGCCGAGGACGGAAGAAAAATGTCAAAACGCTTAAAGAATTATTCCTCTCCTGATGAAATATTTGAAAAATACGGAGCGGACGCAATGCGCTATTATCTTGCGACATCGGGCGTGGTAAAGGCGGAGGACTTGAAATTTTCCGAAAAAGAAGTTGTAGAGCTTTACAGAAACGTCATTATGCTCTTAAATAATGTTTTAGAATTTTACAAAACATATTCTTTTCAAATCCCCTCTCCCTCGGTGGGAGAGGGCAAGGGAGAGGGGGGTAAGCCACATATCCTTGATCAATGGATAATAGCGCGCCTCAATGAGTTGACAGAAGAGGTGACAAAGAATCTCGACGCATACGATCTCGTGCGCGCGGCACGCCCGATTGAAAAATTCATACAAGACCTCTCAATATGGTATTTGCGACGAAGCAGAGAGAGATTTAAAGAAGGCGACACTTCGGGGATTATTGTGTTCGGAAATGTGCTTTTGGAACTTTCAAAAATAATGGCGCCATTCACTCCTTTTATAGCTGAATATGTATACAAAAATGCCGGAGGTAAGCTTGAGTCTGTGCACCTTGAAGACTGGCCAAAATCAGATGTAAGATTTAAGATTAAAGATTCTGAGAAAATTTTAGAAGATATGGAAATTACGAGAAAAATTGTTGAGATGGGGCTTGCGAAGCGCGCAGAAGCAAAAATAAAAGTACGCCAGCCGTTACATGAATTACGAATTACGAATTACGAACTATCCGATGAATATGCCGAACTTATAAGGGATGAGTTGAATGTAAAAAAAGTTGTCTATAGAAAAGGAAATGAACTAAAGGTTGAGCTCGATATGAATATTTCAAAAGAACTTATGCTTGAAGGAGACGCGCGCGAGCTTATCCGGCAGATTAATAATATTCGAAGAGAAATGAATCTTACCATTAAGGATCGGGTGAACGTATATTACTCCGGAGAAATTAGCGATATAATAAAAATGTTTGAGAAAGATATCTTAAAATCAACTTTGTCTGAAAAGATAATACATGGCGCAGGGGAAAAAGATATACTTGTGAATGGAAAAAAAGTTATGATAAAAATAGAAAAGATTTAAAGCACGCGTTTTTATTAAAAAGAAAAAAGACCCAGTATATTGTGGGTCTTTTTGAATAAAGGGCAGCTGCCCAGGATACGCCGTGGATTGTGGTTGGTGGAGTGTCCACTACGTTTTACGTGGTGGTAACAACCTAAGCAGCTGCTTTTCTAATTTTTTTGGAAAGAGCGATAATATTTTATATTATATGATAATAAAGTGATTGTCAAGAGCCCATATACTTGATACTATACTAAAAGCATAATACAGAGATATGATATCATATTTACGAGGAAAAATTATATATGTGAGCGGACTCTTAAAAAAGGGCGCGTATGTCATTATTGACGTAGAGGGCGTTGGCTATCAAGCAATAATTTTAGCCCGCCATATTGGATTTTTCAAAAAAGATTCAAACGCGGAGATGTTCGTTCATCATCACATATGGCAGGACGGCCAGGAGCTTTTTGGCTTTTTACAGATGGAGGAGATGCAATTTTTCAAGCTCCTTATTGATGTTCCGGGAATAGGTCCGAGATCCGCTCTCAATATTTTAGATAAAGCGGAGATAAAAGATATCCAAAATGCCGTGCTCTCCAACTCTCCCGATATGCTGGAAAAGATGAGCGGCATTGGAAAAAAGACCGCTGAAAAAATTGTTTTGGGCCTCAAAGAGAGCATTCAAAAAATTTCTGACGGAAAAAAAGAAGAGCATTATGATTCCGACGCATTTGACGCCTTGATATCTTTGGGTTTCACATATGATCAAGCGCGCAATGTCCTCTCTCAAGTTTCAAAGGATTTGTCGGTGGAGAAAAAAGTACAAGAAGCATTGCGGCTTTTGGGAAAAAAGTAGCTAAATACGCGCCCGTAGCTTAATTGGATAAAGCGCCTCCCTCCGAAGGAGGAGATTGTGCGTTCAATTCGCACCGGGCGCATATGTTTATTCATACTATTAATATAAAGGTTAGACTTATTAAATCTAATATTTTTTTAAGAGCGTTTATTTATGATATACCCAGAACACGGTCCATCGCCTGAAGAAATGGGGATTGAACGAGAATTAAAAAAAAATATCAAGGAATTTTTATCTGAAAAAAAAGAAGTAAAAGAAACAGAGCTTTCAAATGAAGAAAAAGAAGCCTTTGGCGAAGCATGGGTTGAAATGATTGTTGGAAGTGGCGAGATGCCAAAAGATTTCGGCGAGTGGAACAATGAAAAGATAAAAGAATGGCTTTCGGAAACAGTATCAAGCGCGACCGCCGACGTTGTGAAGGCATGGGGATTGCCAGAGCCAGACGATCTGTGGGAGAACGCAGAAAAACAGGCAAAGAAGAAAGGTAAAAACAAAGTGGAAGTTGAGGATATTTATATTCAAGAAGTGCGAAAAGAAATTCGCGCCTTTAGCGATCAAAATAAGAGCGAAAGAAGCCTCAAATGGGATTCATGGCCTAAGATTATGAAAGAAAACAAGGCATTCAATTGCGTCGGAGGAACGCTTGTTGGTAGCTACTATCTGGAAATGCTTCAAAAAATGAAAGACGCTGAAGTATATTTTGGAAATCCATACGAGCACGCCGTAAATATTGTAAAGAAGAAAGATGGAGGCTATATATATGCGGATTTTACCAATAACAATATAAAAAACATCAAAGCGAAAACAGTTGAGGTTGGAGGAGTACAGGCGCTTGAAGTTGATGATTTAGGCATTGATTATCAATTAATTCCTATACAATCAGTAGAAACAGCTTCAGGGAGTATCATTGGAAATCTTGCATCGTTGAAAAATGACGCGGAAAATCCTCCAAAGGCAAAAACGCCTTTAGAGGAAAAAGAAATACAAGAGGCTCAAGAGTATCTCAAACTTCATAAAGAAACATTTGACGCATTAGATTTTGACAAGGTATTGAAAGTTTTATATCCGGATCAATATAATCTTTCAACATCGCCTGAAATGGAAAAAGAAAAAAAACGCCTGGATATTCTTGAAGATTTTGATAAAGATATGCGTGAGTATACCAATAGCCTTTCGATACCAGAGCGCGTGAGAGTATTGCGAGAAGCTAAAAAAAATATTCGAGACGTTGAAAATGCAGTAAAAAATCTTGAGCTGAGCGATGATTTTCTTAAAAAAATGAGCCCAGAACTTAAGCACACCCTAAACTTGCTTCTTCAAAGTCTTATTATGACAAAAGAAAAATATGGTGGCGATATTCAAGAAGAATTTGGAGAAAGATTTTTAAAAAAATTGAAAGACGCAAAACAAATAAGAGATAATATTTTGAGATTATAGAAAATTTTTTTTGTCATCCTGAGCCCTGCGAAGGATCTTATATACTTCCTTAAAATGCGAGATTCTTCTCCGCCAGCTGCCGGATCAGAATGACATCCGTGAAAAGTTAAAAGGAATCCATTTGGATTCCTTTTTAAAGATCACTGAGGCAAGCCATCGATGGCTTGGTCAAGAGAATAATTCGCGATGCCAATCATTTTAAGAATGATTTGAATTATGCCCGAGGCTACCTCAGGGAGAAGAGCTTGAAGCACAAGGATTATAATAACGAGTGTGAAACCCGCTCGCAATGCATGAAACATATGTTTAGCATTATGTATTAAATAGAGAGGGTACACTAATAGGATGACGAATCCTCGTGTTAAGCTTTTTTAGCTTTGCCCTTCTCGATTCTGTTAACGAGTATTTCGTCAAAATACATTAACAAAATGAGAGGGGCAAATATTGTAGAGTGCTAATATTCCTTTGTTATATACTATTCCATTCATTAAATAATGTCAAGCATCTATCACATTATTGATTTTTATATACCACATAGAGACGTACCCCATCTCGAAGGGCAAACTCTTCATAGGCAAAACTTTTTGGAACTTGTTCTTCAGAGAATAGAGAGTCTCGCACTATGAAAATTGTAAAATTTTCATAATCTTCATACTTAAATGACGCCGTGTCCGGAAGATATTCCACGTTTTTTTTGTAAAGATAAAAAGGCAATGGCCAGTATTCGTTTGAAACAATTAAAATTTTATCTTTTGGGTCATATACGGAATTAATTTTTTTTATAAGGTCAAAAATAGTCGCGTATGTATGAACGTAGGCAAACGCATTGTTTGACTGCCATGGATACCAAATATTAGTATAGAAAGAAAAAAATAAAAGATACGCAACGCTCACAGAAGCAAAGATTATCTTTTGAATTTTTTTCAAAGGGATATGCTTATATCCAACTCCGGCAAGATAGCACATGGGCACGGTGATATTAACCACAAGCCACGGCATTTTATACTTAATTATGCTATATATTGCCAAATTCCAGAGGAACCACAGCGCGACATTTTTTGAAAATATATTCTTCCAAGCATAAAAAATTCCAAAAATAGCAAATATTAAAATCGGCAGTTCGTATCTCACAAGTATTCCAATATAATAAAACCACGGCTTAAAATGGCCGCTGTCAGAGTAGCCTCGTTTGAGCCACGGAAAAATTCCTCGGATCGATTGGATCAATCCTTGCATATTGTTAAAAAATGCCGTAAAAAGGGCAACGTAAATAAGCAAGAAAAGAATAATTGAGATATAAACAAAAAAACGCTGTTCGTGCCAGTGAATTTTTTTTATATTGTTTATTTCCAAGGAAAGGAGTATTGCAAATAATAACAAAAGAATAACGGATGTTTCTTTTGTCGCAAGCATAAGAGCGATTGCGATTGAAAAAAATGGAAGGTAGCGAAGATCATTGTTTTCAAAAATTTTTGTAAAAAAAACTATTGCCAAGGACGAAAAAAACACAAGCGCTATTTCATGGATGGAATATCGGGAAAAATAGAGAATACTTGGTGAAATAAGCAAAAAAATCAATGTTGCGTATGGCTCAAATATTTCTTTTTTCTTTATCAAAAAGAGCGGAATGAGTGCAAGTAATATTCCATATGTTGCCGCGGGCAGACGGAGAGAAAATTTTGAAACGCCAAAGAGCATAAACGACAAAAAAATAGAAAAAAAATATAATGGCCCGTGGTAGTTGGCCGGGTCATACATAAATTTTCCTTGCTGAATAATCTGCTCGGCAAAAAAGAAATTAACTCCCTCGTCATGGTGAAGCGGCCTGATATGCAAATATGAAAGGCGCGTTACAAGCGCAACCGCGATAATAAAAAAAACAATGAGTGTATTTTTTTTCATAGTGTTTCACTACATATATTTTATCAGAAAAAAGCAGGAAAGAAAAATGCATTTTTATTTTTTTAGTATAAAAATTCAAGAAATGGGTATACTAAAGGAGTTGGAACAAGAGTGGGCTTTACAAGATTTAAAAGATATGCTATACTAATATCAGCGCCCCAAAATAGATATTTTTTTATCTCAAGGGGCTTTTTTATTTGCCAGCAATTACTAACCAAAATCAAATATATGCGCGTTATTTTTAAAAAACGGAAGAAATATGATTATTTTTTTGTGCATTTGTATTCAGTGACCGCAACTTCCGTGCTTATCGGCGCGTATTTTATATTTGCCAGCCAAATAGTGAGGGCGGCGCAGCTTATTACATAAAATATTATTACAATTAAAAAAATAAAAACAAAAAAATATGGAGAATTCACAAGCAAAAAATATAAATAAAAAAGGATGGTATGCAAGTTTTCACGAACACATCTACTTGCATGCGTATACGGCGTTCGCAACCACAATAGTCATTGTGGCTTTTTTTATCTTTGCGATGCAGGTAGCATCAGCAACATCAAAGATTGCAAACAATCCAAAAATTTTGGGAGTTGCATATTCTACTTCACCAACGCCCACAGCGTCGGTAAGCCCATCTCCAAGCACGACTGTTTCGCCAACGCCCACAACATCTTCTTCTCCTTCAAGCACGCAGACACCCTCGCCATCCCCGGCATCTACCGCAACTCCAACACCAAGCACGACTGCCATACCAACGCCCACAACATCTTCTTCTCCTTCAAGCACACAGACACCCTCGCCATCTCCAAAATCCACTCCAAGCCCAACCCCAAGCAAAACTGCCTCGCCAACGCCAACACAGCATGTAAATTTTGACGCAAAGGTAGTATCTGAACCAGGGCCCGGGACACTGGCATTAAATGTTCGAATAATTAACAACGGCGATCCAATAACAGATCTTTGGATTCGTGCATCGAAAGAGACCGAGGGTAGAGTTGCGTTTATTCCCTATGTTTCGCACACATCCCTGGGTTCTAAGGAGATACTTAATTTTAAAGTGCTACCATGGGCAGTAGGTGAAGATGGACTATTTGTGAATCTGCTTATTTCTGCATCTGATGTGACCAAGGAACTCGCTCTTAATTTTACTCGGATTCAACCAACAGCTTCTCAAGAGAAATTCCTCCGTGGCGACGTTGATGGCGATGAATCCATTTCTATAAATGATATTACCACTCTTAGTAATTATCTTTACAGCGCATCCGCTATATCATGCGAGGATGCCGCGGACACAAATGATGATGGTCGCATTGACATATCGGATCTTATAAACCTTTCTTCTTATATTAGCTATGGAGGAGACAGATTATTGCCATCGCCCGGTTCAAAGACAGCGGGTATTGATTCTACAAAAGACAGCTTAGGTTGCCAGAAGTATCCTTTAGAAAAAAAGTTAGTTTCCCCCGTCATCTCAATAAAACACAAGCCTTTAAACGTAAATGTTTTGTCATTTATTGATACGGATAAAGACGGCGTTAACGATTTTGATGAAAAAAATGTATTTAAAACAGATCCCCTTAATACCGATACAGATGCTGACGGATTTTCTGATGGGCAAGAAGTATCTACTGGCCATGATCCAAAAGATCCAGCGCCTTCTGCGAGTATTGCATTTTATGCATATGGCAAGCCAAGAATGGATATAAAGTCAGAGCAGGCTTGTTATAACGATTTTGTAAAAAGATTTAATGTGCTTAAGGGAAAAAAATCTGTAAAGAAATCATTTCTTGATTTTTCCAAAAAAGCATCCTGCTATGGCGGCTATAATGATTCAAGTATTGTCGCGTCACTTAAGAATTCATCCCTCATTCACGCTTCAATTCCGGCATCCGCTTGGACAAAAAGAAACACAGGCAATAGTGAAAATATCCAAAATGCCCAAGGAGGAGGCGCCGGCACTTCGCAATTACTAAAAGTTGTGTCTCCGCAATCAAAAAAATTCCGAAGAGGCGATGCCAATATTGACGGAAAAGTTGATATAAGCGATATCGTTAGGATAACTGAAATTTTTTCATCTACAAAAAAATTACAATGCGAAGACGCGGCCGATGCCAATGATGACGGCGCGATAGATTTATCCGACGCCATTTATCTTTCATCGTGGTATAGCCTTGGAACCGTTCAAGAGTTACCTGCTCCCGGCGCCTTTACTCCCGGATATGACCCAACACCTGATTCTTTAGGTTGTGAAACCTATCCTTACTCGGGCGATATCGGAACTCTATCAATTGAATCTTTAGAATCTGCTGGCACAACAAAGAAAAATACTAACAATGTATTGCTTGGAAAGTTTAAATTTTCCGTGAATAATGAGCCAGTTGCAATATCCATGCTTGATGTACATTTTTTACTAAAGAATCTTAGGCCTGATTTGTCAGATCTTATTACTGGCGTAGCCATTAAAGATGAAGCAGGGAGAGTGGTTGCAGGACCGAAAGATTCTTCATTGAGATTATCTGATAAAACGAGAATAGTGATTTTTACAGATAAAGTCGTAGTTCCGATTGGCGAAAATATATATTCAATATATGGGAATATTGGAAACAGTTGGAATTTCGGTGATAGTATTACAACTTTTATAATTCCAAATGAATTGGTTATAAAAGGAGTTGATTCCGAGCAGATTATTATCGCAAACCCTGCCGGTGAAGTAAGGGCTCCGGAAGTAAAAGTTGTTGAAAATGATAAGCTAATTATCTCTCTTTCTCCCCAGCCTCAAAGCCAAACAGTATTGCCGGGTCAGAAAAATGTCGAGGTCGCGAGAATAGTTTTTGATGCAACTAAATTTTCAACCAACATACGGGTAAAAAGATTTTCTTTCTTAATTAAAGGCATTGATGCTTCCCCATACATTATAAATAATTTGAGGTATGTGATAGATAATAAGCCCCATGCTCCTTCGGGAGAGAGTTATAGATGTTTAAGTTTACAATCATGCCGAGAAAAGAATACGACTTTAAGGGTATTAACGAGCTTTTTTTATGACTCAAACCCTTTAATAGTGCCTTTTAGAAGTAAGGTGGTCATAAGTATTGTTGGAGATATTTCTTCTGACGTTGTCTCTGGCGCCTTTCAGATACAAATGCAAGACGAAGAAGCAATCGCAGAAAATATTGACGGCGCTGCTGTAGAAGTTCAATATATTCCAAGTGAAGGCGGGATTTTATCCATATCAAAAGGGAGTACATTATCAATTGGCCTTGACTCTTCAGTAATGCCATCACGGCTTGTTGTTGCCGGTTCATCCATGGTGCCAATGACTGCAGTTCGATTAAGCGCAATAAAAGAAGATATAGACATCACTCAGTTTGTTATAAGAGTGGTTGATGGAGGCCTTAAGGGAACGGGAATCGGAAGTTTTGAGCAAATTTCTAAGTTTTATCTCAAATTTGATGGCAATGTAGTAGGGAATACTTCTGGTTATAGCATAGGCGCTTCGAACATGACCATTACTCTTGGAAGGGGCGATCTGACTATTCCAATGGGTACTGTTGGAAAGAAACTGGAAGTTCTTGCTGACCTCTCGAGGGTTGGAACCAACGAAGCAGGGACAGACAATGCTGACATTAAACTAGGATTAAACGGTAAGAATGGTTTTGTTGCCGTTGGCAATGGTTCAAATGGAATAGTCGCAAACGCAAACAAGATCTACAATGATTCAACGGGTTCGGCGGTCATTCTCCACAAGGCGGTTCCACAGATAGTTATGATTACTCCCGCGAATACGCTTAGCACGAGTTCAGCGCTCCACGAAGCAAAGATCACGGCAGTTGGAGGCAATATCGGTATCTTCCGTTTGTCTTATGTGACAGCAATTTCTGCAGGCGTTGGTTTGACTAATGCTTATACAAGACTTGTATCATGCGGAGGCGGTTGTGGGGGAATAAACGACGGCTCACAACTTTCGGATACAAAAACAACAGGAATGGGGGCTATACCAGGAATTAATGTATGGAATATGGCCATAAGCGCAAATCAGTCGCATGGCAAGAGCTTATTGAGTATTGCCAATGGCGCTACCGCTATCATTGATTTCATTGCAACAGCCACCCTGACAAGCAATGTCGATACCGTATCAACGAGCTTGCTTGGAGATACCGCATCTACTATGACTGATAACCTTACAGGCGCGACAGCAGCGGCATTTACTCTTAATAATCAAGGCGACTTTGTCTGGTCAGATTTCAGGAATACTGAAGTCACCACATCTGGCGGCCTTACAAGTCCTCAGTGGTTCAACGGTTATCTTGTTTCTGGATTAGGTTCGACTGCTACAAGCACGCCAATAACAATTGCCGAGGGAGGCGTTCCAGGAGCGGGAAGTGCTGGTGCGGGACTTGATGCTTCGGCTTTGCCTAAGCGACTTGTGGTCGCGGGAAGTAGCGCAGTACCGCTCACCGATATCAGATTAAAGGCGACCAACGAATCCATTGATATTACCAAGTTGACTGTCACGGTCGCGGACGCGAAAATTAATTCGGCAGTTGGCGATTACACGCAGATTTCAAAAGTTTACCTTAAGCTTGATGGCACTATAGTTGGATCTCCCTCGGGTTATAATATGGGCTCGGCAAATCTCACCATTAATCTTGTGAGAGGCGACTTAACCATTCCAGAAGGCAATATTGGAAAAAAATTGAGCGTCCTTGCGGATATTGTTCCAATAGGGACTAATTTTCCCGGAACAGAAAGCGCTGATATCATACTGGGTTTAGGCGGGAAAGGTTCTGATGGATTTACGGCAACTGGCAATATTTCAGCCGCTCTAATTCCGGTATCGCTTAATGATACCACGGGATCTGCGGTTGTTCTCCATAAATCAGTCCCACAGATAATTATGGTTGCTCCCACAAATAAGCTTTCCGCGACATCGGCGCTCCACGAAGCAAAGGTTACCGCAGTCGGGGGAAATATTGGCATCTATCGTTTATCTTATGTAACAACTACTTCTGTAAATGTTAACTTGACAAATGGTTTCACGAAACTTATATCGTGCGGAGGCGGTTGCGGTGGAATTAGTGACGGAAGCCAACTTGCCACAACAGTAGCTACGGGATCTGATGTTGTATCTGGTGTTAAAATTTGGAATATGGCAATTAATCCAACACAGTCGCATGGCAAGAGTTTTTTGTCTATTGCCAATGGCGCTACCGCTATCATTGACTTCATTGCCACGGCCACCCTGACAAGCAATGTCGATACCGTATCAACGAGCTTGCTTGGAGATACGGCAACAACTACTCCGGAAGAAAGCGCATTCGCATACAAAATATTAAATCAGGGAAATTTTGTGTGGTCGGATCTTAATATAACGGAGGCAAGTTCGGAATCGGGCTTAGCTGCAAAGCAGTGGTTTAACGGATATCTTGTGGCGGGGCTAGGCGTAACATCCACCTCAACCGCAATAAATATTGGCGATTAAAAATTCTAAAGCAGGTTGCCTTAGAGATAAAACAAAAACTAATTCATAACGCAATAAATTTATGGCGCAAGAAAAAAACAATGCGGTGCAAGAAAGGGTATATGTGCAAATCTATTCAGCATTTGCAACATGTCTCATTTTTATGTCATACTTTGTGTTTTCATTGCAGATAATTTCTGCAACCAACGCACTAGCGCGTTTATCGTAATTTTCATTGAATAATTCCATGGAAATTTATAAAACCGGATTTTTCGCAAGAAATCCGGTTTTATTGTGGATAACATTTGAAAAATTTTATAATTTATGCTATAGTATAATTATTATAAATTAATTAATAATTAAAGCCTATATTTATGCTACATAATAATAAAAAAACCTCTGCCCTATATTCGTATATTCCCCTCACAATTACTGCTTTTGGAATAGTATTTTTTGCACTAACATTGCATATTGTCCGTGCAAAAAATTCCGAAGGATTGGTAGGTGGATATACAATATCTGTAAGTCCTACTCCTTCCGAAACTAGCTCCACATCATACTCGCCAAGCCCAAGCAGCACGGCAGATACTCCTGTTTTGGGTCTTATAATATCAAATATCAAAGTTACCCAAATTTCAGCGACAAAAGCAGTTGTTTCATGGAACACCAATTCTGCCTCAAATAGCTTTGTAGGTTATGGGGAAAATACAAGTTATGGCAACGCAATGGAAGGTGAAAAAAGCGCAATGTCGCACTTGGTTTATGTCAATAATTTGAAACCAAATACTTTATATCATTTTAATGTTTCAAGCAGAAATGAATCTGATGTTAACGCAAAATCAGTAAATAGCCCAGATAATACTTTTAGAACATTAAGCGCGGGGTTTAAGCGAGGAGATGCCAATCAAGATGGAAAAGTAGATATATCTGATCCAAGCGCCATTAATAATTATTTGAATAAAGGAGCCCTATTTTCTTGTCTTGATGCCGCTGATGCCAATGATGACGGCATGATAAATACAAAAGATTCTGAATACATTTTGAATTTTCTTTTTAACGGTGGTACGGCGCCCGCGGCGCCTGGGGCATTCTCTGATGGTACGGATAGCACGCCAGATTATTTACAATGCAGGGATTATAATGTAGATTATGGGCCTGTGTCATTGTCAAATATTGGCGCCTCTTCTATTACCTCAAATTCAGCAACGGTTGCATGGAATACCAATTATCCTGCTTCGGGCTATATGACATATAGCACGGACGCTTCGGTTCCTACCGGATCTTCTTATATTCAAGAGTCGGGAAATTACAATTCGTCACATTCAATTCGCCTCACTGGCTTACTGGCAAATACAAAGTATTATTATAAAGTAGATTCTTGGATTACTTTAAGCAATCGAGCGATAAGCGCAGTCTATCCTTTTACTACACTTCAAGCACAGGCTTCCCCGAGTCCTAGCCCAACCGTAACGCCAACGCCTACTCCGGCGACAAGCCCTTCGATATCTCCAAGTCCAACCGCTTCTCCTTCGGCAACTGCTTCGCCGGAAAGTGGCAAAACTTTTAAAGGTGATGGAACATATCGCGTAGTCAAGGGGGATACCATTATCATTAACAATGGCGGCAGGATAGTTGTGGCAGATTTAGCTTATAATAACTACGGAGCGCCAGGAACCGATAATTTAGCCTTTGGTGAAATACGTTTTCATATCTATGGTTCAAATAATATTTTTGTTACTACCACTCCATGGTTAAGACCAAGTTCACCAAATCAGATTTATAAGTATTCATCTGTTGGTAATGCGGGTGTATCTATCGTTATTGGTACTATTGCCGGTGGATCATGGTCAGATGTGACTGCTAGTTCATATATTGTAGAGTCAGGAACCCCAAACCCAACTCCAAGCCCAAGCGCATCGCCATCCCCAGTGATTAGTTATAGTTGCGCATCTATGTCCATTACCATTCCATCGGTGTGCGTGAGTCTTGATAGTTCCTCGCCTTCAGCAGGCGCTGTGAAGTGGGGACAAAAAGATGTGGTTTTTGCGAAGATTCGCCTTACAGCTTCAAATCTTAAAACAAATCCGCTTGATAGCATTCAGGTGGGAACAAAGTCCAGCGATCCAAATAAAAAAGTTACCAATATTAGGGTTTATAACGGCAATCAATTAATCGCGTCTGGCCTCAACACCCTTTTTGATAACGGAGAATATTTTTATACATGGAAGAGCGCGAGTCCAAGACTGGAGATTCCTGCCAACAGCAGTGTTGTTTTATCGATTGTGGGTGATATTTTAGAAAACAGTTCTGGAACTATAAATCTTGGAGTATATGGATTAAATTTTGTGTCACCAGGAACAGTAGCTTGTTGCATGCCAAATGTTGGAAGCGATATGACTATTATTGGATCAGGAATCGTAAACCCAACTCCAAACCCAACCGCTTCTCCTTCGGCAACTGGTTCACCAAGCAATTCTCCAGTGCCAAATCCATCTGTATCGCCAAGCCCGTCGGCGAGCGCAAGCCCGGTTATTATTTCACCGCGATCTGTGCCGGCAACATTCCGCAGAGGTGATATAAATAGCGATGGTTCAATAGATCTTTCAGATATGGTTGCCATGTCAGATTATCTTAATTACTCCAAGTCGTTGAGCTGTTTAGACGCGGCCGATGTTAATGATGACGGAGTTATTAATTTATCAGACTTTGTATATTTAAGCGCGTGGTATACTCGCGGTGGAGAGGAGCCTCCGGCTCCTGGGCCAATAAATGCTGGCGAAGATCCAACACTAGACAAGCTCGGTTGCAGAAAATATCCAATCACTATCAAAGCAAAGACAAAACCAGTTTCATTGAGCAGTAGGACTGCTCAATTCCCTTATGGCATTGCACGAAAAGTTTTAACAGAAGATAGGGCGTGCACGGCGGACTTGAAGCTCCATCTTGAAAAGAATTTTGGATTATCAATAGCAAACAAAGCAGGGCGATCATTATCTGACGCGTACTGCTATGGCGAATATCCTCTTCGATCTATAAAAGACGTAATAGAGAATGGTCCAAAAATCGGCGCCATTCATCCGAGTCTTGAGTATCCGGTTTGGAAAAAAAGCCGTGATTATAATAGTTATGTAAGCGCATTTGGAGATCCGGCCTCTGTCACCGTTACTCAAACGACATTCCGCCGAGGCGATATCAACAGCGACGGCGCAATAGATATAAGCGATATATTGGCTTTTGCAAATTATATCAATAAAGGCGAGAAACTCTCCTGTCTTGATGCCGCCGATACCAACGATGATGGCGCGGTTGACCTCTCTGACTGGGTGAACTTTATGGCATGGTATAACGGAAGCGGAGACGCTCCAGCGCTTCCAGGTCCAACTACTCCCGGAGTTGATCCAACGGAAGACGCGTTAAGTTGCGCTGAATATCCAAAAACGCAGACAAAAAGCGTTTCCACTCCGAAGTTATTCCGCCGAGGCGATATTAATAGCGATGGAGCTCTTGATATAAGCGACATAGTGGCATTTTCGGATTATCTTAATCGCGCAAAACCGCTCTCTTGTCTTGACGCGGCTGACGTCAACGATGACGGCAGAGTAAATATATCGGATTGGATATCCTTTTCGACTTGGTTTACTCAAGGAGGAGCAGAGCCGCCGGCGCCGGGAACAAAGAATGTTGGTTCGGATCCAACGCCTGATGACTTGGGATGCGACGCGTATCCTGCATAAAAAATATTTTATCATCAAAAAAACCGCCTTACGATAGAGCTCGAGGCGGTTTTTTGTTTTGCATTATAATTGCAGGAAATCAGCATTTATTATACTATAGTATCAGAATATTATGCCATATAATATTAAAAAATTTATACCACGTCCGTTGATTTCTTTGTATCATTTTTTTCTTGCGAAGCTCGCGAGTTTTTATTATAGAAATCCTTCAAAAAAAATGATAGTTATTGGTGTTACGGGCACAAATGGAAAATCCAGCACGGTGCAGATAATAGCCGATATTATTTCCTCTTGCGGGAAAAAAGTAGGCTTTATTTCAACGGCTGAAATGCAGATTGGAAGTATTAAGACGCTTAATGCCTTAAAAATAACAATGCCGGGAAGATTTTTTCTTCAAAAACAAATGAAAAATATGCTTTTGGCTGGATGCGAGTACGCGATTATTGAAACATCATCGCAAGGCATTGAACAGTTCCGCCACATTGGGATTAATTATGACGTTGCAGTATTTACAAATTTAACACCGGAACACATAGAAGCGCATGGCGGGTTTGAAAATTATAAAAAGGCAAAAGGCAAGTTTTTTGAACATCTCACCCGGATGCCGAGAAAACAATTACATGGAAAAATATTGGAAAAAATTTCTGTTGTGAATCTTGATGATCCGCACGCAAGTTATTTTTTGCAGTATTCGGCGGACAAAAAGATAGGATATGCCTTCCACGGCAATTATGATATATCCGGCGTAGAAGAAATGAGGGCAAACAATATAAAGCTCTCCGACCAAGGTTTATCGTTTGAAGTTTTACAATCATCTGTTTATTCCAATCTTTTAGGAAAGCACAATGCTTATAATATTTTATGCGCGCTATCTGTTGGTTTTTCATTAGGATTCCAAATTAAGAAGATGGCGGGCGGATTAAAAAATATTTTTATTCCCGGAAGAATGGAGCTGATAGACGAGGGGCAAAATTTTACAGTAATAGTTGATTATGCCCCTGAACCGCAAGGCGTGGGAAAGCTTTACCAAACAATCGAGCTTTTACACAAAAATAAAATAATTCATGTTTTAGGGTCGTGCGGAGGCGGACGCGATAAGGCGCGAAGAAAAGTTTTAGGGAGAATGGCGGGAAAATTTTCTGATTATGTCATAGCGACAAACGAAGATCCGTATGACGATGATCCCATGGAAATTATCAACGAAGTGGCGCAGGGCGCAAAAGAAATGGGAAAAAAAGAAAACGAAAATCTTTTTATATTCCTTGATCGAAGAGAAGCGATTAGAAAAGCATTGTCACTCGCCCAAGCAAAAGATATTGTGCTCATTACGGGAAAAGGGTGCGAGCAGGCGATAGTGGTAAAAAATAATGAAAAAATTCCTTGGGATGATAGGAGTGTTGCGCGAGAAGAACTGAAAAAAATATTGTAGCAGACTATCCTAGAACTGAAAATTTGAAACAACTAAAAATTGTCATTCCCCCCGATAGCTATCGGGGGGGGGAATGACAGATGGGGTGAATTTCGTAATTTAACGTATTTAAGCAAAAATATTGACAATAAAATATAGATATGCTATATTTTAATATTGATCTTTTCATAAAACTTAGCGTTTTTGCGTGGTGCAAAAACGAGGTTTGTTTCAAGGATTGGACGTGTTTATAAAGAACGTGTCCAGAAGAAAGGAGTAGACAATGTCTACACTGTATTTGGTCGGTCAGATGAATCAGCTCGGGGACGCGCTGGAAACGGCAGGTTTCGCGCCAGACGACGTGACCAAGTTGCGATCATTCCCTCAACTGGGAGAGATCAGAAGCGTTCTCAGGGGCAACGCGAAGATCCTCACGATTAAGCACATCATCGACTGCGACGCCGACCCCCATGTTCCGGATGGCTGGGAAGTTGAGGAGCACCAGAAGGGTGGTCAGTTCGAGTGGGACCCGTCCAGGATCGCTCTCTACCTGTCCGATGGCCAGAAGAACGGCAAGGTCATCGAGGGCAAAAAGCTTCGCAAGGAGCTCGAAGGAAAGCCCGTCCTCAACGCCAACGTTCTCGACTACCTTTTCGCTCACCCGGAACTCATTCCGGAGGAGTGGAAGGAGAAGGCGGTGTTCTTCTGGGGTACCGTTTATCGCTACTCGGATGGCG
>ORJL010461810.1_pt1 | contig 17351 bp, 20 predicted proteins | sample 1779941 | NCBI WGS metagenome assembly ORJL01 (sample SAMEA104232317, study PRJEB22302) | groundwater metagenome | biome: forest; feature: aquifer; material: groundwater | place: USA | collected 2011-08-07 | depth 5.8 m | reverse complement strand
TTCGTAAGCGGCGGAATTCTCCTATCCGCTCTGCGAATGACCGCCTCAAGCCATTCCGTCATCTCCTCTCCGACGTGATGACTCCCCTTCACATGGAATCCGTATGCGGCAAGTTCCGCCTGCATGATGAATAGCATCTCCTGAAATACAACCAGGTTATCTCTTATTTCTTTCGTTTTTTTCCCTTTGTTCGCTTCAGCCACACACCATCCGACCGTCACATTCAGACGGTCGATTGCACCGAGCGCGGCGAAAAGAATGTCTGTCTTCTTCAGTTTCTTCGCACCGAATCCGGTTTTCCCTTTATCTCCGTTGCCGGTGAAAAATACGGTACGCATACGAATATCTTCCATTGTACCGTGCTCTATCGAAAAAATCCCCCGCCCAAGGCGGAGGATTTTTCATATAGGCGCCGTTTACAACGCTTTCATATCATTATCGATGGTCTGAAATTCCTGTTCAAGATTTCCTACATCGATGTTCTCAAGCGATTCATTGATGGCTGCCGGCGTATCCGCAACCGTAGTGGTCGCTTCGGGTGTTCCTCCCGTCGTCGGTGCGGGCACGCTCTCCGGCGCGCCACTCTGCTGCCACCATACGAGTGCGGCAACTGCCGCGACGATGACGACTGCCGCGACGATGAGTCCCGTCTTCTTCGAACCGTTCGGCGCCGCTTGCATTTGAGTATCCATAGTAATGTGTGTTAGTGGTATGACCTTTTATTGTGTACTGGTTGCTTCCGTCGGAACGGTAGTGGACGCGGGCTGAGGGGCCGGCGCTACCTCCGTTTCATCGATGCGAGGAATCTGTGCAAGTGCGACTGCGGCTGCATGTACGGCATCCCGAGCGCTCTTCACCACATTCTGTAACGCGGAAAGATCGTCCTTGAGTGCCTTGCGTACCGCTTCCACATCGGCTTTCGGTGCATTCGGATCCTGAATGGTCACCGCATACACCTTCGCGGCCTGAGCCACTACCGCATTGCGGCCGTCCGCAATCGCTTTCTGTGCGGATGCTATCGCGTTACGGACCGACACTACGCTGCGTCCATGTGTTTCCGCCTTGTCCGCTCTGGAGATGATATTCAACACCACCTTGTCCATCTGATCCAGGTTTTCCGCAAATCGCTCGCTCATCCGCGTATTGGTCTCAGAAAGATTCAAATCGAGGCGCTGTACTGCCTCCTTTTTTCTCATATCCTTAATTGCCTCTATCTGTTTCTTCGCCTCTTCGCGTTTCACTTCCATCTGCTGTTTCACCTCTTCGCGCTTCGCTTCAAGCTCCTGTTTGAAACCTTCGCGTTTCACCTCGATATTCAGCTTGAATTCCTCACGGCGCTTTTCCAATTCATTGATAGCTTTCTCGGCGTTTTCCTTGAAATTCGCCTTTACGGTCCCCATCTCATTCCGGAATTCCACCTGTGTCTTCTTCACTTCCGCCCGGAATGTTTCTTGTGCTTTTTTGAAGAGCTCCTGATTCATCTCACGAAGGTCTTTTGCTTCTTCTCTCTTCGTTTCGAAAACCTGTTTTATTCCCTCGCGCGCATTCTCGAATATCTGCTTTTCATTTTCTCGGTCGTTCTCGCGAATCTGCTTTGTCTCCTCACGCATGTTCTCGCGCCGTTTCTGCTCCTCCTCCCGGATGCGCTCCATCGCCTTCTTCGCTTCCTCGGACGGAACGACTCCCGGAAATGCGGGGGCGATAAGACCCGGCCTGTCACTCGGAACGATGCTCGTCCCGGTAGATGTCTGCGCACCTACGAGCCCCGGCACTAAAAGTGTCACTGCACACACGTATGTGATTATTTGTTTTTTCATTGTTGTTGGTTATGTCGTAATTACGACGACCTTTCGACTTATTAAGTATACACGAACACCCGTCTGCGCGGGAAATCCGCTGAATACTGTATATTACGAAGCCGTTTAGTACCGATGTTTCTTACTGGGGAGCGGAAAAAACGGCCTTGTCCGCTTTCCTGTACTTCAAAATGAGTGCGAGTACGAGCCACGATCCTATCACGCCGAACACGAAACCGACGATGATGGTCGAGTCCTTCATAAGAATCCCATACACCAACTACAGGGTGGTGCCGATACTTAAAATCGCGTAGTTAATGAGCGAGAGTTCTCTCGCCGATTTCAGCTTCCATATTTTGTACGCCTGCGGATAGTAACCGAGTGACATGAGGACGCCGATGACTCCGGTTACGATTTTGAAAAATTCCATTGTGGGTGCCTAACGGGAATCGAACCCGTATCAGGGGCTCCACAAACCCCTGTGTTAACCGTTACACCATAGGCACCATACTGCTTTCTGATACTACTTCCAATGCCCGATATTTTCAAATATGCGGCGTCTCTTCTCCCTCGGGGAGCACCTTCGACACCCTTCTCTCCTTTTTGCGGGTATAACGGAGCCGATGCTCCCGTATCGCCTCTTCCGCCGCGGGGCGCGGCACCTCGGTCGGAATACGCGGAGCGTTCACATGAATAGCTTCCTCTATCAGCGCGCCCATGCGCATATATGCTTCGTCTCTGTTCTGTTCGAGTGAGCGCGATTCTTCGCACGATACCTCAAGCTCATCGTCCTTGTTGATGTGGCTCGCGAGTTTCGTACGAAGCCGTTTTTTCGCCGCCTCATCGAGTTTCAACTTCCCGACCGGAACCCATAGTTGTATCTTCGTCGCGCGCTTGTTCACATTCTGCCCGCCAGGACCGCTCGAACGCGCAGTTTGCATCCTCACGTCGTTTTCTTCGAAATAAAGGTTTGAATAGGGCATATTTCTGGCGTTTCCGTCTTATCTATAGTATAACAAGGTGGCATGGATATCCTTGAGAGCTTAGGAGCGCTTGTGCTTCAGTATCCCGCGTGGGCGCACGTCATCATCGGAGTGGCGATCCTCCTTCAGGGAGAACTCGCCATCCTCTTCTCGATGCTGCTCATCGTGAACGGGGAACTCTCATGGGGCGCATTCCTCGCAAGCACCCTTTCTGCACTCATCGTGGGAGAAACCCTCGCGTATTACATCGGACGAACGCTCCGCACAACGCGTTTCGGATGGAAACTCTATCGTAATAAGATTAAACCGAATCGGCGCTACCAGCCGTATTTTTATTATCTGACCACGAACCTGACGAAGCTCCTTATCGCTTCGAAGTTCCTCGTGGGAGCGAACCTCTTCGTATTGCTTCTCGTCGGATGGACGCGCATTACATTCGGTAAATTCTTCAAATCCTATCTTTCGGGACTCGTTCTCTGGTTCGGCTCCATGACTGTGATCGCCTACTTCCTCGTATCCGGCCTGAATTACCTGAAGACGGCGCAGATATTCAAACAGGCGGAATACGGTATCATCCTTATTTTCGTCATTATTTTTGCATCGGAATTTCTTTTGAAAAAATTTGTACAAAAAGGCATGCCCTTCAAGGGGAAGAGCGAGGATATCGGCTCGTTCCTCGAGGAAGAGGAGGAGCTACCGGAAGCGGCGAAACAATAGACAGGGACTCCCCGCGGCAACCAAAAAACTCCTTACGGAGTTTTCTTGTGCCGCGGGAGGGAATCGAACCCCCGACGCCAGCCTCTTCAGGGCTGCGCTCTGCCACTGAGCTACCGCGGCATTTCTAACAATGAACACTTCAAGTATAATCAAATAAACCGTTCAGTCAAAAAATGCCGCACGAACCCATTCTCACCGTACAGGACCTCACGGTCCGCATAGGAACAAACGAAATACTCCGTGATGTTTCTTTTTCGATTTCCCGCGAAGAGGTGCTCGCTATCGTGGGACCGAACGGAGCCGGGAAATCGGTACTGTTGAAAGCCTTACTCGGCATCGTAGAACCGACAAGTGGAACCGTCACCTGGGCGCCGGACGCGCGCATCGGCTATCTCCCTCAGCGTTTCCATGTCGACCTCTATCTCCCGATGACGGTACAGGAATTCCTTAATCTGAAACCAACACGCTCGTTTTCGAACGAGCAGGTGCTCGCGCTCGTGAGCATCGAGAAAGAGTGGCTCGGCCGCCGACTCTCGCATCTTTCGAGCGGACAATTGCAGCGCGTACTCCTCGCATGGGCACTGCTCGACAACCCGTCCATACTCCTTTTCGACGAGCCCACGGAAAACGTCGATGTAGTAGGTCAGGATTCGATTTACTCGCTCCTCCATCATTTGCAGGATGCGACCGGTGTGGCACTCATCATCGTCTCGCACGATCTCCATGTGGTGTACCGCTATGCGAATAGTGTCCTCTGTATCAACCAGAAGATGCTCTGCTACGGAGAACCGGAAACCGCGCTGACGAACGAGAAACTTTCCGAACTGTTCGGCGACCATGCCTACTTCCACCACCATCATCATGACTCCCACTAACCTATGATTCCTCTTGATATCGTCATACTCGCCTCCGGAGTGCTCGCCGCGGCCGCAAGCGGCGTCATCGGCTCGCTCCTCGTCCTCCGCAAGATGACACTCCTGTCGGATGCGCTGTCGCATATTGCGCTCCCCGGCATCGCGCTCGGCCTCCTTTTCAATGTGGCTCCGCTTTTCGGAGGAATCGCCTTCCTTTTCATTGGTGCGCTTCTCATCTGGTACATCGAGACGAAAACGAGGCTTGCTATCGAATCCATTACCGGCGTGCTCTTCGTGACGGCACTTGCGACAGGGGCTCTCCTTATCCCGCAGGAGGAGATGCTCGAAGCGTTCTTCGGCAGCGTACAAAACATCACTCCTTTCGAAGCGGGACTCCAGGCAGTCGGTGCAATCGCGATTCTTGTCATCTCGCTCGTCTACTTGAAACCTCTCACACTTTCTTCCATCGCTCCCGACCTTTCGATTGCCTCGCGCATCTCCCGTGCAAAAATGGAGTTGTTCCTTCTCTTACTCATCGCACTCACCATCGCGGTCGGCGTGAGTTTCGTCGGCGTACTCCTTATGAGCGCGCTTCTCATCGTGCCCGCAGTGACCGCCAAGAATATCGCGGGATCGTTCAAATGGTTCGTCGGTATTAGTATGATGGTGTCCGTCTTTTCGCTGACAACCGGACTCATACTGGGACAAACGTATGGGGTGAATCCGGGACTCGCAACCGTGCTTATAAGCTCATTTTGCTTCTTCCTCAGTTTCATCTTCCGCCGTCGTTCGTAATTCCATATCCTTTGGCCTGCTTACCGGCAGGGCAGGCGTTCGATTCCTAATATCACACAAACAATTGTGCGGTATTCGTTTCAAATGCCCCCTCGGAGGGAATCGAACCCCCATCAAAGCCTTAGAAGAGCTCTGCACTATCCATTGTGCTACGAGGGGAAAGGGCGAGTTTGATTTTAACCCATAATAATTCTACATTAAAGAGCGTACACGGGCCGTAAGTGTAAAACACTTGCGTCCCGGGCGTTCGGAAGAAATGAACATAGAAACGCTCATTTCTCTCCTCACTACGGGCCGTAGTATACCGGTCGTACGCCTGCTTTGGGAGCAGGTAGACCGAGTTCAATTCTCGGCGGCCCGACCAACAATATATTGACATATAAGTATCTTTATGGCAAAAAGATACTGTTATTTACTAACTGCATATTTAAGAAGATGAGGGAGAAAGTATGGCCACTACACGAAAGAAGAAGCGGGTACTTACGAAACAACACCGCGCAATGCTCCTGCGTATCGTCGACCGGAGAATAAGGGAGGTGTCCGAGACAGTGGGCGAACTCGAGCAAACGAACAAGACGCGGGAACAGGAGGATAACCCGGCAGTATCGCTCCTCGAAGCGAGCGGCGCATCGCACGAAACCGAATGCGCGCATATGCTGTTCTCGCGCGAAGGAATACTGCTGAAAGCACTCATGGACGCGCGCCAGCGTCTCGCTCTGGGAACCTATTCGGGGTTATGCGAGACCTGTGACCTACCCATCAGTCTCGCGCGTCTCAAAGCAATTCCCGAAACCGTGTCCTGTATTCACCACAGCGCCGCATAAGGCGCACCCCCGCACATGCGGGGTTTTTTATCGGAGCGATCTGTCGAATTTCTCCATCCGTGTAAGAAATTCCTCATTCAATTCGTTTATCTGCTTCGCTCCCTCATTCGTCTTTTTGAGCGTAGCGTCCACCTCCGCCTTATAGCCCGCGGCATCCCCTTCTGTCGAACGGGCAAGAGCATCAAGGAACGAATTAAGATCCTGCGTATACACGATGAACCGGGAAACGAGCGAAAGTTCCACCGCGATCGCCTGATAGGCTATGCGCTGGCTGTCCATGGACTTAACCTCGGTAAGCGATCCGGCGAGCGCCTTCAGAAGGTCGGCGAGCATCACCGCACTCCGATATGCCTCCCCGTTCGAGGAACGCGCCTCGCTTATCATCTGCTCCACTCGCCCCGCATCCTTCGCCAATTGGGCCGTATGCGCCGCATCTATCTTTTGCCGCGTGGCATCGGTGAGATCCACAATACTCTGGCTGATGGTCGCGGCGCTCTGCCGCGCCACGATGAAATCCTGGGGAACGCTGACCGGCATGGCGCGCGTGGCGCCGTTTTTCAGGGCATAGAACGACCCTCCCACGATGAGTACGGTTACTGCACCCAATATGACCATGCGTATGTGACGTTCTTTCATCACCATATAATTCAGTGTCACCACATCATAGCCGAACGATTTTATTTCTTCAAATATGCGGTGGGACCCTTGCGGAAAAACAGCAATTCTATATTCTTAGACATGCGGTATGTAGGGCAGCACGCGGGTATCGTATAGTGGTAATACCCCAGTTTTCCAAACTGGCGCCAGGGGTTCGATTCCCCTTACCCGCTCCACTTCTAACCCCTGAAATGGGTTTTTTGGTTTCTCGACTTTCGGGACACCCTCTGATACCATAAAAAGCGCTTAGAGACGGTGTTGTTACAGCCTGTTACAGACATTACCTTGAGAAACGGCGGAAAAACCATTTATCCAGGAAACAAAACACCATTCCATTCGTTGTACCTATGAAAGACGAAGAACTGCTCATTCAAAAGGCAAAGCAAGGCGACGAACGTGCATTCGGATCATTGTACGATACAAACCTTTCGCCGATTTACCGCTTCATATTCCTTCGCGTGGGAAGAAAGGAAGATGCCGAAGACATCACGCAGAAGGTGTTCATGAATGCTTGGGAGAATATCGGACATTTCGAATTCAAGGGTTTCCCTTTTTCGAGCTGGCTCTATCGTATCGCTTCGAATGCGGTCATCGATTACTATAGGACATGGAAAGGCGATACGGACATAGAGGCGGTACCGGAAGAATATTTCTCCGAAACACCGAAAGAGGATGAACGGATAGACACTGCGTTCAATCTCACCCATGTACGGGCAGCACTCGCCAAACTTGAGCCGGATCAGCAGAACGTCGTCATTATGAAATTCATAAGCGAACGCTCGAACAAGGAGATAGCCGAGACACTCGGAAAGAGCGAAGGAGCGATTCGCGTCATACAGCACAGAGCATTGAAGCAGCTAAAGGCGATACTTGATGAAGGACCATCTCACCACACAACTGAAGAAGCTTAGTACGATAGAGCCCGATCCCCGCTTTGCGGCCCGCGCGCGCAAGGCGGTTTTGGCGTCCCGTCCGGGATACGCCGGAATCCGCGTTTCGTTCTCTTTTTCCGCATTCCCGATGTGGGCATGGTCGGGAGCCGCGCTGACCACGCTCCTCGTCGGTACGATCGTACTCATACCGCTTGCCCTCCCCCGTCCCACCCTCTCCGCATCATTCAATGCGGAGTCTTTGAGCTCGGAATATGAGAATCTTCCGATCAATATCCAATTGAAGGAGATACGATACGAGCAGACAGTAAACCAGGCGATCACTTCGGCAATCACCGAGGCCACCGATACGAATATGAAACATCTGAATACTTCTCTTATCCAGTCGGAAGAGAAGGACGCGGCACTTGCTGCCACAGAAGACGTGAAAATAAACGCGCTTCTCGATTCGGTACTGCAATAACTACACACTCATGCATATCGCATTCCTTTCCTTATTCCTCGCCGTCGCACTTCTTCTCCCGATAACCACGCCTGCTCACGCACAATCGGAGAGCATGCAGAAAGCGCTCGAAAGCGTGAAGGGTACTCTGGACGATCTCGTTACGGCAAAGGACGAACAGAAACCTGTAGAACTCGGACTCCGCATAGAAGCGCTCAAAAAGGCGATTACTCTCTCCGCTGCCGAAGCGAAGGAACTCCGCGTGAAACTCATTGCGATAGAGGATCTCGACACGAAAACCGACATGTGGCGCGGAGCCATGGCGGATCAGATGAAGAAAGCCGCGGATTATGCGGTTAGCGAGGAAAAATCGATAGAAACGAACGAGAAAGAAATGACACTGGCAGAGGTGAAGGACATCGCAGCCCGTTTCAAGGCATGGCGCGAATCCTCCTATCTCCCCGTCGTGGGCCAGGTACGCGACTATTTCCTTATAGCCCAGGAAGAAAAGACAATCGAAACCGCGAAAAGCCGCTGGCAGAAGATAGACAGCGATATCAAGAAGCTCGAAAAAGCGAAGATAAAGAACATCGAAAGCGTACGGAAAATGCTTACGAATGCCGATTTCCTTATCGCGGGAGGAGAGGCATTAAATCAGGAAGCATGGGCTTCGTTCGTGGATGTCTATATTTCCCGCGCCACTTCGACTGCGGCAACATCTACCGATATGAATGCGACCACGACGGAAACGAATGCCACCTCGACCGACAGCAACGCGACTACCACCGTCCAGGAAAACCCCATAACTCTCGAATCTTCAACTTCTTCGTCCCCGCTCGCATCAAGTACCGATGCGAAGGACGAGCCGGCTCCCCTCCCCCCACCGTCAATAAGAGACCTCGTACACGGGTCTTTGAGTAAAATCAAAGATACCTACAAGGTCTTTATTGATATGAGCAATGTCGTGAGGAAATTGCTCAAGTAACAAAAATCCCCCTTTGCAGGGGGATTTTTGTTTATCTCGTTCTTTCTTTATTACACGCGTGTCTTTAAGGTATAAAAAGGCTTAAAGTACTGCCTCCTTCAAAAGCTTTCCGGCTCTGAATTTCGGCTTCGTCGACGCGGCGATCTGTATCTTTTCGCCGGTCTTCGGGTTGACACCCATGCGCGCCGCCCGTTTCACAACCTTGAATGTGCCGAATCCCGTGATCGCCACTTCTTCGCCGCGGCCCAAGGTCTTCACGATCGTATCGAACATCGCTTCAACCGCCGCCTGCGACTGTTTCTTGGTCTCGATTCCTGCTGCGCTCATGACTGCTTCCACAAGTCCGTCTTTCTTCATAAGATGTTGTCTATTTGCTTAGGTAAATCGACCTTTCGAATGGTTTTATTATATCAGATTCCTTCGGTATTGCTATTCTTTTCAAGCAACACGGTTATTACGCATCTTTTTGCCAATACTGGCAATTTGTTGCGCGATTACCTCGCGTATTCTATCGCCTTCACCTCGCGCACGACCGTCACTTTGATTTCTCCCGGGAATTGCACCTCTGCCTGAAGCTTTGCGGCAATCTGTTTGGCTATCTGGAAAGCTCCGAAATCGTCTATTTTCTCGGGAACCACGAAGACGCGGACTTCTCTCCCCGCAGCGATGGCATATGCCTGCTTGATACCGTCGAAGCTCTTCGTCACCTTCTCGATGTCCTCAAGCCGTTTTATGTACTTCTCGAGCGTATCGCGTCGTGCACCGGGCCGCGCTGCCGAAATGGCATCTGCTGCCGCGACGATATAAGACTCGGGAGTGGAGAACGGATATTCCTCGTGATGCGCCTCCATACCCTTAATGACGGCATCTTCCACATTGTATTTCTTGAGGAGTTTCCTTCCGATTTCCACGTGCGTTCCCTCGACTTCATAATCGATGGCCTTGCCGATATCGTGCAAAAGGGCCGCCTTCTTCGGACCTGCGATGTTCAGATGCCGTCCCGCCGCCATTGCCGCAGCGATGTGCGTCATTTCTATGGAGTGCTGAAGTACGTTCTGTCCGTAGCTTGTGCGGAAATTCAAACGGCCGATGATCGGAATGAGTTCCTTCGGAAGGTCCAAAATGCCCACATCGAGTGTGGCCTCTTCGCCTATCTTACGGATACGCTCATCGAGTTCGCGGCGCGCCTCTTCCACCTTCTCTTCGATTTTCGCGGGTTGTATTCTGCCGTCCTTCAGAAGTTTCTCGAGTGCGATCTTCGCCAATTCGCGGCGCATCGGATCGAATGAGGAAATGACGAGGTTCTCGGGGGATTCATCGACAATAACCTCGACACCCGTAAGGCGCTCGAATGCCTTGATATTGCGGCCTTCGCGGCCAATAATCTTCCCTTTGATATCTTCATTCGGCAAGGGAACCATGCTGGTAGTGACATCGTTGATGCATTCCCGCGCAGTCCTCTGTATAGCGGAAGTGATGATATCCGCGCTCTTCTTCTCTATCTCGTCGCGCCTATCGCGCTCGAGTTTTGCAAGAACGACCGCAAGCTCGTTGTGGTGCGTATCCTCGAACTCTTTGATGATGGATGCACGCGCTTCCTCACGGGTAAGCCCCGCGACCCGCTCGAGTTCCTTCACTGCCTTCTCGTGTGCGCTTTTCATTTCCGTCTCAAGCGCCTGAATACGCGTTGCTTCCTCGCGCACGCGCTTCGACTCTCCTTCGACCGATTTTCGGTCGACATCGAGCGAGTCTTCTTTCTTCTGCAACCGCTCTTCAATACGCCGCAACTCCTGCTTCCGATCGCGCTCCTCCTTCTGCGCTTCCGCAATAAGCGAGGTGGCCTTATCTTTTGCGTCGACTACCAGCTGTTTCGCTTCAGATTTGGCGGCTTCGAATTCTGCTTGAACTGATTGTTCGAGTGATGCCTTGGAACGCTTGGCGATCCAGAGGCGGAGAACAAATCCTCCAGCAAATGCGATAACCACCAAACCCCCTGCGAGCAAGGGATTGATGTTCATAATGATATTTATTTCGTGTAGATGAAATATACATCGACTTTTGTACTTTACAGTATAAGATGCAGACGCCCGAAGTGTCAAAAAGATGCACGAAGAAACTCCTTCCCGTATAATAAGAGGGACGAATGAAACAGACGATTATACTTGCGATTCTCGACGGCTGGGGCATCGGTCAACCCGATGAGACAAATCCCATCTACGTCGAGCATCCCAAAACTATCGATATGATAGAACGCACCTTCCCCGCGGGTGCGCTCCACGCTTCCGGCATCGCGGCCGGACTTCCGTGGGAAGAGGAAGGGAACAGCGAGGTGGGGCATCTCACGATAGGGTCGGGTAAGATCATTTATCAGCATTTTCCGAAAATATCCCTTTCGATCGCGTCGGGAGAATTTTTCAAAAATGGGGCGCTCGTCGGGGCGTTCGCACATGCACGCGCCCGCAAAAGCGGAGTGCATCTCGTAGGACTCCTTACCGAAGGGAATGTGCATGCGTCCATCCCCCACCTTTTCGCACTCATCGACATGGCTGTAAATGAAAAAGCCGGACCGCTCTTCCTCCATCTCATTACCGACGGGAGGGATAGTCCTCCCACATCCGCGGCTAAACTTCTCGAGCGCGTCGGCGAGAAATTGAAAGATGCGGGCATGGATCCGGTCGTCGATGTCGTGGGCCGCTATTTCGCCATGAACCGGGATGAGCACTGGGACCGCACGGAACGCGCTTACAAACTCTGGACGACCGACGCGATGCCTCCCCAGACGTTCGAAAGCGTTGCAACGCGCATCTACGCACGCGGTGCAAACGATGAATTCATCGACCCTACGGTCCTCGGCGGAGCGCACCCCATTCGCAACGACGATGCGGTCGTCTTCTTCAATTTCAGGGAGGATAGTATGCGACAGATTACGCGCGCATTCCTCGACCCTTCATTCGCTATGTTCCCCGTGACTAATCGTCCGCAAAATCTCTATGTCGCGACCATGACGGAATATCATGAGCAATACCCGGCACACGTGGCCTTTCCGAACGAGGAGGTGACTGCGTGCCTCGGTAAGACGCTTGCAGAACAGGGGAAAACGCAGCTGCGCATCGCGGAAACGCAGAAATACGCCCACGTGACCTACTTCTTCAATGGACTCCAGGAGAAACCGTATGCGAACGAGTTCAGAGTACTTATCCCCTCGCTCGACCTCCCGCATCCCGAAGTACGACCCGAGATGCGCGCCGAGGAAATAACCGAGCGGGCGCTGGTGGCACTCCACGAAAATACCTTCGATTGCATCGTTATGAATTACGCGAATGCCGACATTATCGCGCACACGGGCAATTACACCGCAACGGTAGAAGCTATCCGCGTAATCGATCGGCAACTCGAGAAACTCGTACAGGCGACGCTTGCGGGAGGACACATCCTCCTTGTCACCTCCGACCACGGCAATGCGGAAGTGCTTCTCGACTACAAGACGGGCAACCCGGAGACACGCCATAACATAAGCCCCGTTCCTTTCTATCTCATCGGTAACACATTCAAAAGAAAAACACCCCTGCCTCAGGCACCGCGCCTCAAGACAATAGGACTACTCTCCGATGTCGCTCCTACTATCCTGGAACTCATGGGTATCCGGAAGCCCGAAGAAATGACGGGACAGAGCCTCTTGGATCAGCTGCACGGATAAGTGAGAGAGGAGTATACTGACTATATGCTGAAGTTTGCCGCAAAAATTGTTTTCTATGTGCTTTCGAATGCGGTCGCGCTTCTTGTCGCCGCCTATTTCGTCACGGGATTCGTCATGAGCGGAAACGTTACCGCCATCCTCGTGACTGCCGTAATACTCACCGCCATCAACACGTTCGTGAAACCCGTCTTGAAGCTTTTCCTGGGACCTCTTATCCTCCTCACCTTCGGACTTTTTTCGATTGTCATCAACGGCATCGCGCTCTTCATTCTTGACATTTTTTCCGACCCCCTTACAATCCAAGGGTACATCCCGTTGCTCTACGGCACGCTGATCGTCACAGTAGTGAATATGGTCCTCGCGCTCGCAGGGAAATGGATTTATAAAGAATGAATTTACTTACCATTGCGGAAATAGTCGTTTCGGTGGTACTCATCGGACTCGTGCTCATCCAGGAGCGCTCTTCGGGCGCAGGAGGCATTTTCGGAGGGGGCGGAGGGGAATCCTCTTTCCAGACAAGACGGGGCGTCGAGAAGATGGTGTATTGGGGAACGGTAGTGGCTGCCATCCTTTTCGCATTGCTCGCCATTCTGAATCTCACGGGAATCAATCAATAAGTGACGCCATTCCCCCGCAAGGGGGTTTTTGGTACTATAAGCGGGAACCACCATGCAGAGCATTAAATTAGTCACTAAGGCGTTTTCACCGCGCGAGCGGACTCTTTTTTTCGCGGTACTCGGCGTTTTTCTCGCTTCACTTGCCGGCATCGTCGTTATAACCGTGAAGGAGCGGAGCGTGCTCGTGCCGGTACGAGGAGGGACCTATACGGAAGGTATGATCGGCCAGCCTATCATGGTGAACCCCGTCCTCTCGGGAAATCAGACTGATCAGGATATCGCCGCGCTCTTGTTTTCGAGCGTCGCGGACCTCGCTTCCGACATCAAACGCTCAGAAGACGGAAGGAAGTACAGCGTGAAACTGAAAGAGGGACTGGTATGGGATGATGGAGAGCCTCTCACGAGCGAGGATGTCATCTTCACGGTGCATACTATACAGAACACGGCAGCGCACTCTCCCCTCATGAAAGACTGGCAGGGCGTGGGACTTGAACGTGTGAGCCAGCTCCAGATCGACTTCCTTCTCCCCACGCCATACGTGTTCTTCGACCGAAACCTTGCACGTACGCGTGTCATACCGAAACACATTTTCGAACCTATCCCCGTGGAGAATATCGCTCTTTCCGGATACAATCTTGAACCCGTGGGGAACGGTCCGTACATGTTCGAGCGTTTCATGAAGCGAAAGGACGGGTTCATCACGGAATATCATCTCGTTCCGAATCCTTCCTATGCGGGAATGGCGCCCTATATTGAGCGCTTCTCCTTCCGTTTCTATTCGACCATGGAAGAACTTGCGAGGGAGTTCCGCCTCCGCCGCATAGACGGCTTCGGCAGCACCCTTCCTCTCTCTATGGAAATACAGAATCTTCCGCGCGTATTTGTCGAAGCGGCCGCTATGCCGCGGTATTATGCCGTCTTCATGAACGCAGTGAATAATCCGGCACTCAAGGAAAAGAACCTGCGTATCGCGCTCTCCCTCGCCGTCGACCGGGAAAGAATCGTGCGTGAAGTGTTTAAGAACAATGCGCTCGCGATATCGTCCCCCGTATTCACACAGGTCCCCGAAGGAACCGGGCGAAGCGATGCGGAACAGGCGGCGCGCCTCATTGCATCCCTCAAAGCGAAGGATATCAAGCTTAACCTCGTTATCCCGGAAATCCCCTTTCTCCAGAAAACCGCCGATATTATAAAGGAGGGGTGGCTCTCGGCCGGCGTTCAGGAAGTGAATATCTTCCCTATGAGTGCGAACACTATCGCGAACGAAGCAATCAAGACGAGGAACTATGAACTGCTTCTTTTCGGAAACATCTATGAGAACCCCGATGATCTCTTTCCGTTCTGGCACTCCTCTCAGCGTTTCTATCCGGGCCTGAACCTCTCGCTCTATCAGAGCACGGAGGCCGATAAGCAGATGGAATCCATACGGCAGAAGGGCGACAAAGAGGCGAAAGCGGCGGCACTCGCGCGGCTCGGCACCGTCCTCTCGAATGACGCACCCGCGGCCTTCCTCTTCTCGGCACCTTATTTCTATGCCCACACGACGCGTCTTTCGGGATTCGGAACTCCGTTTGTCACAGCTTCCTCCGACCGATTCCAGAATGTATCTTCGTGGTATGTTATGAGCGCGCGGGCGCTCGCACCCGGAGAATAATTGACAAATAAACAAGATTGTGAGAGAATGGGGTCAATCTACTAACTCCTTTCTCCTCCTTATCAAAAGGGCAGGTGGTGAAATTGGCAGACACGTACGGTTCAGGGCCGTATGCCGAAAGGCTTGCGGGTTCAAGTCCCGCCCTGCCCACAAAAGCATAGTTTTGCTTTTATAAATCGGTTTTTAGCGTCCGTATTCCAATCAGTTTCTCCATTTCGGTGCAAAGGAAATTGGCATATGGCGGTAAAAACTACACACAGTATGGTTACGCGATTCACGCGAACCCCTCGGTCAAAGGTCGCACATGCCGGGCAGCGGGACAGACATTATACCCGTCCTTCCGCGCCGCAGGCATCACATCATCCGCAGCACACTGCAAAACCCGTCCGCAACGACGACGCGGTCCGTTTGGTTATGATGGGCGGTTTGGAAGAGATCGGCCGCAACATGATGTTCTTGGAGCACAAGGATGAAATCATTGTCGTCGATATCGGACTCCAATTCCCGGAAATAGATACGCCGGGCATCGACTACATCATCCCGAACTTCACCTATCTCGAAGGAAAGAAAAAGAACATCAAGGCGATTATCATCACGCATGCCCACTATGACCACATCGGGGGCATCCCGTTTGCATTGGAAAAGCTCGGCAATCCGCCGATCTATACCACGCTCCTCTCGAAGGAGGTGATTATGAAGCGTCAGGACGATTTCCCGAACTCTCCGAAACCCCACTTCCAAATCATCAAGGCGGGGGAAACGCAGCAATTCGGCCGCTACTTCTCCGCCACGTTCTTCGATGTGGTACACAACATCCCCGAAGGCATCGGCATCATATTCCGTACGCCTATCGGCAATGTTGTGCATCCGGGAGAATTCAAATTCGACTACGACCATGAAGGGAAACCGCGCGGCATGGATACATGGAAGCTCGTCGGCGACGAGGGCATCCACACGCTCATGCTCGACTCGACGGGCGCGGAGGTTCCCGGATTCTCACTCTCCGAGCGCATCGTAGAGGCGGAAATCGAGAAACTCTTCCGCGCCGCGGAAGGACGCATTCTCGTCGGTTCGTTCGCCTCGCTCATCGACCGCCTCGGCGAAATCATCAACATCTCGGAAAAACTCGGCCGCAAGGTCGCGATCAGCGGACTCTCGATGAAATCGAACATCCAGATCGCCCATAACCTCGGCTACCTGAAGTTCAAGAAGGATACGATGATTCCGATAGAGGAAATCCATAAGCACAAGGACGACAAACTCGTACTGCTCTGCACGGGCGCGCAGGGAGAGCCGAAGGGCAGTTTCATGCGCATCGCAAACGGCGAACACCGCCACATCAAGATCAAGAAGGGAGACACTATCGTGCTTTCCTCCTCGGTCGTGCCGGGCAACGAGAAAAGCGTGCAGAACCTGAAAGACAGTTTCGCACGCCAGGGAGCCTTCGTGTTCCATCACAAGATGCTCGACATCCACTCTTCGGGCCATGCGCCCCAGGAGGAACTGAAAGCGGTGATGAAACTCATCAAGCCCCGCTTCTTCGTCCCCATCCACGGCTATTACTTCATGCGGTGGAGGAATGCGAAACTCGCGCAGGACGCTTTGGGATTGAAACCCGAAAACACGATTCTGAGCGATAACGGACATGTGCTCGAGCTCTATCCCGACCGCGTGGTGCACTCCGACGAGCGCCTCCCCGCGGACTACGTCATGGTGGACGGCTTGGGCGTGGGCGACGTGGGCGAAGTGGTCCTCCGCGACCGCATCACGCTCTCCCAGGAGGGCATGGTGGTCATCATCGCGACCATCAGCAAGCAGAGCGGAAAAATCGTGAAGAACCCCGACATCATCTCGCGCGGATTCATCTATCTGAAGGAAAATCAGGAAATCTTGGAGGAAATCAGGAAACGCATCAGGAACATCGTGGGGCGCATTCCGCACCGCGAGGACCTGGACCCCGACTATCTGAAGGGGCTTGTGCGGGACCAGATCGGCCTCTTTCTCTTCAATAAGACGAAGCGCCGGCCGATGGTGCTCCCGGTCATCATCGAAGTCTAGACCGACAGAAATCCCGCCGCACGGCGGGATTTTTTGTTTCGGAAACTCATAGTATACTTAAACCAATATGAAGCCAGTACTCGTTTCGGGCATACAGCCGACCGGCAAACTCCATTTAGGGAACTATCTCGGAGCCCTGAAGAATTTTGTCGACCTCCAGAATACGGGCGATTATGAGTGCTTCTTCTTCATCGCGGACCTCCACTCGCTCACTGAATCCTACGAAGTAAAAGAAAAGCCGGGACAAATCCTGAATGTGGCGTTCGATTACCTCGCCGCAGGCATCGATCCGGAGAAGTCCGTCATCTTCCAGCAGTCCGCCATCCCCGCGCACACGGAGCTCATGTGGCTTTTGAATACCATCACGCCGTTCGGCGAACTC
>ORJL010355972.1_pt1 | contig 17356 bp, 13 predicted proteins | sample 1779941 | NCBI WGS metagenome assembly ORJL01 (sample SAMEA104232317, study PRJEB22302) | groundwater metagenome | biome: forest; feature: aquifer; material: groundwater | place: USA | collected 2011-08-07 | depth 5.8 m | reverse complement strand
CTGACCGCTGGTCGTGGGTCAGTTCGAACGGGCCTTTCTCGCGAGCAGTGCGGCGCGCACCCTCGAGTAGATCACCCCGCCAATCGTCAGCGGCCAGAAATTTCGCGGATTGAGCGCTATTTCAGCAGGACCCGGGTGCCCCGGATCTTCTGGCTGCTGAGCGCGCTGAGGAAGTTGGGGACCAGGCGGTCCATCAGCTCGAAATACGAGGAGAGCGCCGGCGTATTCTGCTGCGCGCTGTAAAGGATTTCTTCGCGGTAGCTCTCCGAGTACATCGTGGCGCCGGTGCGGCCGTCGATGAACACGAACTTCGGACGGAGGATGAAACCCTTGCGCTCCTGGTAGGTGCGCACCGGCACGACGCGGCGGCGGCCCAGGCTGTCGAAGATCTCCTGGTCGCGTTGCACGAAACCAGACGAGGAGCGGTTCGTGAACAGCACCGTGCCGGTCACAATGAGCGGGTTCTGGAACTCCTCGCCGATCCGCTTCCAGTAGGCCGTGTTGGCGAACAACCGCTCGTAGGGCTCGAGATCTTTTTCGTCCTTGATGTGCTGCGCCAGAGCCAGCGTCTGGCTGGCACGATCGGCGCTGCCGGGGGCGGGCGCGTTCCCGCCGGCGGCCCTGGGCGCCGGCGCATTCTCGGGGCTGTTCGACGGGGGGGCGTCAGAAGCGGCGCCGCCCGACGCCTGGCCCTGATCGTTGGCGACTTCCATCAGCGGCAGGATGTCGGCGTCGATCACCTTGAGCGACGACTTCGTGCGGAGCTGACTGCGGAGCAGCCGCACGGTTTCCTGATTGGCGTCGACATCCTCGGTGCCTCCGGCCACGAAGCCAGCGACCAGGACGCGCTGAAAGGCCGAGACGTCCAGCTTCGGCTGGATCGGCGTCTCGATCGGGATCTCGTAGGAGTCGGCCCCGCAGGCCAGCGTGACCGCGGCCACGCACGCCGCCACGGCTGCCAGCCCGAGCCGGCGGCGCCGCGCGGAGACGAGGTTACTGCTGTTTGGCCACACTGGTCCGGTCATTGATTTCCTTGAAGAGCTCGTAGTTCTGACGGACCAGGGAGTTGTTCGGGTCGAGCTCGAGCGCCTTCTCGTAGGCCTTTCGCGCCTTGTCGAGCTGCCCCTCGTGCTCGTACGCAATTGCGAGGTCGTTGAACGCCGCGGCGTAGGTCGGGTCGAGCTCGGTGGCCTTCTCCCAACGGTAGATCGCTTCGCGCCAGAGCCCGCGCTGCGCGACGTTGATGCCGAATTCCACCTGTGACTTCGCGTCGTTTCGCGCGTCAGCGAACGACGGGGACGCCGACACAGTCGCGACGCAGGCGACAACGAGCACGACTTTCAGGCTCATGGCTGGATCTCGATCACTATACCGTACTCCCTGATTGGCCGAGCAAGCCGTATGCCATGGCTCAGCCAGGAAAAACTGGCGGTTTTCGCTCGATCCTGCACGGAGCGATTTACGAAACGTGGTCGCACTGTCCTTTGCCCGTCGTCGCCGACGCGCGCGGTCGTCTATAATGGAAGGTCTGGGAGGTCGGGCCCTGCGCATTACCGGCGCGGTGGCTTCGGCCTCTCTTGTCTTTTGGGAGGTCGAGACTGCCGCGCGATGGAGTGCGGCCATGACCGACCTTCTGGACTTCGTCGCGCTGTCGTTGTTGCCCTTCTGGTGTCGGCTGCGCACCGCCGAGTGTCTGCGCGCAGGCGATCCCCCCGGTGTCGTCCTCCGGCGACTGCTGAGCGATCACTGGCGCGATCAACCCGACTACGCCTCGGCGTTGCGCGCCCAGGCGGCGGCGGCGGCGAGCCGCGCGGACGCGAACGCCATCATTGCGGTGACGTGGGCGGACGCGGCGTATCCCGTGGCGCTCTCGACCATCGCGGATCCGCCTCCGCTCCTGTGGACGCGTGGGCAGATCGACGCGCTCAACCTGCCGTCGGTCGCTATCGTCGGATCGCGCGCCGCGTCGCCCTACGGAGTGTCGGTGGCCGACCAACTCGCCGCCGATCTCGCGGCGCGCGGTCTGGTCGTCGTGAGCGGCCTCGCGCGCGGCATCGACTCGGCGGCGCATCGCGGCGCGCTCTCTGGTGGCGGCGCCACCGTCGCGATCCTCGGTTCCGGCGTCGACGTCATGTATCCGCCCGAGCATGCGGCGCTCGCCGCCGAGATCTCGGTCGAGGGCGCGGTCGTCAGCGAGCTCGTGCCGGGCACGCCGCCACAGCCGTGGTGCTTTCCGCTGCGCAATCGGATCATCAGCGGGCTGACGCGAGCGGTCGTCGTGATCGAGGCAGGGGAGAAGAGCGGATCACTCATCACGGCGCGCTGCGCGCTCGAACAGGGCCGGGACGTGCTGGCTGTGCCGGGGAACGTGCTGAGCGGCCGTAACCGCGGCGCCCACGCGCTGTTACGGGACGGGGCAAGGATCGTGGAGTCCGCGGACGATATCCTCGAAGAGCTGGGGATGGCCCCCCGGCCTCCGTCGGCAAGAACCCCGACCGCCGATCCCGTGCTGGCCTGCCTGGTGCCTGGGGAAGCCTGCGATCTCGACGCGATTGCCGAACGGTCAGGCCTGCAAACCTCGCGTTTGCTGCCGCGGTTGTTCGAGCTGGAGCTCGAGGGGCGAGTGCGCCGCGTGGGCGGCGGCCGGTTCGTACGAATTGACAGAACGTGTTAGGGTGATCAGGGACTATGGCGAAAACCCTTGTGATTGTGGAATCGCCGGCGAAGGCGCGCACGCTCGAGCGCTTTCTCGGCGACCGGTACCAGGTGAGGGCCAGTTACGGCCACGTGCGCGATCTGCCTGAGTCGGCCAGCCAGGTGCCGGACGAAATCCGCAAAGAGAAGTGGGGCCGCCTCGGCGTGGACATCGACGGCGACTTCAAGCCGTACTACGTCGTGCCCGACGACAAACGCAAGCACGTGCAGGCGCTGAAAGCTGCGCTGAAGGATGCGTCCGCGGTGATGCTCGCGACCGACCCCGACCGCGAGGGCGAGTCGATCAGCTGGCATCTGCTTCAGGTGCTGAAGCCCAAGGTCCCCGTCAAGCGGATCGTCTTCCACGAAATCACGAAGAAAGCGATCGACCAGGCCGTCAAGGACGCGCACGACGTCGACGACAATCTGGTCCGCGCGCAGGAAAGCCGCCGCATTCTCGACCGGCTCTACGGGTACACGCTGTCGCCGGTGCTCTGGAAGAAAGTCCAGACCGGTTTGAGCGCCGGCCGCGTCCAGAGCGTCGCCGTCCGCCTCATCGTCGATCGCGAGGAAGAGCGCCTCGCGTTCCGGACGGCGCACTACTCGGATCTCGAGGCGCAGTTCTCCGCCGACGGTCGCACGTTCGGCGGCACGCTCGCGCGGCTGGGCGACGTCCGCGTCGCCAGCGGCAAGGACTTCGACGCCAACGGCGGGCTGACCGGCAGGAACGTCCGACTGCTGTCGGATGCCGACGCGTCGGCGCTGGTCGACACGCTCACCCGGAATCTGCCGTGGACGGTCGCTGGAGTGGACGCCAAACCGGGCGTCGAGCGGCCGCCGGCGCCTTTCACCACGTCGACGCTCACGCAGGAAGCGAGCCGCAAGCTGGGGTTCTCGACCCAGCGCACCATGCAGGCGGCGCAGCGCCTGTTTCAGGAGGGGCACATCTCCTACCACCGCACCGATTCGACGACCTTGAGCGACGAGGCGATGGCGGAGTCGGCGCGCGCCATCCGCGAGCTGTTCGGCGACGACTACTACTCGGCCCCACGCCGCTACCAGACCACGGTGAAGAACGCGCAGGAAGCGCACGAGGCGATCCGGCCGACCAATTTCGGGAGCGCGGCCGCCGCGCTCGAACGCGTCCTCGGCGGCGACGATCTGCGGCTCTACGAATTGATCTGGAAGCGCACCATGGCGTCGCAGATGGTGGACGCGCGCGTCCTCCGCACGACGATCGAGATCTCGGCCCCGGCGGAGAACGGCGGGCCGGCGATGTTCACGGCGTCAGGCAAACTGATCGAGTTCGCCGGCTTCCGCCGCGCGTACGTCGAGGGCAGCGACGATCCGTCCGCCGAGCTCGAAGAGCAGGAGACCGTCCTCCCGACGCTGACGGTGGGCGAGCGCATCGCGAAAGCCGGCACGCGCGTGCGCCTCCTCGCGCTCGAGCCCAAGGGTCACGACACGAGCCCGCCGGCGCGATACACCGAAGCCTCGCTCATCAAAGAGCTCGAGCGGATCGGCGTTGGCCGTCCATCCACGTTCGCCGCCACCATCGGCACCATCGAGCGGCGCGGCTACGTGTTCCGGCAGGGGAAAGCGCTCGTGCCGAGCTTCACGGCCTTCGCCGTCACGCGGCTCCTGCGCGAGCACTTCGGCGACCTCATCGACGTCGAGTTCACGGCGGAGATGGAGGAAGACCTCGATCAGATCTCACGCGGCGAGCGGGAGTGGCTCGACTTCATCAAGCAGTTCTACCGCGGCGACAAGCATCACCGCGGCCTCGAGGAGGCGGTGAAGCAGGCCGAAGAGCGGGCCGAGTATCCCTTGATCGACGTCGGCGTCGACGCGGGATCGGGCGAGACGATTCGCGTGCGCATCGGCCGATACGGCCCGTTTCTGCAGCTGGGCGAAGGCGGACCGGGCAAGACGGCCGGGCTGCCGCCGACGGTCGCGCCGGCCGATCTGACGGTCGAGAAGGCGATGGCGCTCATCCGCGCGAAGGCCAAGGGGCCGCGGATGCTCGGCGTCGATCCGAAGACCGGCATGAACGTGTACGCGATCCACGGCCGGTTTGGCGCGTACGTCCAGCTGGGCGACACGCCGGAGCAAGGCGTGAAGGAGAAGCCGAAACGCTCCTCGCTCACCGGCAGCCTCACCGAGTCCACGGTCACGCTCGAAGACGCGCTGAAGCTGCTCGAGCTGCCGCGCCAGCTCGGCACGCCCCCGGAATCGGGCCAGCCGATTGTCGCCGGCCTCGGCCGCTTCGGTCCCTACATCAAGCACGGCGACGACTACCGATCGCTCGAAGCCATGGACGATTTGTTCACGGTCGATCTCGAACGCGCCCTCGCGCTCCTGGCGGCGCCGAAGCGGTCCGCGCGCCAGGCGGCGAAGCGCGTCATTCGGAAGATCGAGGTGCCGGAGGGCGGCGCGGCGCTGCAGGTCCTCGAAGGCCGATACGGTCCCTACGTCACCGACGGCGAGCTGAACGCGTCGATCCCCAGAGGCACGGATCCCGCGACGCTCTCGCTCGACGCTGCGCGCGCGCTCATCGAGGCACGCCGCGGCGCGGCGCCGTCGCACCGGCGCGGCCGGCGCGGCGCAACCGCCGCCGGCACGCACCGCCGACGCCGTCCCGCGCAGGCCAGCGAAGCGCCCGCCGTGTCGGCGGCTCCGGCGAAGTCCAAGGCCAAGGCCAAGTCCAAGGCCAAATCCAAGGCCAAGCCCGCGGCTCGCAAACGCGCGGTCCGCAAACGCGCCGGCTAGTGGCGATCCGGATCGTCGGCGGTGGGCTGGCAGGTTCCGAAGCGGCCTGGCAGGCAGCCTCGCAGGGCATGCCGGTGACGCTGTCCGAGATGCGGCCGGTGCGCGCCACCGCCGTGCACAAAACGGATCGCCTCGCCGAACTGGTCTGCAGCAACTCCTTCCGCGGCGACAAGCTCGATAACGCCGTGGGCCTGCTGAAAGAGGAAATGCGCCGGCTCGGGTCGCTCGTCATGCGCGCCGCCGAGGCGAGCCGCGTGCCGGCCGGCGCCGCCCTCGCCGTGGACCGCGAGCGGTTCGCCGAGATCATCACCGAGACGCTGAACGACCATCCGCTCGTCACGATCGTGCGCGAAGAGCTCACGGCGATCCCCGCCTCGAGCGAGCGCCAGCCGGTCGTCGTGGCCACCGGTCCGCTGACCTCCGACGCGTTGTCGGCCGACCTCGCCTTGCTCGTCGGCCAGGGCCATCTGTACTTCTACGACGCCATCAGCCCGATCGTGCTGGCCGAGACGATCGATCGCTCGAAGGTGTTCCGCGCCTCGCGCTGGGGTCGAAGTCTCGGACCGGTCCGGCTGAAGCCGAACACTACCGACGCCACGCCGGCCGAAGATGCCGGTAGTGTCCGCCTTCAGGCGGACCCGCTGGCGTGCGGGATCGACGATGGGCAGGGCGACTATCTGAACTGTCCCCTCACCCGCGACGAGTACGAGCGCTTCTGGGATGCGCTCGTCAGCGCGGAGTCGGCAACGGTCCACGACTTCGACAAGGAGCGGTTCTTCGAAGGGTGTCTGCCAATCGAGGTGATGGCGCATCGCGGGCGCGACACGCTGCGCTTCGGTCCGATGAAGCCGGTCGGCCTGGTCGATCCGCGCACGGGACGCGAGCCGTACGCCGCGGTCCAGCTGCGGCAGGATAATCTGGCCGGCGACCACTTCAGCCTGGTCGGCTTCCAGACGCAGATCAAGTGGGGCGATCAGGGGCGCGTGCTGCGGCTGATTCCCGGCCTCGAGCAGGCGGAGTTCGTGCGGTTCGGCATGGTCCACCGCAACACCTACGTGAACGGGCCGGCGGTGCTCGCCGAAACCTGGCAGGTGCGCGCGCGCCCCTCGCTCTTCTTCGCCGGGCAGATGTCGGGCGTCGAAGGCTACGTGGAGTCGGCCGCCTCGGGGCTGCTCGCCGGACTGAACGCCGCCGCGCTCGCGAAGGGCGAGCCTGTGTCGGCCGCACCGAGAACCACCGCCATCGGCGCGCTGGCGCACTACGTCTCGCACGCGAACCCGGCGCACTACGAGCCGTCGAACATCACGTTCGGGATCATGCCGCCGCTCGACCTTCCTCCCTTCGAGCGGGCGCCGCGGGGAAAGAAGCTGCGCAACCTGGCGCTGTCCGCGCGCGCGCTCGCAGCGCTCGACGCCTGGCAGCGCGCGCGCGCAGGCGGGGCCGTGAGCCACGCGCCGTGACGACTCACCTCAAGGCTTTCCTGCAGTTTCTCCGGCTGAACCGCAACGCGTCGGTGCACACCGTCCGCGCCTACGAAAGCGATCTGACGCAGTTTCTCGGTCACGTCTCGGCGAGCTCGGGCGTGAAACCGAGCGAGCTGCGGCCGGCGAGCCTCGATCGCGCCGCCCTCCGCAGCTTCCTTGGCGATCTGCACAAGCAGGGGCAGTCGCGGGCGTCGGCCGCGCGCAAGCTGGCCGCGGCACGCACCTTCCTGCGCTATCTGCGGCGCGAGGGCCTCATCGACGACGATCCGGGCTCGCTCGTGGCGACGCCGAAGCGCGACATCCGCATGCCGGCCCATCTCTCGGAAGACGAGATGACGGCGCTGCTGGACGCGCCGGCCGACACGCCGCTCGGCCGTCGCGACCGCGCGATCCTCGAGCTCTTCTACGCCTCGGGACTCCGGCTCAGCGAGCTCACGGGCCTCGATCTCGACGATGTGAACCTGAGCGCGAAGATGGTGCGGGTTCTTGGAAAGGGCGGGAAAGAGCGCATCATCCCGTTCAACGGCAGCACGGCGAAAGCGGTGCGGGAGTATCTGAAGGATCGCGAGGCCCTCGTAGGTGGCGTTCGCCTTCAGGCGGACCCTCCGCGAGGTCCGGCTAAAGCCGGACACTCCCGCAGTTCCGGTAGTTACCGCAGCTCCGGCAGTGTCCGCCTTCAGACGGACCGTCGCAGGCGCGATCCGCTGTTCGTGAACTACCGGGGGACGCGGCTGTCGGTGAGAAGCGTCGATCGTCTGGTGCGGCGGCACGTGGCGGCGACGAGCGCCCGGATGGGCATCAGCCCGCATGCGCTGCGGCATTCCTTCGCGACCCATCTGCTCCAGCGCGGCGCCGACCTGCGCGCCATTCAGGAGCTCCTCGGCCACGCGCGGCTCAGCACGACGCAGCGCTACACGCACGTCAACGCGGCGCAGCTGCTCGAGGTGTACCGGAAGTCGCACCCGCGCGCCAAGTCCTCTCTCTAGACCACGAAGACACATCATTCTTCGTGATCCTTCGTGCGCTTCGTGCCTTCGTGGTCCCGGCAGTGATCAGCTGGCTTGGGCCACGAGCGGCGCCGCGCGGCGGCCGCGCGGGAACTCGATGCCGAGCGTCTTGATCTTGTAGTTCATCACGCGCGGGCTGATCGACAGCAGCTCGGCCGCGTCCTTCTGCACCCAGTTGGACATCTTCAGCGCTTCGATGATCGCGTGGCGCTCGATGTCCTCGAGCGGGATGCCGGTCGGCGGAATCTTGACGACCGCCGCGTGATCGCGCGCGCCGCCCGCGGCCGGCACGTCGCCCAGCCGCAGATCCACCGACGCGATGGCGCGTCCCTCGGCGAGCAGGATCGCACGCTCGATCGTGTTCTCGAGCTCGCGGATGTTGCCCGGCCAGTTGTACCGCATGAGCAGTTTCTGCGCGTCGGGCTCGAGCCCGTCGATCTTCTTCTTCAGCTCGCCGGCGAACTTGCGGATGAAGGTCTGCGCGAGCGGCACGATATCGTCCTTGCGCTCCCTGAGCGGCGGCATCTCGATCGAGACGACGTTGAGCCGGTAGTACAGATCTTCGCGGAAGTGCCCCGACTGCACCATGCCCGACAGGTCGCGGTTGGTGGCCGCAATGAGCCGGACGTCGACCTTGAGGGTCCGCGTGCCGCCGAGCCGCTCGAACTCGTGCTCCTGGAGCACGCGGAGGATCTTGGACTGCGTGCTGGGGCTCATGTCGCCGATCTCGTCGAGGAACAGCGTGCCGCCGTCGGCCTGCTCGAAGCGTCCGATGCGCTGTTTGTCCGCGCCCGTGAACGCGCCCTTCTCGTGGCCGAAGAGCTCCGACTCGAGCAGGTTCTCCTGCAGCGCCGCGCAGTTCACCTTGACGAAGTTCCGCTGCGCGCGGTGCGAGTTGTGGTGCGTCGCGCCGGCGATGAGCTCCTTGCCGGTGCCCGTTTCGCCGCGGATGAGCACGGTCGTGTTGCTCTTCGCGACCTTCTTCACGATGTCGAGCACGCGCTGGAGGGCGGGGCTCGACCCGACGATCTTGTCGAACTCGTAGATGTCCTGCTGGGTGCCGCGGAGGTACTCGATCTCGTGCTTCAGGCGCTTCAACTCGAGCGCCTTCTCGATCTTGACCTCCATCTCCTCGATCTCGAACGGCTTCTGCACGTAGTCGAACGCGCCGATCTTCATCGCTTCGACCGCCGTGTTCACCGACCCGAACGCCGTCATCAGGATGACCGCGGTCGTCGGGTGCAGCGCGCGCGTCGTGCGCAGCACGTCGAGGCCGTCGCTGCCGCCCATCTTGAGATCGCTCAGCACGACGTCGAAGTAGCTTTCATGCAGCCGCTCGATGGCGAGATTGCCGTTCGACGCCTCGTCGACCTCGTGCCCGGCCTCGGCCAGGCCGCGCGCCAGGCCCCGGCGCAGCGCGTCGTGATCGTCCGCAATGAGAATTCGACCCATCTTCGTCTCCTACTTGAACCACCCCGACGCACTCGTGACCGGCAGCGTCACGCGGAAGCGCGCGCCCGATCCCGACAGGCTGCTGACGTCGATGCGCCCGTCGTGCGCGTCGACGATCTTTCTGACGATGGCCAGGCCGAGCCCCGACCCCTGCGGCTTCGTCGTGAAAAACGGATTGAAGATCTTGTCCGTCACATCCGCCGGCAGCCCCGGCCCATCGTCGGTGACCTCGATGACGACGGTCGGGGTGGGCGGCAGGATGCCCGCGAACGCCGGATCCCCCTCGATCGTGCTGGCGAGGGCCGCAATCGAAATGTGGCCCCGGCCTTCGAGCGCCTCGAACGCGTTCGCCAGGAGATTCGTGAACACCTGCAGGAGCTGATGGTGGTCCGCCTCGATCATCGGCAGACCCGGCTCCACGTGCACCGCAACCGTCACGTCGCCGCGCCGCGCCTTCGATTCGGCCATCGTCACCGACTGCTGCACGACGTCGGCGACATCGGTGCGCTCGACCTGCAGCCGCACCGGGCGCACGAACTCGAGCATCTCGACGACGATCGCGTTGGCGAGCTTCGCTTCGCTGATGATGTCCGCCAGCAGCGACTGCGCGTCCTTCGAGTCCGGCACCTGACGTCGCAGCAGCCCGGCCATCACCTCGATGCCGGCGAGCGGGTTCTTCAGCTCGTGGGCGATACCGGCCGCCATCTCGCCGAGCGACGCGAGGCGGTCGCGGAGCCGTTCGCGCTCTTCGAGCTGTTCGACCTGCGTCAGGTCCTTGAAGAACAGCACCGCGCCAATCGGCGTCCCATCGTCGTCCTTCACTTGAGAGAGCGTGTAGCCGATGACGCGATCGAGATCCTTCAACCGCACCTCGGCGCGATTGGGCAGGTGGCTGAGCTCGAACGCGCCGGAGAGGATGCGGACAATCTCGGGCCGCTCGCGCAGCCCCTCCGCAAAGGCCCGGCCGAGGTCGGCGGCCGACGGGGTCAGGCCGAAGATCCGGTACGCCTCGGCGTTCATCAGCGCCAGCGTGCCGTCGCGGCGGAACGCGATCACCCCGTTGCGCATGCTGCTCACGATGTGGCGGAAGAAGCGGTCGTCGGGCACGGACGCGGCGCGGCTGGTCGTCGCCTCGTGGCGGCCAGCGGATGCCGGCCGGACGGACGAACCCGTCTTGCGGCGGCTGCCACGCGGATCGGGTCGCTGGGGCGTCTGGGCCATGAGGCGCACTTGAACTTGGTTAGCGAGGGGGCAAACCCTATGCCTGAGCCCGAATCTGGCAACAGCCCAGAAAGCCGCCTGAAATCAGTCGGTTACGAGAGCGTCCCCTAAGCTGAGCATAACAAAATTGTAACGAGATTACGATTCTGTCACGTCTCTGATGCGACGTCGGTGGCGGTCTGAAGCTCTTCCCAGGCGTGCATCAGGTCCCCGAGCTGCCACATCAAGGCTTGATGGCGGTCGATGACCGCTTGCGAGGCGGCGCGGTCGTCGTAGAAGCCGGGTGCGGCCATCAGCGTTTCGATCTCGCGCATGGCCGCCTCGCATTCGGCGACGCGCGTCTCAATCTGCTCGATGCGGGTCCGGCGCGCCTGCGCCTCGCGCGAGCGTCTGCGCGCATCGGCGTCCGCTTTCTTCCTGTCTTCGCGAGACGGCGTCGTCTTCTCCGGCTGGGCAGGCTTCTTCCGTGCAGCTCCCTGCCCCCCCCGCCCCCGGTGCCCCACCCGCCCCACCCGCCCCACCTGCCCTCCCCGACCCACCTGCCCCTCGGGATGCTCCTTGCGGTACCGAAACTCCGCGTAGGTTCCCGGATACATGACCGCGTCGCCCGTGCCGGCGATCTCGATGATCTTCGTCGCGAGGCGCTCGACGAAGTACCGGTCGTGCGAAACGAATATCAGCGTGCCGCCGTAGTCGATGAGCGCGTCGAGCAGGACTTCCTTCGAATCGAGATCCAGGTGGTTCGTGGGCTCGTCGAGGAGCAGCGTGTTCGACGGCCGCAGCAGCATGCGCGCCACGGCGAGGCGCGTCCGTTCCCCGCCCGAGAGCACCCGCACGTGCTTGTACACGTCGTCGCCGGAGAAGAGGAAGCCGCCGAGGATGTTGCGGATCATCGGCACCATCTGGTTGGGCGAGCCCGACGCGAGCGTTTCGTACACCGTCGGCGCGGGATCCATCCGGGTCGCCTCGTCCTGCGCGAAGTACTGCATGACGACGTTGTGGCCGAGCGTCCGCTCGCCGGCGTTTGGCGCCTCTTCCCCCGACAGCATCCGCATCAGCGTCGACTTGCCGGCGCCGTTCGGGCCGATGAGCGCGATGCGGTCGCCCCGCTCGATGTGCAGGTTGAGGTCCCTGAACACGACCAGGTCGCCGTAGGCCTTGCGCGCGTGCTTCAGCTCGATCACCATCCGTCCGCTCTTGGCGCAGGGCGGGAAGTCGAAGTGGATCTTCTTGCGCTCGGGCGGCACCTCGATGGGCACGACCTTCTCGAGCTGCTTGATCCGGCTCTGCACCTGCGACGCCTTCGTCGCCTGGTAGCGGAAGCGGTCGATGAACATCTTCACGCGCGCGACTTCCTCGTCCTGCTCGCGCTTGGCCTTGCGGAGCGCTTCGATCCGCTCGTGATGTTCACTGAGGTAGCCGCTGTAGTTGGTGTGGTAGTCGGTGAGCGTGCGCAGCGTCAGGTCGGCGATGCGCGTGACCACACTGTCGAGGAAGAAGCGATCGTGCGAGACAAGGATGACCGCGTGCGGATACGCGTTCAGGTACTCCTCGAGCCAGTTGCGCGCCTCGAGGTCGAGGTGGTTGGTCGGCTCGTCGAGCAGCAGCAGGTCCGGCTGGCCGAGCAGGAGCTTCGCCAGCGCAATGCGCATCTGCCAGCCGCCCGAGAACGTTTCGGTCGGCCGCTCGAAGTCCGACGTCCTGAAGCCGAGCCCCTGGAGCACGGTCGCCGTCTTCAGCTCGATGCTGTAGCCGCCGTGCAGGCGGAAGCGATCCTGGAGATCGCTGTAGCGGTGCAGCATCAGTTCGTGCTCGGCTTCGGGGATGGCCTCGTCGCCGAGCCGGTTCTCGAGGGCGTGCATCTCGGCCTTCATCGCGAGCAGCTCGCCGAACGCGCTCGACGCTTCCTCGAACACCGTGCGGCCGGAGTGGGTGAGGCCGTCCTGTGGCAGGTAGCCGACCGTCAGCGCGGCGGGCTTCAGCACGGCGCCCGAGTCGGGCTCCTCGAGCCCGGCCATCATCTTCAGCAGCGTCGTCTTGCCGGCGCCGTTTGGACCGCACAAGCCGACGCGCTCGCGATCCGTGATCTGCCACGTCACGTGGTCGAACAGAACGCGGTCGCCGAAGGTTTTGGTGAGGGCTGAAAGCTGGATCATCAAGAGGGCTGAGGGCTGAGGGCTGAGGGCTGAGCCCTGAGTCCTCAGCCCTGACGGGCGCGTGTCGCTATTCTCCGAGCGCCTTCGCCGCCGCCGCGAGCACCTGCGGCACGCGGAACGGCTTGGTGAGGTAGCCCGCGACGCCGAGATTGACCGCCTCGATCGCGCTCGATTCGGTGGAGAAGCCCGTGATGATGATCACCGGCAGGTCGGCCTTGTAGCGCTTGGCCTCGCGGATGACCGTCAGGCCGTCCATTCCGGGCATCTTGAGATCCGCGATCAGCAGATCGTAGGGATACAGCCGCATGCGCTCGAGCGCGGATCGGCCGTCGGGCGCGACGTCGACATCGTATTCCGCGAGCGCGAGCGTCTTCGCCAGGAGATCGCGGATGCTCGCCTCGTCGTCCACGACCAGGACGCGCGGGCGCGTGGCGCCGGTCGCGGGACGGGCGGGCGAGGCCGGCGCGGGCCGTGAGCCGCCGCGCGGCCGCTGGCTGTCGAGCCACGCGTCGATGTCGCGTTTGCGGAACCGCCACTGGCGGCCGACGCGGACGGCGGGAATCTTCCCGGCCTTGATCAGCCGATACACGGTCCGCAGGTTGACCTGGAGATACTCCAGGACTTCTTCCGTCGTCAGAAACGTTTCGTCAATCATGCTTCGCGTCCTGGTGACGGCGCGATCGGCAAGTCGACGGTGAACATGGCGCCGCCGTCCGGGTGATTGGCGGCGATGATCTGTCCCCCGTGTTCCTGCACGATGCCGTACGCGATGGCCAAACCGAGGCCGGTTCCCTTGCCCACTTCCTTGGTCGTGTAGAACGGCTCGAAGATCCGCGACAGCGTGTCCTCGGGAATGCCGACGCCCGTGTCCCGCACCGTCGCCACGATGCGGTCGCCCGATCGGCTCACCGACGTGCTGATGTCGATGCGCCCGCCGCGGCCGGTGGCCGATATCGCCTGCTCTGCGTTCATCACCATGTTCAGGAAGACCTGGTGCAGCAGCAGCGGATCGCTCTGCACGCGCGGCAGCTTCTCGTCATAGTGTCGCACGACTTCGATGTCATACGCACGGTGTGCGGGTGTGCGCAGCGCCAGAACCTTCTGGAGGACCACGTTCAGGCTGACCGATCGGCGCGCCAGCCGCCTCGATCCGGCGAAGACCAGCAGGTTGCGGACGATCTTCGCCGCGCGGTCGGCTTCACGGTAAATTGTCTGCACTTCCCGCCGGAGCTGTTTCGGGAACGCGCCGGTGGTGCGCAGCAGCTCCAGGTGCCCGAGCACGCCCTGCAGCGGGTTGTTCAGCTCGTGGGCGATGCCGGCGACGAACTGGCCGAGCGCCGCCAGCTTCTCGGTCTGCGTCAGCCGCTTGCGCAGCTCCTCCCGCTCCGCCTCGAGCCGGGTCTGCGGCGTCAGGTCGCGGGCGACGATGACGCTGCCGACCGGCTCGCGATCATGGTTCAGGAGGTCGGTCACCGTCACCATGAACGGCCCTTTGAGCAACGGGTCGACCACCTCACAGGTGATCGCCGAGTCGCCGCCCGGGCGGACCGCCGCCGACTTGTGCCGCTCGAGCCAGGCGCCGAGCTCGGGGCCGATGTGGTCGGCGAGCGGGCGGTCCAGCAGCTCCTCGCGCCTGCGGCCCACGCGCGAGGCGAACGCCTGGTTCACGTGCACGATGCGGCCGCGCATGTCGGAGACCGCCACGAGGTGCGAAATCGAATCGAACGTGTTCTCCAGCTCCCGACGCGACCGCAGGACATCGTCGAGCAGCTGCATGTTCTCGATGGCGCTCGAGAGCTGACGGCCGAGCTCGTCGGCGCGATCGAGCAGGTCGAGCTCGCCGCCGGTTTCGACGCGCACGCCCTCGAAGACGATCGTGCCGAGGGCGCGGCGGCAGCCGCGCAGCGGGACGGTCACCATCGCCGTGACCTCGCCGTCGGACTGCGAGATGATTTCCGCGCGGGCGCGGCGCATGGCCGACGCCGCCGGCGCCGACTGATCCTCGCTGCTGATCCGGACGCCGCGCGCGACGTCCCCGGTGTCCGACGAGGCTTTCAGCACCAGGTGACGCGCGCGCCGATCGTGAATCCACACCGACGTGCGATCCGCGGCGAAGAGCCGGTTGGCGCCGTGGCAGAAGATGTCGAGGCCGGCGGAGAGGTTCAGCGTCGCCGACAGGCTCGCGGAGAATTCCTCGAGCAGCTCGCGGACGTCGCGCTGGAGGTCCGCGCCCTGGCGCAGGTGCACCAGCTCGAGGGCGGCCATGAAGGCGTCGCCCGCTTCGGCCGCGTCGCCCTCGAGCTGCGACGCCGAGGGCGGTGCGTCAAAACCCACGGCGAGGAGCCCCACGCGCTCCGACCCGCGGACGAGGGGCAGCAGGAGCGCGGCGCGCGTGCCCAGTCTGGCGGCGAGGTCCGGGGTCTGACGCGGCGCATCCGCCACGAGCGTCGGCATCCGGCGCTCGAACGCCCCGGCGACGCAGGCGGTTTCCTCGGGACCCGGCAGCCAGGGGTCGGTCCGCAGCGCTTCGAGCGCGAACCCCGAAGTCGCCTGCAGCGCGCCGTTCCGGGGGTTGTGCTGGAAGAGCAGCGAGCAGGTGCCCCCGCAGACGTCGAGCGCGTGCTGATGCAGGTGCGGCAGCAAGTCGTGCGGCCTCGTCGTATGCGCCAGCAGTGACGCCAGCGGCGGCTGGACCGTGGTCGCGCCGTCTGCCGCGGAGCCAGCAGCCGGACGCGTCAATCGCTGGGTTCGGGTGTTTCGGGGCATCGGTTCGGTGGGGCCTGCGGGGCCGTGTGCCCGCGATTCTACTGCGATCGATTGAAGCAATCCAACTGCCGGGATGGCCGGACAGCTGTTCAGCCCCTGCCGCAACATCCGGGATCTCAGTCGGTTAGCCCGATACACACTATAATTGACCAACAACTCCAGCGCCGACCCGACTGTCCGCTTCGGTTTGCCGTCTTAGTAACTGAGGGACAGATCGAGGCCAGGCGGGAACCCTGGCCCCGGCTCTCCCCGAGAGAGGCCTTCCGCGCTCCGCATGACGTGGACGGACGAAGAGCTCGTCGCGCGAACGATCAGCGGCGATGCCGACAGTTTCAATCAGCTGGTTCTGCGATGGGAACGTCCCATCTATGCCCTTGCGTACCGCACAATCGGTCGCGAAGAGGATGCGCGCGACGTGTGCCAGGAGACCTTTCTCCGGGCCTTCCGCGCGCTGCCCGGTTTCCGCGGCCAGGCGAAGTTCTCGTCGTGGCTCTATCGGATCGCCCTGAATCTGTGCCGCGACTGGAGCCGGCGCGAGCGCCGCGCGCCGGTGGTGCAGGCGCCGGAAGGCGTCGATCTGATGGATCTGGCGGCGGCCGCCGAGCCCTCGGAATCGATCGAAGACCTGGTCGCGCGCAAGGACCTCACGCGCGCCGTCGAACGCGCGATGGCGTTGCTGCCGGAGGAGCAGCGGACGGCGATTGTGCTGAAGGAGTACCACGGGCTGACGTTCCAGGAGATCGCGGACCTGGTCGGCTGTCCCTTGAGCACGGTGAAAACGCGCCTCTACCAGGGGTTGACGGTTCTGCGGCGTGAGCTGGCGAAGAACACAAAAGCACTGTTATGACTGAATCCTCGTGCGGCTATTCCGGCGATCGTGAAGAAGCGCTCGTCGCCCATGTGTACAACGACGGCGATCCGGTGGCGCGGGAGGCGTTCGACGCGCACCTGGCGCAGTGCGTCCGCTGCCGCGACGAGCTCGACGCGCTGCGCGGCGTGCGGGCGCAACTCGGCCAATGGGCTCCGCCCGAGGCGGGCTTCGCAGTCATCAGTCCCGGTCGTCAGTCCTGGTGGCGAGACGTGCCGGCGTGGGCGCAGGTCGCGGCGGCGCTGCTGTTCCTCGGCGTCTCGGCCGGCATCGCGAACCTCGACGTGCGGTACGACGCGAACGGGCTGAGCGTGCGCACCGGCTGGTCGAAGCCGGCAGCGCCCGCACCGGTTGCCCGCTCCGCGCCTTCCGCACCGGGCGAGGGCACGGCCGCGCCGTGGCGTGCGGATCTCGCGGCGCTCGAGCGTCAGCTGAAAAACGAGCTCCGCGCGACGCAGGTGTCGGCGGCGGAGGGGGCGCCCGCGCCCCACGCCGTCTCCGCGAGCGACGCCGACCTGGTCCGGCGCGTCCGCGCGCTCCTCGACGTGAGCGAGAAGCGGCAGCAGCGCGAGCTGGCCCTGCGCGTCGCCGAGGTGCTTCGCGACGTCAACTCGCAGCGTCAGGCGGACCTGGTGAAGATTGATCGCAGTCTGGGCGCCGTCCAGAACAATCTGGGCGTCGAAGTCATGAAACAGCGGCAGTCGCTGAACCTTCTTTATCGCGCATCGCAGAGGCAGTAGGGGGACTTGTGAAACGGGTCGCATCGATGGTCATCCTAGGAACGGTCGCGGCCGCGGCGGCCGCGCCGGCGGCGGCGCAACCGGGGATTTCGGCGCGCGCCGCGGCGGAGCAGCGGTATCAAATCGGTCAGATGGAGCGCGTGCTCGAAGGCGCGGTCGAACACGGCGCGACGATCATCCGCGATCGCATGCAGGCGCT
>ORJL011882362.1_pt1 | contig 17371 bp, 20 predicted proteins | sample 1779941 | NCBI WGS metagenome assembly ORJL01 (sample SAMEA104232317, study PRJEB22302) | groundwater metagenome | biome: forest; feature: aquifer; material: groundwater | place: USA | collected 2011-08-07 | depth 5.8 m | reverse complement strand
CGCGGCCTTCGCAGGCACGCGGCGCGCCGACGGAGCCGACCCGCGTCCGCGGCCGCTCTGCTGGAGCACGGTACCGACCGCCGCGAGGACCGCGAGCGCCACGAGCGTCCAGCCGCGGCTGCCGGCAACCTCCGCCGCAGCCGAGGGCCACCACCGCGCGAGGATCGCCGCGCCGCCGAGCCACACGAGGAGGACGCCGTCGACCGCCGCGGCGACGGGCGCGACCCGCTTCCCGGAGAAGCCGAAGAGGAAGAAGCCCACGACGGCGAGCACCGCCGTGCTCTGGCGAGAGAGGAAGAGGCCGCCGGGGAGCGCCGCGAGGGCGCCTCCCGCAATCCCCGCCGCGAGGAAGGCGATCACCGCCTCCGACGAGGGCCCGAGCTGCACGCCGGCGATCCCTCCCAGGACCGCGAGGAGCAGGCCGATCTCCGCGAGGTTGAGCGGCCCGAAGACCCCCGCCGCGAACGAGCGGAAGTCGCCGCTCATGAGGAGGAGGATCCCCGGCAGCGCGCCGAGCAGCCCCCCCGACACGACCGCGCGCCAGCGTTCGAGCCTCACGCCTCGGACGAGCAGCAGGACCCCAGCGAGCAGGGTGGCGCATTCGATGGCGACGACGACGGTCTCGGGGATGTGCATCGGCAACTCCTCTCGGGAGACTGGGATCATCGTCCGGCGGGAACCCCGGACTTTGAACCGGCCCGGAGCTCTGCTAAGATGTCCGGCGTGGTTCAACCGATGGCGTTCCTCGGCGACACCGATTCACGGGCCTCGTAATCGTAGTCGTAATCGTAGTCGTAATCGTTTTGGCCTGAACGATTACGACTACGATTACGACTACGACTACGAACGGGGAGAATCTGTGACCCCGTTCTGAACCACCCCAGAAGTCCCCATCGCATTCCACGGAGGAGAGATGCCCGACCCCCTCACCGATTTCCTCAAGCGCCAGCGCCTCCTCATCGTCTCCCCCCACGCCGACGACGAGACCGCCGGCGCCGGCGGCCTCGCGATCCGCGTCAAGCAGGCCGGCGGCGAGGTCTACGTCATGGTCGCCTCCGTCGGCGACCTGGACCACTTCGACACCTCCGGCAAGAAGGTCCAGGGTTCCACGCGCCGCGACGAGCTCGCCGCCGCGATGAAGGTCCTCGGCGTCGACGACCACGAGATCCTCTTCCAGGACTCCGACCTCCACCTCCGCCTCGAGACCCTCCCGCGCCGCGACCTGGTCGACCAGATCGAGCGGAAGGGGCGCCTGGCCTCCGAGAAGACGAAGCCGACGATGGTCGTCCTCCCCGCCCCGAGCTACAACCAGGACCACGAGGCGATCTTCCGCGCCGGCATCACCGCCTGCCGCCCGCACCTCGCGACGTTCAAGGCCTTCCAGCAGGTCGTCCTGATCGCCGACGCCCCGCAGCTCGCCTGGAATGCCGACCAGGACGTCTTCCACCCGAACTTCTACGTCGACATCTCCGACTGCCTGGAGCGGAAGCTGGAGGCGTTCGCCTGCCACCGCTCCCAGATGCGCCCCGACCCGCACCAGGGCGGGATGGAGGCGCTCCGCCTGCTCGCCGAGTGCCGCGGACGCGAGATCAGCGTGAAGGCGGCCGAGGCGTTCCAGTGCTACCGCTTCGTGCTGTGAGCGTCGAGCCGCGCCGCTGGCGGACCTTCACACTCGCGTTCTACGTCCCCGAGGGGAGCGAGGTCCCCTCGTTCGAGCGGATCGACGCCTTCCTCACCGACGTCCCCGGCCTGATGCGCTACGCGCCCTACACGGGGATGTACTACGCCTACGAGAACCGCGCGACGGGCGTGAAGGGGGCCTTCCGCTACGACCTCGCGACGCAGGTCGCGTCGTCGGAGGCGCTCGAGGAGGCGATCCCGGAGGAGCCGCCCCCCGAGGCCCCCGGCTGGACGGCAGCGCCCCTCCAGTTCCTCGCGTCGCTCGGCGTCTCGTCGTGGTGGCCCCGGGAGCTGATGCCGCTCGTCGTGCGCGCCTGCGAGGGGCTCGGCCTCGCCGTCCTCGATCACCACCTCCTCCTCGGCGCGCCGCACGCCGCGACCGTCGAGGAGCTGACGGAGCGGTGGGCGGAGGCGAACCGCGGCGTCCTCCCGCGCCTGCGCGAGACGACGAAGGACCCGAGGTTCTACATGCCGCCGGAGCGGATGCGGGCGGTGTGGGAGTACCTGCGCGAGAGGCGGCGGCTGGAGGGGGAGCTGGGCCCGCGCGGGGTGCGCGTGCCCGAGGTCTCGTTCTTCCCCTCGGGGGCGGAGGCGGTCTCCGCGGTACCGTGGGTGGCGGGGGAGGCGTCGGTCTTCGCGCGCGTCGACCGCGTCTGCGTGAAGCGGGTGCGGCGAGGGTTCCTCGGGATCGGCGGGGAGGAGGAGTCCGGCTGGGTCGCCTGGGAGGCCTTCGCCGCGGCGCTCGGCCCGCGCCTCTCGAGGCGCCCCGGCGAGGAGGGGTGGCTCCTGTTCGACGGTCCGCTCGACCGACCGCTGCGACGTGCGATCGAGGCGCTCCCGCTCACGCCGTTCTCCTGGCAGGAGCGGCTCGACCCGGGCCTCGTCGTCGATGAGCTCGTCGCGGATGAGTCGCGCAGGCCCGCTTGAGGAAAACGGAGCGGGCAAGCCGATTTGCTCAACACGAAGGCACGAGGGACACGAAGGCGACATGGACGTTCGCGCGGCAACCACCTCTTCGTGAACTTCGTGCCCCCTTCGGGTCTTCGTGTTGAATCGAACGGCGAGCCCCCTCGGCTGCGCCTTCCGCCTGACGCCGCCCTGCGGTACAATCGCGCCCCTTCGCAAAGGGAGCCTGCCCATGCGCATCGCCATCGCGCTCGTCGCCCTCGCCGCCCTCGCGCGCGCCGCCGCCGACCCCGGCTACGTCCTCATGCCGCCGGCGGCCGAGGGGACCTACCACGTCTCCACCGGCCCCGACGACGATCGCCACTGGGGCACGCCCGAGACGGTCCGCATGCTCGTCCTCGTCGCGCGCGAGTGGCACAAGCGCCACGGCGCGAAGGCCGTGCTCGAGATCGGCGACATGAGCCGCAAGGGGGGCGGGGAGTTCCCCCCTCACGTCACGCACCGCGACGGTTGCTGCATCGACGTCACGACCTCGCCGAAGAGCATCTGCAACATCGACTACGAGGACCAGGAGCTGACCCTCGAGCTCGCGCGCCTTTTCTTCCAGTACGGCGCGAGGGAGATCCTCTACAACGGCGAGTACGTCCGCCGGATGGAGTCGCGCGTCACGAAGTGGGACAAGCACGACGACCACTTCCACGTGATTGTCGACCCGAAGAAGGTCCCCGCCGACGGCGATCCGCTCCTCGTCGCGGAGGGGGACAGCGTCGACGGCTCGTCGATCGGCCCCTCGCGGCTCCTGCCGCAGAAGGCGGGGGCGACGCCGAAGTTCCTGCTCGCCTGGCGCGTCCTCGGCGCGCCCGACCGTTGGCAGAAGGGGTACCGTCTCGTCGTCGACCGCGACCCGGACGAGGCGAACGGGACGCTCCTCGACACCGGGAAGGTGGCCTCCCCGGCGACCTCGCACGCGGTCGTGCTCGCGCTCGAGGACGGCGCGGAGTACGAGTGGCGCGTCACGGTGACGGGCGCCTCGGGTGAGCTCACCTTGCCGTGGCAGAAGTTCCACGCGGACTTCACGGCGCCGGTCGTGAAGGGGACCTCGCCCGAGGACGGGGCCTCGGTCGACGAGGACCCGCTCCTCGCATGGTCCTGCGACGGGGCGACGAAGCAGGCCTCGTGCCGCCTCGAGCTGGCGACCGACCCGGCGCAGAAGCGACCGTCGGTCGACTCCGGGGTGATCGCGAAAGGGGAGGCGTCGTACCGGGTGAAGGGGGCGCTGCCGAAGGGGAAGACGCTCTGGTGGCGCGTCACGGTCGACGACGGCCACGGAAACCTCGGCACGAGCGAGTGGCGCTCGTTCGTGGTGGGCGAGAAGTACGAGTGGATCGGCGACATCGCCGAGGTCGACTCCGCGGACCTGAACCTCCGCGAGGGGCCGAACGAGCACAAGGACGTCGTGGAGAAGCTCGCGAAGGGGACGCGCGTCTACGTGGTCGGGAAGAAGGACGAGTGGCTGAAGGTGATCGTGGTGAAGGACGGCAAGCGCCTCCAGGGGTACGTCGCGGCGAAGTACGTGAGGGAGTGACCCTGGAATGGACGGGGAAGGCCGGCTCGACGCCGCCCAGGACCGGAGCGAGGAGAAAGCGCAGGTGGAGCGCGTCGCCTCGGTTGTCGCTCGTCTCAAGGAGACGCGCCCGTGGGGGACATGGAGCCTCGCGGCGATCTGCATCGCGATCTTCGCGTGGATGGAGGGGACGGGCGGCTCGACGCGTCCGCTGACGCTCTTCAGGCTCGGCGCCGCCGGCACTGGGCTCGTCGAGGTCGGGGAGTGGTGGCGGTTGATCAGCGCGGCCTTTCTCCACGTCGGCATGCTCCATATCGCCATCAACATGTTCAGCCTCCTCTCCGTGGGGACGACGCTCGAGCGGTACTTCGGAAACGCCAGGTTCCTTGCGCTCTGCGTCGCGGGTCAGGTTGCGGGGGCGATCGGCGCCTGGCGTTTCGATTCGGTCGTCCCGCTGGGGAGTTGGGCGTTCTTCTTCGCTTCCTGCGGTGCCGCGCTGTGGATCGGCGTCCGTCACGGGAAGGACCTTCTGCCCGCCGCACAGCGCTGGATGACGCGCGGGATGCTGTTCTGGGTGGGAGTGAACGCCATGCTCTGGGCCACGTACTTCCATTGCGGCCTGGCAGGCCTCGCGGGAAGCCTCGTGGCCGGTGCCCTGTTCGCCGCGCTCGTCCCGCCCGTCGTTCTGAGGCATGACGACCGGCGGACCCGCTCGCCGCTCACGGCGGTCTGCCTCTCGCTCGGACTGTCCCTGTTCGCCGTGGAGGGGTACGTCCTCTGGCGCGGCGTCGCCTCGCCCGGATCGGCCCTCGGCCCGGAGGTCACGCACGTCGGCCCTGGGAGCCGCTACGAGGTGTCCCTCCCCGCGGTCCTGGTTTCGAAGCCGAGCCAGGGATCGGAGCTCTTCGACGGCCCGGGCGTGAGCGTCCAAATCGCGATCATCTCCCTGGATGCGCCGATCGATCTGGCCACGGCGAAGGAGACGAAGCTCGAGGACCTCGAGATCAGGGCCGGAGTCCCGGTCACGGCAGCGACCCTGCAAGAGGTCTCGGGGAAGCGCTGGCTGCTCATCGACGGGGTAGCGCGCGCGGGAGGCCTTCAGCGCATCGGGATCCTCTCGGAAGGGAGGGCCCTCTTCCGCATCTGGTTGGTCTCCACGGGCGGCGACTTCGAAGAGGCGAAGCGCATCCACCTCCGGGCGATGGAGAGCTTCCGCACCCACCTCGGGAAGTAACATGTCGATCCCGACCGACCCGACGATCGGAGCGCCCTCGCAAGGTGGCCCGGCGCCGTACAGCGTCCCCGGCTACGAGGTCCTCGAGGAGATCGGCCGCGGCGGGATGGGCGTCGTCTACCGGGCGCGCGAGCGAAGGCGAAGAGGCAAGGCTGCGCCTCCCGTGGACGCGTCCGCTGCTACTTCGTAGAATGTGGACCAATACCCGGTGGTGTAATTGGTAACACTAGGGATTTTGGTTCCCTCATTGGTGGTTCGAGTCCACCCCGGGTAGCTTCACCTCTCGCGCTATCACTCGCTCTCAAACCCGCGCAATCATTGGCGCTCCGGGCGATCCCGATGTTTGTCTTTCCGCACCGCGCCGTGTCACGCCGTACCACCGGATGCCCCGTAGAATCACCCTTTTGGTACCGCCGGTGGTACCGCTCGGAGTCGCCTTCCGTCCCGGTCACCACGTCGGCCCGGGAATCCGGGGACAGGTTCGGCAGCATGGCCACGGCGGCGGCGGTGTCGTGCAATTCGAGCTTCGTGTAGACGGACATCGTGAGGCCGATCGACCCATGCCGCGCCAGCTCCATCGCCGTGCGCGGATGGACGCCCGCGCGCGAGAGGGCGGTGATGAAGCTCACCCTCAGCCCGTGGAAGTCGGCAACTCGCCCGTTTACCTCCACCGGGATTCCCGCCTCGGCGAGGTCGGAGCGGAGCATGGGGCAAGCGAGAGGACGCCACGCACCGGGCCAGACGGCGCCGAACGGAGAGCGGGTCGGGAGGAAGGCGCGGAGGGTCGCGACCAGATCGGGATGCAGGGGGAGGCGGTCCTCCCGCCGGTGCTTCGAGTACATCGCCTTGACGGTCACGGTCGGCGGGTCGGCGTCGAGCGCGAACGATGCGGCGGTCAGGCTCCGCAGTTCGCCAGCGCGCAGGCCCGTGAAGGCCGCGGTCGCGTACAAGGCCGCGCGGGCGGGGCCGTCGAGCCCGTGGATCGTCTCCGTGCTCTGCCTTGCCGCCGTGATGAGGTCGGAGAGTTCGTCCGCGTCGAGGGCGCGGCGCACGTGACGGCGATCGGCGGCCACGTTGAAGCGTGAGAGGCCGGCGAGCGGGTCGTCGGGGGCGAGGCGGTTCCGCACGAGCCAGATGGCGAACCCCTTGGCTGCGACGAGGTGATTGTTGAGCGTGGTCGCGCCCGCGCCCTTCGCGCGCATCTCCGCGAGGACCCCCTGCACGCGGGAGGGGGTCATGTCGCCCACGCGCTTGCAGCCGAGAAGGAGCCGTCGCACGCGGGAGACGTGGCGGGCGACGTGTTCGGGCGTGTTCCCCCTCCCGCGGAGCGCGGCCTCGAAGGCGACGACGTGGTCTTCGAGGGGGAGGCGGGCGGCATCGTCCGCGGGGCTGGTGAGGCCGGCGGCCTCGCGTTCGGCGCGCCGTTCCAGTTCGGTCGCCTTCGCGAGGGTCGCGGCGCGGTCCGTGAACCCGACGACGACGCGGTAGGACCCGTCGGGGGTCCGGTACTTGATTCGGTACTTGTCGCGCCCCTTCGGTCGGAAGACGCTGGCCATGAGTTCACCTCGTTGAGGAACCTTGGAAGACTACCCTATCGGCCGGAGTCGGGGCAACCGTCTTTGACCCACGCCTCGATCGCGTCGCGTCGCCAGCGGAGGGTACCGCCGATGCGGATGGGGGCCGGGAGCTTGCTCGCGGAGCGCCAGCGCCAGATGGTCGCCAGGGACACGTCCAGCAGGCGGGCCACCTCGCGAGCGTCCACCAGCAGCGGGGACGGCGCGGCCGGGGCGGCGGGTTCGTCGGGGGTGTTCGGGTTCATCGGCTTTCTCCCTTCGAGGTAGCGGCCAGTCGGAATAGGACGTGCGCGAGCTTGAGGGCGGCGGTCCCCGGGGCGAACGCGCGATCAGCCAGAGCCATCAGGGCGACGGTCTGGCGGGCGTCGGGGGGGGGGTTTCCGAGGCGGTCGAGGGCGAGGTTGAGCGCCTCCCGCGCGCGCCCCCGGACCGCTTCCTCCTGCTGCTTCTGTTTCCGGGTCGGAGTCGCGGACATGGATCCACCTCCTGGTAGTTCAAGCCTCAGAACGGGAGCCCGTCAGCCTGTCCGTGCCGCCCCGCCAGGACGGGCGGCCAGTCCGCCCGCGGAAGGGGGTGGGGGAGTGGGGCTGTCGATGTCTCTCCGCGCGTTGGGTAGTCTGGGGCGCCCTCCGATGGAGGAACCCCCTGGACAATATGGACAGAATGGACAGAATCCCCCCCGGGGGAGGCACCGTCGGACGCAGGGGCGGGGTTTTGTCCATTCTGTCCCTTCTGTCCAGGGGGTGCGGGGCGCGATTCCGCGGCGGGAGGAGCCGCCCCATCCTCGTCGGTGTCCTCCCCCCCGCCCCCGACAATGCTCGGGTGGAGTCCGTAGCGCTGGGCAGGGCGTCCAGGTCCGCGCCGTTCGCCTGAGTCAACCTCCCTCAGATACCCATGCTCCACGAGGAGGGCCAGGGCGGGGGTCAGATCCGCGACCCGATGGACGGTCCCGCGGACGCCTCGCAGGATGTCCCGCCGCGAGAGGGTGGGGCGACGGTCGCGCTTGAGCCAGTCGAGGACGTGGCGGGCGTTCTCCGTCGCGGGGTCCGCGCCCATCGTTCCGAGCGCGGCGCGAGCGTGCGTGAGGTAGTACCTCCCGAGGTCGAGTGCCCGCCTCACAGCGTCCTCTGGCACCTCCGCGGGGACCGTCCCAGGCGCGGCAGCGAGCGTCAGCACCCCCGCGATGCGAGCGACCGCGCCGGCGAGTTTGCTCGCCCAATCGCACATCGGGGCGAGGTCTCCGCCCTCCCCGAGTCGGGGCTCTAACTCGCGCATGTAGTCGAGGAGCAGCCGGCGCGCCCCGTCCCCGAAGGGCAGGATGGGCAGCCGCTCCCCCTCTGACGGCACGGGTAGCGAGAGGAGCGCACGCACGCTCGCACCCCAGCGCGCGATGAGGTCGGGGCGCATGCCTGCCACGTCAATGCGGCGGGACCCGACGCGCGATCGGGGAACGGAGTACAAGATGCGCGCGACGAATCCCCGATCACGGAACCCGGGCTTGGACGCGAGACCGCGCAATACGTGGGGCTGGACGGCCAACGTGAGCGTGAGCGCGGGGCGAGCAATGTAGAGCGGAGGGCGGCCCATCCTATCGACTCGGATGGCGTCGCCAGCGTGTGCCTTTAGCACCGCGTCGAGGTTCGCCACGCCGTCTGAGTAGCGACCTGCGAGCGTCTCGAATAGCCCCCCCTCGGGAGAGGCGACGATGAGCCTCCCTTCGTTTTCGGCGAGGAGTGCGACGAGCGCTTCGGGCGTGCAGTCGTCGGCGATGAGGCGCGGGGCCTTGGGCACATCGACGGCGGCCAACTCGCGGGCGGCGGTAGAGAGCGCTTCCTCGGCTGCCGTGCGCGCCGTGGCCTTCGCCCGGGCCGCTGCGTGGCGCAGAGCCTTCGCGCGTTCGGCGAGGAGGTCCCGAGCCTGCGTGGCCTGTTCGATGTCAGGTGCGAGCGCGAGCGCCCGCTCCCGCTCATGCTCCCAGACGGGGCGCGTCGCCTCCCGGAAAACCGCGCTCTTCCTCTCGCCCGAGGGAAGGACGGCCAGAGAGTAGAGCCCGAGGGGCTCCCACCACCCAGCCTTGACCTCCACCTCGTATTTCCCCGCGACGCTCCCAGCGAGGACTCCGAGCGTGAGCGAGCCGCCGAGATCCTCGGGGGTCTGAGTCGACTCCGCGAGCCGCCCCACGAACTCGCGCGCGTAGTCGGGGAGTGCCTCGACGGGAAACCCGGGGAGGTCGGGATGAGCGTCAAGAGGGACGGGTCGCTCCCATGCCGCGGGCGTTGCCGGGGAGGCCAGGTCGAGCCACTCGCGAACGCGGGCGACGACCTCCTCGCCAATGAGCGCCGCGAGCTTCGGGCCGCCCGTGGCCTTGCCGCTGTCGCGGAGGCGCGTGGCCGTCAGGCGCACCTCGGACGCCTTGGCGTCGCCCGATATGGTCGCGACCGCGCACACGTACGCGACCACCTCCTCCTCCCCCCAACCGCCGCGCAGGAGCAGCCCCGCGAGCGCGTTCGCCGCGTCGTGTCGGGACCCCTGCGCGGGCCAATGTCTCGCGATGAGCGCGGCAGTCGCGAGCCGCGCGACCGCTGCCCCGAGGTCGCGCGCGTCGATGGGGCACGGAGCGCCGTACTCGTGCCAGACGTAGGACTCGCCGCTCGGATGCTGCGAGGGAGGGACGACGGTCTGCCCCCCCCGTCGAGCGCAACTCCACGAGCATCGTTCCGTCGATGTCCCGATACTGTCGCGTGTCGGGGGCGGGCTGCACGACGCACCAGCGATGGGACCGCAGCTTACTCGCGCGGCCCGAGACCAGCCCCGTAGCAGGGAGCAGCGCATCGGCGAGCGCGACGGCCTCAGGCGCGTCGAGGTCGATGTCGATGAGTCCGCCCGATGGCTCTCCGAGGAGGAACCCGACATTCCCACCGCCTCCAAAGTGCGCGGGGAGGTCCGCCTCGGTCAGGCGGAGCGTCTGCCACTTGGGGAGCACGGGGCGCTTGCTCCCCCGCGGCAGGGGGATGGGAGCCCAGCCGCGCCCGAGGTACTCACGGGACGCGGAAAGGGCGTGGGGCGGAGGAGTAGATGGGGTCGCGTCGATCGTCACCGCGCACCCCCCCGGCGATAGCCGTACTCAGCCGCGTCCCGAGGCAGACAGACCATGCACGGCCGGCCGTCGTCGCACGCGGTAATCGTGTCGGCGGCCTGGGCATTCCGGACGGAGATCCGGTCCACGTGCGCGCACGCGCGCAGGTGAACCACGGATCTCCATCGCGACCACACGTATCGGCCGGCGGGAAACGTCGGGATGGGGGGAAGGTCCGTGAGCATCGTCGGGTCCCTCAGGTCGTCGGGGGACTTGCGGGGCGGGGGGTCGTGGTCGCCCCGCCCCGGGCCCGACGATGCGGGACGAAGTTGCCATCGGTGTGCCGGGCACGGATGTCCTACGATGTCCCACGGCTCGCGCGATGTTGCAGGGTAGGGGCTGAGGTCGATGTTACGCGAGCGGGATGGCCGCTACTGCGCGGTAGCGCCTGGGATGCTATGCGAGCTTGATTGTCCTCCACCAAGCGCGGAGTTCGTCGCGGTCGACGGTGGGGTGTCCGTGTCTGCCGTGGTGGACGATAGGGTATCCCTGCATCTTCTTCATGCGGCTCAGGGTTCGCCAGCAACACGGGTTTCCAATGGCGTCGAGGATGTCCTTTTGGCGGTTCAGTGTGACCGCGACGCGGAGAAGCGGCAGGCTTGTTCCGCGCCCCATGCGAGCGGGATCGAGCATGAATCTGACGTGAGCCGAGTTGTACGATCGGCGCAGTCGCTCTCGCTTGTCAGCGTCCGATTCGACGCGCTTGGTCGTCTTAAGCCACGCGAGGAACTCGCGATCGTCGCACTCCTTCTTTGCCGTCATGTGGGCGTGCAGGGCCTGGGGTAGCTTGTGGCGGTTCGCGTCGAGGTCGTACCACTCGATCCGGTACTCGCAGTCGGGGCAATCGGCGTCGTGGAGCGTGACGGGGGTTCGCAGCTGGCCGAAGCCAGCTTCGGATGCCCACTCCGGCGTGAGTGGAGTTTCGGGGAAGGCAGCCCTTCGTCGTGTCCGTCGAAAGTCGAACCCGCAGAGGGGACAGCGGGGCTTGCTCGCTTTGGGCATCGTCGGGCCTCTTCGTCGGGAATGGTTGGGGCGCCGGGTTCGCGAGGCAAGCCTACGTCCTCCGCTTCGCCTTCGGCGCGGGTGCCTTTCCGGGTTCTAGCGCCGAGAGTCCCTCCGCCTCGACGCGGGCAAGTCCCAGGAGTAGCGCGGCGCGAGCCAGGGTCGTTTTCGGCACGACGCCCCCGAAGCGGGCTGCGAGCGCTTCAAGGCGGTCGATGTCCTCTCGGGAGAGTCGGATGGAGACGTTGACTAGTTCCGCGGGCATGGGGGCCTCCTTCGAGAGGGTTCTGTCAATTCTGGCCATTCTGTCCTGCGCGTTGGAAGTCGAACTCGCTCGATCACGCACGAGCCAAGACCGCGCGGACCGTCTTCGCGGCCCAGCGCCCGCCCCGCTTCGTGGCGCGCCCCTCCACTGTGAGGGTCACCGCGATGTCGCGCAGGGACTTCCCCGCCTCGCGCAGCTCGCGGATCCGCGCGACCGTATCCGCCTCCTCGGGCAGCTCGCGCACGATGCGCCGCCCGTCGGCGTCCGTCTCCTCCGTCCGCTCCCAGCCGAGTCCCTCGCCCCCGAGGCGCACGCCTTCCGCCTTGACCTGCACCAGCGCGTCCGCGGTCCTCTCGCCGATCGCTTCCCGCTCCCACTGCGAGACGGACCCGAGGACGTTCAGCACGAGGCGCCTGCCCGCGGAGCGCGTGTCGATGGAGTCGGCCACGGAAAGGAGGGCGAAGCGCCCCTCCCCGAAGTACGTCTCTACCAGGGTTCCGAGGTCGCGGACGGAGCGGGTCAGGCGGTCGAGCTTCGTCACGAGGACGGCCTCCGCCTTTCCCGCCTCCAGGGCCGCGAGGGCCTGACTGAGCCCCGGGCGGTCGAGGGTCTTTGCGGACACGCCCGCATCGACGATCGTCTCCACCAGGGTCAGCCCAACCGCGAGCGCATAGGCTTCTACCTTTGCCCGCTGCGCGTCGAGGCTCACGCCCCCGTCGGCCTGTTGCTCCGTCGAGACGCGCAGGTAGGCAATCGCGCGGGTCGGGGCCGTCTCGTTCGTCCTCGTCGTGCGCTTCATGGTCCTGCCTCCGAATGACACCGTACCACGTTGCATGGCGCGTGCCAACGGTTGAATTCGAGGGATAGCGGCTGCCATCGGGGGAGGTCGTGTTACCGAGACGGTCGTTTCGGTAACAGGGATGGCCCCAGACGGGGGTTGCGGCGGTCGCCTCGGGGCGCCCCGCGCGGCCCCGTGAATGTCTGGAGTGAGGGGCAGGGCCGTACACCGTGCATAGTGTTACCGCGTGGCACGTAGTAGTACGCGCGAGTCACGTTGGCGCTTCATCCAGTTCCCCGACGGACGCCAGGACCGGGAGCCCCCGCCGTTGCGCCCTGGCCCTCAATCGGACGCCCCCAGCGCCGTGGATTCGCACCCTCCTCGACGAGCGCGAGGGGCGCCCCCGGGAGCGCACGGTGGGGCGTCCGCGCCGCCCCTACTGGGCATCCAAGACGCACACCACCTTCCAGTCCTGCCCCACCCGCTCTAGGACGACATCCCACATCGCCTCGATTTGCGATCCGCCCTTGTTGCTCGATTGGATCCGGAGTCGGTGCCCCCAGTAGATTCCGGGCGCGTGCTTGACCAGCATGGCCTCCTCCCCCTCGTGCGCGCGTTCCAGCTCCTTCACCTGAGCCCGAATCTTCTCCAAATTCGCCGTACACTCTTCGGCCGACTTGCGCGCCTTTTCGAGCATTTGGTCATACCTCCCGTCGGGCTTGAGACGAACTAGCTCCTCTGCGTGGACGCGCTCCATGCTCGCCTCCATGTGTGCCTTGGATGTCCGCGTCTCCTCTTCGTACGCTTCCACGAGGCGCAGACCAACCCAAGCTCGTCGCGCCTGATCTGCCGGCAGGGTCTTGAGGAGTACATAGTTCCGAACTGCAAAGAGGCTCACCAGGGCCTCGCCATTCTTCCAGAGGCCGGCCGGTTGGTCCCCGACCTTCCACGCCTCCAGCAGCTTGAGCACGACTTCCTTGCTCTGCTCCTCGGCCTTCTTGTTCTGCGCCTCGGCGATCTTCTGAGGATCGATTTCCCACCTCCCCTCGATCTCCAAATGCCCGAGGCGCCGGTGCGCGTCCTCATCATCCGGCGCCAGGGAGAGAATGTGCTGCAGAAGACCCGGGGGCACCGTCGCATGATTCGCTTCGCAGAACGTGACAAGCTCTCGCAGCCCCGCCAGATCCTTCGCGAGGGTGATCTGTTCGCCGTCAATCGCCTCCTGTACGGTTGGGAACCAATCGTCGTTGTACTTGATGTGCCCGAGTGCCAAGTGAGCGTCGGCACACTTCGGATCGATGGAGAGAGCCTCCTGGTAGAGGGAGCGCGCATCTTCCGCCATGTCCCGTTCATCGCACCACGTTGCGAATGCGATGCGCACCTGCGCGTCGTCTGGCGGCAGGGCCTTGCGCTTCCTCTGGAATTCGTCCGCCAGGGACTTGGCCTTCACTCCAGACTCCTGCGCCGCTGTCGCCTTCTTGTCGATTTTCGAGATCATGCTCTTGGGGTACATCATGGACGATCCGTCCGCTTTCGTGATGCGGATCTTGTCGCCCTCCTCCTTCGTCTCCACGTCCTCGATCACCTTGCCGCTTGCGAAGGTGACGGTATCGGCGCGCGCGGCCGTGACCAGGGTTGCGGCTAGCGGAACCGAGAGGATGCCCGCCAGAGCCCAGGAGCTGATTTTCATGCCTCCCCCCCCCCATGCGCCTCGTGGACTACCTCAACATCGCGTCCCGGACGACTCGCCTGACAGCTTCGACATGGCCGAGGTCAATTGTCCCCGCCCACCAGATCGCGTCTGCGGACTCCATTTCCTTCACGTCGCGGACGTACACGTAGCTCTTCTCTTTCAGGCCAGTCTGGTCGAAGCCAGGAAAAGCCGGGTCCATTTCTACCCGAGGGAACGCATGGTCCTCAGAGGAGATCTTGCAGAAGACGAATCTGTCCGGCTTCCCAAGTCCCGACAGATCGCCCAAGCACAGGGCGAATCGCTGCTTGCTGGGATCGTCTTCCGGGGCATGAGCGTCTTCGTGCCACCAACGAACCCACCAGACCTCCCAGGCCTCAGGACGGGTCGCACTCACGGCAACCTCGTCTACTGCTGGTTGTCCGGAGTCTGAATCGGATGCTCAAGTAGGAATCGGAGGGCGTCGGGGGGGAGCGGCTCGCGAAGGTCAACCGTAATCCAACGAACCAAGCCGCCCTGCCCGACGGGAACCTCGCACGTCGGGACGGGCTTGTCTGCCGCGACGGCCTCGGTAAGCGCTGCGCGGGCTGCCCGTTCGAGGCTCTGGATTGCCTCGGCGACGGTTGCTCCTTCTCCGTGGACGCCCTGGATGTTCGCGACGGCGGTGAATCCGCTCTTGCTGTTGTCCCTGGGTTCGATGACGACCCGCACCTCGAATGTGCTCTTCCGAGGGAAGGTCACCCATCCAAGAACTTCAAGAGCAGGAGCATCCCCGGGCATGGGGGAAGGATCATCTTCCGGGGGCACGCCCAGTGTCTTGGGACGCCCTCCGCGCGTGAGGATGGCCGTGTCTTCCATGGTACCTCTCACCTACTTTTCGCTTGACCACTTCATGAGTGCCATTCGGATCGAGCCCAACAACACGCCCCCGGCGTGGAGTTCGAAGGCGAAGACCCCCTCCTCAGGCATTGGGAATGGCGGAACGGGAAGGACGACCTCCACCGAAGATAGGGGATTTCCGCACTCAACGTCAAATGCATGCGAACTCATGAGGACTTCACCACTCTTCAGGTTCACGAACTTCAGTTCAAGAGTCGATTTGCCCCGGATCTCCGTGAGGCTGACGTAGGCGGTGGTCGGCCGGTGGAATGTGGTCGGGAACTCCTTCGCCCATAGCCTGTTAAACGTACCGGCGATGACTATCTTTCCTGTGTCGCGGTCGGTGTATACGTTGTCGGCGAGGAGGAGCGCCTGTAGCCGAGGCTCGCATTGCACGTTGACGCACCTGCTGTACGGGCTTGGAGGGAATTCCTCGGATATTACATTCGACATGATCATATCGTCTCAGTGCCCTGACGATCAACAGGGAGTTGATCGCTACGCCTGCTCTCGGAGCCGCCGATCGCACTCGCGGATCTCGATCGCGTCGAGGCGGTCCGCGAGGAGGAGGGCGCGCACGTCCAACGGTTCGGCCTCGATGCGTCTCGTCAGGCGGTCGATCGCGCGGGCGCGCGCCTCGGGGTCCCGAGCGAGGCGATCGATGGTCTTGTCGTGTTCCTGGCGCACCCTGTACGTGAGCCCGTGGCAGCGCGCGCAGCCGAAGTATCGGCGCCCGGACGGAAGGTAGAGGGTTCGGACGTGACGGCCGCACGCTACGCCGTCCACCGTGAGGGGGCAGCGAAACCAGGACCGCCGTCGCTTGAATGGCGCGCGCCACTCCTCGACGCGGACGGGGACCGCCACCTCCTCGCCCGCGACGGGATAGCGCAGCGTCACGAGGAGGGATCCGCCGCCCCAGGCGGTCGACGCGGAGACGGACAGGTCGCCGCGGGTCCAAGTCGTGCGCCACGACGCGCCCGGCCGGAGGCAGCCGTCCCGTTCCAGGGAGCGCACATCGAGCGCGGCGGACTCCTCGACGGTCCGCGCCCGCCGATGCCCGCCCCAGCGCGTGCTACCGGGTCCGCCCATTTACCGAACGCCTCCGTCCGTCAGGTGATTTCGCCCTACTATAGTGGCGCGCGTCCGTAGGCTTGCCGCCAGTTGTCCGCCGTCCGGCTGTGCGCGCGCCCGCGCGAGACGAGCCGCCGCACGAGACGCCCCAGGATGTACGGCCTCGACGGGTCGGGCCAGAGGGAATCGGGCACGCGGTCGCGCCGTGAGTCCCAGCGCCGCCCGTACCAGGTCGGATGCACGCTGGCGCAGTCCGCGAGTGCAGGCTCCCAGATCGAGAGGACGCGAACCCACCGCCGAGAGGGAGGGAGGACCCAGCGCCGCCGAACGAGCCCGAGCCGCACGAGTCCCGAGAGGACGCGACGGAAGTAGCGCGGGCCGAATTGCCGCGGCCAGCTTCGATAGGCCCCGCGCCCATGCCGTCCCTCTTCCGCGGCGCGCGTCCCGCAGCGCGCGGCCTCCTCGGAGAGGCGCACGTCGCCCAGCACGACACGGCCGCACGAGTCGGCCAGCTCCGCGAGCGCGAGGAGGACGCACCGCTCCCGCCACGTCAGGCGGACGCGCCCGAGGAGGGAGAGGAGCCGCTCGCGTTTCGACGGTTCGACCATGCCTCGATCCTACCCTTCGCCCCGGGGCACGTCCATTCCGGCTCCGCGGCGCCGCACGAACGCGATCATCCGCCGCCGATCGCTTCGCTTCCGCCGAGTGTCTTCCGCGCGGAGGCGCCGCGCGACCTCGGCAACGCGCGGGTCCGGCTGCCGTGTCTTGTCAGTCATGTGGTGTCTCTCCGATTCGAGACTCTCTAGAGCGACGGACACCGGAGGCGGGGAGCATGCGGTCACTGGCCCGCGGGCCGGCAGCCTCCGCGAGCGCGAGGAGCGAGGCGCGGACGGCCTCGGGGAGGTCGGCCCAGAGGACGAGCAAGCGGGCCAGGGCGGGGTCCGTGGTACCGCCGGTGGTACCACGCGACTCCGAGGTTGACGCATCCCCTTGCGCGCTTGTAGGGTGCGGATCCGGCCCCGGGGATTTTGGTTCCCTCATTGGTGGTTCGAGTCCACCCCGGGTAGCTCCCCTCTCCCGCAGTCGCAGCCGCTTGCAGAGGCGCGCCGGCGCTGGCTTCGCGGGCGACACCGCGCTTGTTTTTGCGGCCCCCGCCCGTCTCACGCGATTCCCCCGATTCGCCCGAAAAGGCAGGGGGAAGGGCGCAGATTGGGGCGCAGGCTGACTCACCTGAGTTGGCCTCCGTCCCTGTCGCAACGAGGGATTTCGGTGCCGGGGCGAGATTCGGGAGCTTCGCGATCGCGGCGGCCGTGTCGTGGAGCTCCAGGCGCGTGTACACGGACATCGTGAGCCCGATCGACCCGTGGCGGGCCAGCTCCATCGCCGTCCGCGGATGGACCCCCGCCCGGGAGAGGCCCGTGATGAACGTCACGCGCAGCGCGTGGAAGTCGGCCACGCGGCCGTCCACCTCGACGGGGACGCCCGCCGCTTCCAGGTCGGCCCTGATCATCGGGGCCGCGAGTGGGCGCCACGCGCCGGGCCAGACGGCCTGGAATGGCGAGCGAGTCGGCAGGAGTGCGCGCAGCGTCGCG
>ORJL010353089.1_pt1 | contig 17379 bp, 15 predicted proteins | sample 1779941 | NCBI WGS metagenome assembly ORJL01 (sample SAMEA104232317, study PRJEB22302) | groundwater metagenome | biome: forest; feature: aquifer; material: groundwater | place: USA | collected 2011-08-07 | depth 5.8 m | reverse complement strand
GTGGCTCGACGTTCGCCTCGTTTACGGGGTCTACAATGTAAGAATAATGACCTGTATACTTTTGAAAAAAGACTTAGGTAGGGAATGTAATTGAGAGTTTTCCGTGTAGTGCCTAAAAACCATACATTGAGTAGCTTGAACTATTATGATAAAATGACGGAATAGAGATAAAGAAAGCCTTAGTGGAACATGCTAAAAGGAGAGAAAAATAGTGGCAGGTTTTTTTTCGCAGCTTAAAGAGGGTTTGAGTAAAACACGCCAGAATTTTGTACAAAGAGTCGAGGAATTGCTAACCGGTCGGAGAAAAATTGATGAAGAGTTGTATGAAGAGCTTGAGGAAGTTTTAATTGGCGCAGATGTGGGTTTTAATACTTCGATGGAGTTGGTTAAGCAGTTACGCCAAGAAGTTAAAGCTAGGAAAATTTCCGAGTCAGACCAATTAACGGAGATTCTCAAAGAGCTAATAGTTAATTTACTGGGTGAAGAAAAGCCCTTAACTTATTCATCCGTAGGACCAAGTATTTTTTTAGTGGTTGGCGTTAATGGCGTTGGTAAAACAACAACGATTGGAAAATTAGCCAATAGATTAAAGCGAGAAGGAAAACGAGTGATCTTAGCTGCAGGTGATACCTTTCGAGCTGCAGCGATTGATCAACTTGAGGTTTGGGGTCAAAGAGCAGGTGTTGAGATTATTAAGCAAAGGGAAGGGGCTGATCCTGCAGCAGTAGCCTATGACGCTGTACATGCTGCGAAGTCTCGTAAAATCGATGTTGTCATTATGGATACTGCAGGGCGCCTGCATAATAAAGCCAATTTGATGGAAGAATTACGTAAGGTAAAACGTGTCATCGAAAGAGAAATTTCGGGTGCGCCTCAGGAGGTACTCTTAGTTTTAGATGCTACAACCGGACAAAATGCCTTACAACAGGCTAAACTTTTTAAAGAGGTTGCTGGTGTAACGGGTATCGTATTAACTAAACTTGATGGTACTGCTAAAGGTGGAGTGGTGCTGGGTATTCAAGGAGAGACCAAAATTCCAGTTAAATGGATAGGTATTGGTGAAGGAATGGACGATTTGCGACCCTTCATTCCCCAGGATTTTGCTGCTGCGCTTTTTGATCGAACTGAGGAGGGAGTATCTTGAGCGATTTTGCGCTAATCGGGGGTACGGGTGTAGAATTTCTACCCCTGACCGAAAGACAAACAATATCTGTAGATACTCCTTACGGAGCAGTTCAAACAGAGGCGGGCCATCTTGGTGGGCAAGAAGTCGTTTTTATGAGCCGTCATGGTCATAATCATGCCCTTCCTCCCCACTTGATTAACTACAGAGCCAATATATGGGCTTTACGGGAACTTGGAGTTAAAAAGATCTTAGCCACTGCAGCGGTGGGATCGCTGTCCTCGAATTATCGATTACAGGATCTGGTTTTGCTGGATCAGTTTCTTGATTTCACGAAAAGTCGACCTCAAACTTTTTACGAGGGTGGAGCTCAAGGTGTCCTACATGTGGATGTAACTGAACCGTATTGTGGACAATTGCGCCAAATGGTACTAAAAGCTGGCGATGAGTTGAACCTGACCATAAAAAATGGAGCAACTTATGTTTGTACAGAAGGACCGCGTTTCGAAACCCCTGCCGAAATTAAAATGTTTCAGCTGCTAGGTGGGGAATTAGTAGGTATGACAAGCGTACCCGAGGTTATTTTAGCTAGGGAACTTGGACTTTGTTACGCGTCCATAGGAATGGTTACTAATGAAGCCGCTGGAATTGCCACTCATCAGCTGACCCATGCTGAAGTTATAGATAGTATTCAACAAATAGGAAAATCAGTAGCAAACCTTATCGAGAAAACTTTGGGATTGTTGACACCAGAACAGAATTGCACATGTGCCTTAGCCAATGTAGAGCTTGGTAAGTTTTAGAAAGGCGGTTTGAATGTGAAAACGATCGAATGGTTAGGACGTTCCTTACGAGTTTTAGATCAGACTAAACTACCCCTCGAAGAAACTTATCGTGATGCAAAGTCATACCTAGAAGTAGCGGAAATAATTGAGAGTATGGTCGTACGCGGTGCGCCGGCTATTGGGGCTGCTGCCGCTTACGGATACGCTCTTGGAGCCTTAGAATTTCAAGGCTCCAGAGAAGATTTTTTTCCTTATATTGAAAGTGTTCAAACACGTTTGGAAGCAACCCGTCCGACGGCAGTCAATCTCTTTTGGGCTTTGCGTCGGATGGAAGATCGCCTGCGGGAAATGCGAGAGGTTGAGGATTTAACTCTAATCTGTGCTGCCCTTGTCGATGAAGCTAATGCAATTGCCGATGATGACCGCAGAATGAATAGGCTAATTGGCGAATATGGAAATACTATAGTTCCAGAAAAAGCCAGGATCTTAACTCATTGTAATGCAGGTGCTTTAGCAACAGTTGAGTATGGAACAGCCTTAGGAGTCGTACGTACTGCTCATGCAGCGGGGAAAACTATTCATGTTTACGCAGATGAAACTCGGCCATTTTTACAAGGCGCTCGTTTAACAGCTTGGGAGCTTCTTCAGGATGGAATTCCTGTAACTTTAATTGCCGATAATATGGCAGGTTGTTTAATGCAACAAGATAAAATCGATTTAGTTATTGTGGGAGCAGACCGCGTGGCTGCTAACGGAGACACAGCTAATAAGATCGGAACTTATTCTCTGGGGGTTTTAGCGCACGCCCACGGAATTCCCTTTTATGTTGCAGCGCCTACGTCTACAATAGATTTAAAGGTCCGAAGTGGTATGGAAATCCCCATAGAAAAACGTCCTGCCAAGGAAATGCGCGAATTGTTTGGAGTTCAAACCGCTCCCTCCGAGGTTGATGTTTATAATCCTGCTTTCGATGTTACACCAGCAAAATATATTACAGGAATTATTACCGAAAAGGGTATTGTTTCACCTTCCTACGCTGTAAATCTTCTTAAGTTGATGGTCAGGTCATGAAGTTAAGAAAAGCCTTATTAACTGTGGGTAAGAACCTCATAACAAGCGGTTTAGTTGTGGGGACGTGGGGTAATATCTCCGCCTGGGATTCCAAGCATGAGGGATTTTGGATTACCCCCAGTGGAATGAACTATCTCACCCTAAAAGAAGAAGATTTGGTATTGATCAATCGTCAGGGTAAAGTTATTGAAGGTTTCCGTAAACCATCTTCTGAATTCCTGATGCATTTAGCAATCTATGCCAAGCGTTCAGACGTTTTGGGAATCGTGCACACTCATTCGGTCTATGCAACCGCACATGCTGTAGCAAGGGTTTCGATTCCTTGTATAGTTGAGGACTTGGCCCAAATAGTGGGCGGAGACGTGGATGTAGCACCTTATCACTTAACTGGAACACAAGATTTAGCTGACGCAGCTTCAGTTGTTTTAACTGATAAAAATGCTGTGCTTTTAGCTAATCACGGTGTTGTTGGAGTTGGGCGAGATTTGGAAGAGGCTTTAAAAGCCTGTCAGGTGGTTGAGAAGGCCGCTCAAATCCATGCGCTGTCGTGTTTATTAGGAACACCGATATGTTTACGTACTGAGGACGTAGATCAGATGAGGCACGGATATTTAGAAACCTACGGGCAACGTAGTTAGAGGTCAAGGAGGTCTAAATTATGTCGAAAATTTTGATTCGGGCTATGGTCTTACCCATGACTGGACCAGAGGATTTTTACCCCGAGGGTGAAATTGCCCTAGAGGGGGAACGTATCCTTTCAGTTGGAGAGAAAGGCTCTGCTCCCTCAGGATTTATTCCTGATAAGATTTTGGATTATCCTAACGATGTTATTTTACCGGGTCTTATTAATACTCATACCCATGCCGCTATGACCTTCCTAAGGGGCTATGCGGATGACCTTCCTTTGATGCCTTGGTTAGAGACGAAAGTTTGGCCTTTTGAGGATAAAATGTCTGACCAGGATATTTATTGGGGGACAGCCCTCGCTCTATGCGAAATGATTCGTTCTGGAACCACGACTATGCTCGATATGTATGCTTCTATGGATCAAGTCGCTGAGGCCGTCCTGACAGCGGGAACTCGAGCCGTACTTTCTCGGGGGTTAATTGGTGACGACACTGATGAGCACACGCGTTCACGTGGACAGAAAGCTCTATTAGAGAACCTTGAGTTAATTAAGAAGTATCATAAGCAGGGGGAAAATCGCCTAACCGTGATGTTTGGCCCACATGCTCCATATACTTGCTCAGGAGGGTTTCTGCAACAGATCAAAGCACAAGCAGATCGTTATGGAGTAGGGATTCATATCCATGTAGCTGAAACAAAGGACGAAATTAATACCATCCACCAACAACAGGGGTTAACGCCTGTACAATGGTTAGATAAGCTAGGTATATTGGGTGGGCATGTCGTAGCTGCCCATTGTGTACACTTAACTCCAGAAGATATAAAAATTATGGCTCGGAAAAATGTTCGTGTAGCTCATAATCCGGAAAGCAATATGAAACTTAATAGTGGTACAGCACCGATTCCAGCTTTGCGGGCCAAAGGAGTCATTGTAGGGCTAGGTACAGATGGGGCTTCGAGTAATAACAATTTAGATCTTTTTGGTGAAATGCGTAGTGCCTCTTTTCAACAGAAACTTCAAGTCGGTGCTACAGCTCTTCCTGCATATGAGGTCTTGGAAATGGCTACGATTGGTGGAGCCCGTGTTTTAGGTCTGGAAGGCGTGGGCGTGCTCGCGCCGGGCTATAAGGCAGATTTAATCAGTATTAATCTGGACCAGCCGCACTTTTATCCGCGCTTTTCTATTCCCGCTCATTTGGTATACTCGGCTCATGCCGGTGACGTACGCACCGTTATTGTTAACGGAAAAGTTATTATGGAAGAACGAAACCTCCTTACGCTAGATGAGAAGAAGATCTGTAATGAAGTAGAGATAAGGGCTAAACGAATAGCTGAAGAGTTAAGTTGAGGATGAATGGGCTGATCGAAAAGCGAAATCAGGTCGCTCCCACAGTAAGATTTATTACGAAAAGTATTAAACCTAACATTTCTATTCAAAAGGTTGCTGTAAGTAAAGGATAGTGAACAATGCAGATAGGGTTAAACAACAATAAACTAAGGAAGTCCATCCTTAGTTTATGCTTATCAGTATCTTCGAGTGTTCTTTAAAATTGATTAAAATCATCTAACAATACAAGGTGGTTAGCTGGATCTTGTGTTGGTGCTGAATCTGTCTATTTACAATATCAACTATACGTGATACGAGGCTCGAAGGATTTAAATAATATCATAAAGATCCACGTCATCTCGAACAGAAAGATGGCTTTTATCTGCTTTAGCTTTAGTCGATTCCAGACTGGCAGCGTTAATGAGATTTTTCATTGTAGACAAAGGGTCATCAGGGCGATTTTGATGGCGGCGGCCTCCCACAATTCCGGCCGAGACAGACACAATGATATTAAAAGGAAACGGATGGGAAGCGAACGCAGGCTTTAGACGGTGAACTAAGCTGATACTTTCTGAGAAATTAGCGGCAAGAAGAATGACGAATTCGTCCCCGCCAAAACGACAGAGATAAGCATTGTTCTGAACGAAGTTCTTTAGAAGCTTACTGACTTCTAGCAAAATAAGATCACCTTTGGCATGTCCGTATGTTTTATCAATCACTCCGAAATTATTTATGTCAAGAAAAATAATGGAGATCTCTTGTCCGGCGGCTAACAGCTTGCTACCTTGGTAATAAAGATAATCACTTTTGTAAAGTCCCGTCAGAAGATCAATGTGTTTTCCTAACTCATGGTACAAGTGGGAACGGGTGAGAATGCCCTGAAATTCATTTCCATCTTGAATTAGGACCACTGCGACGTTTAGAGCGTCGATTATCTCTTGGGCCTGCCAAAGCGATGTAGACGGACTGACTACAGGAATTTCCGTAGTCATGATGTCGGCAGCAATTCGATTGGGGTGGGCAGTAAACAATTCTCTTGGGGTAAGAACCCCTTGAATGTGATTATTTTCCCAAACTAGGCAATAATTCATATTCCCTTCACTGAGCAGGGTTTGGATCTTGCGCACACCGTCCAAAGGGTTTACTTTAAGATACTCCTGGGTGCAAATAGAAGCAACAGAGTTTATCATAAATCCACAGATTTACTAACGTGCAGGATAATGCTGATCTGGGCCTTAATAATCATTTGCTCGTTAGAAATTTTCTCCCCTTCCTCCAGAATTAGATTGACCAATTTCTCCCGAGGAAGCATACTTAACAGGCCCTTGCGCAAGACAATGGCCTCGATAAAAGGGTGTTCGAGTTTAATAATTTCATACTGATCCGGGCTTAGAACATCAACCATCCTTTTAGCTGCTTCCGGACCAATGGGGGCTTTAGTACCGACGATTAAAATGTCCTGCATGGGAGGCATTTCAAACTCGCTCAAACGCATATTTATTTCAGCTTTTTTGCTAATCTCTGATGGAGGCATTAAGGTGCTCCTTTCCCCTTTTATGATATTTTAGCATAAGTTGTAGAAAAAGGAAAGATTGCGTAAACACTTGGGTTTCTTTTTGCTCAGCAATCAAGCAAAATCGGTCATTGCGGTTGTACTTTATGAGGTCGAGTAAAAATAAACTGGAGTTTGATTTGAGTTAGTAAATATCTATAAAGAAGGCTCCCTCTCCTGTTGACGTTAGATAAGATCGAGAAGTTCATCTAGAAGCTCAGCAGCCACTAAACAAATCTCTGAATTTTACTATGTAGAAAGGAATATGATAAGTTAAACCGAATTCAATTATATATATGAAAAGTACAAGTCCTAACAAATGGGGGGATCAAACTTGCGACTATCGGTAAAAAAATATTGGCTGCCACTTCTATTACCTTTGCTTTTAGTGATTTCTGGATGTCAGACTTCCAACTCTCCGCCAATAGTGAGTCTTAAACCTACAGACTATTCCCATACTAATCCCCTTCCTATCAATAACCCAAACGTGCTTAAAGTGGGGTTATCCTCAGTACTCTCACCACGCGAAGCCATAAATAACTATCAGGCCTTTGTGGAATATCTTCAAACCAAAACCGGCCGTCCGGTCCAACTTGTCCAGCGCCAAACCTATCAGGAAATGAATGACTTAGTCAGGGACGGGGAGGTTGACGTAGCTTTAATTTGTTCCGGGGCTTACGTTATAGGAAAAAACAATAATATGGAGCTACTAGTTGTACCTGAAGTGAATGGCAAGTCGACTTACCAGTCCTATATCATTGTCAACGAAAATAGTAAATTTATGAGGTTTGAAGATTTAAAGGGGCAGGTTTTTGCATTTACTGATCCGATTTCTTTCTCGGGAACGATTGCTCCTACTTACATGGTAAGTCAATTAAAGTCCAAGCCCTCTGAGTATTTCGGTAGGGTGATTTATACGTATAGTCATGATAATTCCATTAAGGCAGTTCTGGACAGTGTAGTTTCAGCAGCCGCGGTTGATTCGTTTGTGTTCCAATATATTATCGCCAAAGACCCAACGATAGCTAATAAGTTAAGAATAATTGCGCGTTCACCCGAAGTTGGTAGTCCACCAGTGGTTGTAAACAGCAATATTGATCCTCATCTTAAGACTGTCTTGTTGGAAGCCATGTTGCAAATGGATAATGATCAGTTGGGAAAAAAAGCTTTAGATGCCTTAGTGATCGATAGATTTGTCTTGCCCGATAACACAGCCTATAAACCTATTGAAATTATGCTGGATACCATAAATAGATGATAAAAATAATAGTTAGCTTAATTGAAAAATTACAACAATGTTCATGGTATAAAACTGTAATCTTGCGTTACCAAAGAATAAGTATTCAAAACAAGATACTGGGCTTAGTAATAGGGGGGACGCTGCTCCTTAGTACCATGTTTGTTTGGCAAATGTCCAGCATATTAACGACGAATCTACGTGATCAATTAGATAAACGGGCAGTGTCAATCGGAAGTGATGTGGCTGCTAGGGCAACGAACGAACTGTTGATTAATAATGCTTACGCCGTGTATGATTTGATTAAAAATACTCTCCAAAATAACGAAGATGTCCTATACATTTTTGTGGTAGACCCCCAAGGCCATGTACTTACCCACACTTTCGGGGAAGGCTTTCCTAAAGACCTTCTTAAGGTAAATACAGTGACTGGGGACGAAAAGTATCATCTTAAAGTTTTGCGTAGTGAAGTGGGAATTGTCCGCGATGTTGCGGTGCCAATCCTCGCTGGAAAATTAGGAATTGCTCGAGTAGGAATGGGCGAAACTGGGTTGCAACGTGCTGTACTTCAAATGACCTGGAAGCTCTTGCTGATTGTTCTTTTCGTAGCTGCCTTAGGTATCATTGCTGCGGTCTTATTGACACGTGTACTTACACACCCTATTAAGCAACTGGTTGCTTTAACAAAAAGGGTCGCTGAAGGGGAACTGGATGTCCAAGGTAACGTTCAATCCCAGGATGAAATAGGGGTATTAACAGGTGCTTTCAACCAAATGACAGGGAGTTTAAGCCAAAACTACCGGGAACGAGAAGAATTGCTGGTGCAATTGAAAGAAAAAGAGGAAATGCGTCTTAAACTATTACAAAAGGTAATGACAGCTCAAGAGGAAGAACGCAAACGAATTTCTCGAGAACTTCATGACGAAACAAGCCAAGCTTTAACCTCGCTTATGGTAGGGTTAAAGTTATTAGAGTCTGAAGCGTCGTTATGTGCAGTTGGTGAACGATTAAAGGACATGCGCACTATTGTTTCGCAGACCTTAGAAGAGGTCCACCACTTAGCCAGAGAATTACGGCCCAGTGTCTTAGATGATATGGGTTTAGTTGCGGCCTTAGAACGATATGTGCAGGATTATGAAAAGAAGTATCAAATCGAAGTGGATTTTCACGTCGTAGGTTTCGAGGAAAAACGCGTTCCACAACCGATAGAGGTAGCCATTTATCGTATTATTCAAGAGGCCTTGACGAATGTTGCCAAGTATTCAGAATCCCCTACGGCCTCTATTCTCTTGAATTGGCGCGAGGGTTGGGTCTCGGTTATTGTAGAGGATAATGGAGTAGGTTTTGATTCGGGAATTCCATTCCAACTCGGGCAAGGGCTAGGCTTGTTTGGCATGCAAGAAAGAGCGGCTTTATTAGGTGGAACCTTTAAAATTGAGTCTCAACCCGCGGTAGGTACAACAGTTTTTATTAAAATTCCGATAAAATTAATGAAAAATCTGTCTATGACTTCTCTGAACGGGGACGATAATAATAAGGACAAGAGAGCCGAAATATAGCTCTCAACGTTCGCCAAAAAAAGGAGGTGATAGTTTGAACACTCAGAAAATAAAGATCTTGCTTGCAGACGACCACGCTGTTTTGCGGGCTGGCCTTCGGGTTTTATTAAATGCAGAAGAGGATTTCGTGGTAGTAGGCGAGGCCGCTGATGGAGAAGAAGTGTTAACCAATGTTAAAGCTTTATCCCCTGATTTGCTCCTGCTTGATTTAACCATGCCCAAAATGAATGGGCTTGAATGTATTGGAGCACTTATGGATATAGTACCAGAAGTAAAGATCTTGGTTTTAACTATGCATGACGATGAGGGATATCTTAAAGCGGCTTTGCGGGCTGGTGCTAAAGGGTATGTTTTAAAAAAGGCAGCGGATATAGAATTACTTACGGCGATCAGAACTGTCGCTAGGGGAGAAATGTTTATCTATCCTTCCATGGCAACAGCTATTGTGTACCAAATGGTCAATCCCCCGGAACCTATTTTAAAGGAGAAAAAACTAAAAAATTTAAGTGAAAGGGAAAGTGAAGTTCTACAATACTTAGCCCTGGGGCACACAAATCAAGAAATAGCTGACATTTTACATGTTAGCGTTAAAACAGTGGAAACTTACAAATCACGGGTAATGGAAAAATTAGATCTGCACAAACGAGCCGAACTTGTGCGTTATGCTCTGGAAAACGGGATTATTTCTTAATAATCTGTCAGGGTTTTTCCCTATAGTCAAAATTGATAATTTAGGGTATGCTAATACTATATTGCTAGACTTAAAAAGTAACTATTAGAATGTATAAATTTTGGGTCAGCATAAGTGCAACTAAGGTGGCCGCTTCGCTTAGGTTGGGCTAGACAAGTTTTCTTTAAATTCAACATGAAAGGAAGAGATAAATTTGTTAACAACGTTTGGATTTCTTGCACCGACGACTGCCGTGATCCTGCTAGTTGTTGCTGTCGTTATTTTTGGACCTGGAAAATTACCGGAGTTGGGTAAGTCCTTAGGCAGGGGAATTAACGAGTTCAGATCAGCAACTGGCGAAGATAAAAAAGATAATGTTGAAAGTACCAAGGATTCAGATAAGGGTTAGGATAGTAAAGTCAAAGTGGATAAATTTTAAATGGTTCAAAAAGAGAAGGGTTATGGGGAACATAGCTGTTCTCTTTTTGTTTTTTATAATTAACTTTATATCCTCGGATTTTCCATATTATTAACCTTGTGAATTTTCCTTTGAGGTATATTGGTCAGAGATTTATCAGGGTAAATCCTGACAAAGTAATTGTCCATGTCGGGAATTTCAGTGAAATATTTAGGCTTTTACCTTCTAGAGGAGTTGTGAAATTTTTCGTATAATAACTTTGGTGAAATTTTTCACCTGCCTCCGAGTCCCAAGATAGTCTGTTATCTTATCTAAGACCTGATATTCGTATGTCCGTCGGATTATAAGTTTAAGCTGGGTGTTAGGTAAATGGGACCGATAGGGTGTGGAAATATCTACGCCTGCCCGTATTTGGCGAAGGTGGCAAACACATCGATAAAATATATTACACGAAGGAGATGAAAGAATGGCGAAACGGTATGCCATGTTGATTGATCTACGCAAGTGCGTAGGCTGTCACGCCTGCACGGTGGCCTGTAAAAGTGAAAACAACGTGCCGCTGGGCGTATTCCGATCCTGGGTCGAAGAACAGGAAAAGGGCAAATTCCCCAATGTGGCACGGTTGCGTTTGCCGCGGCTCTGCAACCAATGTGAAAATCCGCCCTGCGTCAAAGTCTGTCCCGTCAAAGCCACATATCCCTTGGAGAATGGGGAGATTATCGTCAACTATGATCGTTGTATAGGCTGTGGTTTTTGTATCTCGGCCTGTCCGTATGACGCTCGCTTCATTAACCCGGAACGCCGGACGGCCGAGAAGTGCACTTATTGTAATGATCGCCTAGCGGCCGGCTTGCAACCGGCTTGTGTGAATACCTGCGTAACCGGTGCCCGTGTCTTTGGAGATATTAATGATCCGAACAGTGAGATCTCCAAGTTAATTGCTTCGAAGCCGACGACTGTCAGCAAGCCGGAACTCAACACCCGCCCGCAGACTTATTATATCGGCGCTGACGAAAAAGCCTTACGCCCGAATCTCCTGGAAATAATTGAATCGGGTATTCTGGAAAAAGCCGGAGGTGAGAAGTAAATGACTACTGTTAATTTCTTTAGTATAAACCGGGAAATTTATTGGGGTTTATTTATCGCTTTGTACTTTTTCTACACAGGGATGAGTGCAGGGTCCTTTATTCTCACTAGTCTGGGAGCGGTTTTTGGAATCGAAAAATATAAAAAAATAGCTAAAGTGGGAGTCATTTTGGCCCTAGTCATGCTTGCTTTTGCTCCCTTGCATTTGATAATCCACCTGGCGCAGCCCGGTCGTGCCTTAACCCTGTTTTATCGCATCAATCTGACTTCGCCGATGTCGTGGGGCGTCTATCTCCTAATTCTTTATCCGGCGGTCCTGGTGATCTACGCCTGGTATCTTTTCCGGCAAGATATGGTGCGCGGCCTGGACAAAGGCGGGTTTAAAGCTTCGTTTTACCGCTTCTTCCTATTCGGTAAGACCAATATGTCGGAAGCAGCCAAAGAGCATGACCGCAAAAAGCAGAAGTTTTTCGGCACCTTAGGTGTTCCACTGGCTCTGCTGGTTCACGGCTACACAGGGTTTATTTTGGGGGTAGTAGAAGCCAGGGCGATTTGGTATACCCCGCTGATGCCCTTTATCTTCCTGATGTCGGCCATGGTTTCCGGCACCGGCCTGTTTATCATCGTCCTGCTGCTCGTGGAGAAGTTTAAATTAGGCAAGATCAATGAGGATATCAAGCCACTGATCGCGGATATCGCCAACCTCATGAAGTGGTTCATCTTCGTCGATGCGATTCTGATGATAGTTTACTTCATTACTCTGTGGTACTCTGGGGAAACCAGCTACGCAGCCGCCTATTATTTCCTCTATAAAGAAACCGGAAGTTTCCTGGGTATTGAAATCGGTGTAGGCTTGTTGCTGCCGTTTATCATCGTATTTTCCAAAAAAGGCCGGCAAAGCATCACGGCCGTGGTCATTGCTTCAATCATGACTATAATCGGCGTGTTGTTTATGCGGATCAATTTTGTTGTCGGCGGGCAAAGAATACCGCTTACCAACGGACAGATCCCTGAATTCGTTGTTCCCGGCTGGGAAGTGGGAGCTATCGTCGCTATCGCGGCAGCCGCGGTGGCTGTGCTGGTGTTCATTTACTCCATTATGCCGATGAATCGTCCCGGTGTTGAGGAAAAGACTGCCAAAACGACTTCAATCGCAAATTCAAACGCAAAGGGGGTAGCCCAATAATTATGGATATAACACGGAGAAAATTTCTCATCGGATCCGCCAGTCTTGGCGCAGTCATGGCCGTTGCCCCGATTGCTTTTGCCGAAGTGGCGCCGAACAATGTTCCAAGCTGGAAAACAGGTTCGCCGGGCGTTGACGGTCTGGACACTGATCCCAACGTAAATGTAATTTATTCAAATTGTTTGAACTGCCACGGCAGGTGCAGTATCCGGGTCAGAGTTAAAGACGGGGTAGCGATCAAGCTGGATGGCAATCCTTACAGCCAGATGGTAACCGATACGCCTCTCCCATACGATACCGACCCCAAGGAAGCGCGTAAAGTATCTGCTAAATTGTGCGCGCGCGGCCAGGCGGGTTTGCAGATCATGTATGATCCCCTGCGGGTGCAGCAGCCGCTGAAACGGGCCGGCAAACGCGGGGAGAATAAGTGGCAGGCCATCAGCTGGGAACAGGCCTATAAAGAAATAATTGAAGGCGGCAACCTGTTTGGGGAAGGCAATGTCGAGGGTTTGCGCGCCGTACGGGATTTAACAAACCCCGTCGATCCGGCGGCTCCCGAACTGGGGCCGAAAGCCAACCAGTTTATTTTCTTTGCGGGACGGATTCAACATTCCCGGGCCGACTTTTCCAAACGTTTTGTCAATAATTCCTACGGCTCAATCAACTGGATTGAGCATACCTCGGCCTGTGAAATAAGCCATCACATTGCCTCCGATGTGACTTTTGCCGGCAAACACGTGTTGCACCCCGATTTCGAAAATACCAAGTTCATTGTTAACTTCGGGGCCAATTACGGGGAAGCGAACTTCCCAATGAACGGTCTGAGCCGCAAAATGGCCAATTTCCGGGTCAAAGGCGGTCGTATGGTTACCGTCGATCCTAGGTTTTCGGTGGCCGCCTCTCACTCCGACGAGTGGGTGCCGATTACTCCGGGGGCGGATGCTGCTTTCGCCCTGGGCATGATCCAATGGATCATTGACAACAAACGCTATGACAAAGCGTTTTTGGAAGCTCCCTCCAAAGAGGCCGCGGCCAAGCTGGGAGAGACCAGTTGGACGGATGCCACTTACCTTGTCCGTACCGATAACGGAAAGTTTTTACGCGGGGATGAGGCCGGCTTAGGCGGCACCACGGATGATTTTGTCGTCTTAGCTGGCGGCACTCCGGCTCTGGCGGCTAAAACCGGTGCCGGGGATTTGACCGGGGAGGCTGCGGTGAACGGAATTGCCTGCAAAACCGCGTTCCAACTGATGACCGAGCGCGCCAAGGAAATGAGCCTGGATGACTGTGCCAAAATCAGCGGGGTGCCCAAGGAGCAGCTGATCCGGGTGGCCGACCAGTTCTCTTCTTACGGGAAATATGCCGTCGCCGACTTCTACCGGGGACCGGTGAAGCACACCAATGGTTTCCAGGCCGGGCGGGCAATTTGTATCCTGAACCTCCTGGTCGGCAATATCGACCACCGCGGCGGCTATCAACCAGGCGGCTCGAGTCTTAGTTACATGGCAGGCAAACACGACCTGGCCAAGCTGCTGCCCGGGGCGGTGAAACCGGGCGGGATAAGGCTTTCCCGTGAAAAGGCCAAATATGAAGACTCCACCGAATTCAAGCAGAACGGGTATCCAGCCAAGCGGCCGTGGTTCCCCCTCACCACCAATATCTGGCAGGAAGCGATGGCAGGGGCGCTGGAAGGTTATCCTTATCCGGTCAAAATCTTTTGGCTGCACATGGGCAATCCCGCCTATGCCCTCCCGGCCATGAAAGAAACGATTATCAACGGGTTAAAAGATACGAAAAAAATCCCCTTATTCATTGCCACCGATATCGTCATTAGTGAAACTTCCATGTATGCCGATTATCTTCTGCCCGATGTCTCCTATCTGGAGCAATGGAATGTAACCGCTTCTCCTCCGCCGATTCTCGGACAGGTTACCAATATCCGCCAGCCGGTGCTGTCAAAATATGTGTTCCCGCAAACCAAGTCCCTGGAAAATATCATGATTGACCTGGCCAAAAAAATGGGTCTGCCCGGTTTCGGTGACAATGGTTTTGCTCCCGGCCTACCGCTTAATAAAGAGGAAGACTGGTACAATAAAAACTTTGCCAACGTGGTTGCCAAGTCCGGCAAGATCCCGGGAGCTACCGAAGAAGCCCAGATCAAATACATTCTTGAGCGCGGCGGAGTCTTTGATCCGGGCGGGGCCTATGACGGCAACATGATGAAGAGCAAGGTCGGCAATCTGTGCTCGATCTATGCGGAAAAGGTCGCGACCACGAAGGATGCCATGACCGGGAAAAAATTCGACGGGATACCTAAATACTATCCGGTCATGAATGCCAAAGACCAGGTGGTCAAAGACGATGGTTATCCCTTTGTTACCAACACCTATAAGCAGGCTTTGATGACGCAAAGCCGCACCATATCCGGCCCCTGGCTGACGGATATTCAACCGGAAAACTTTGTGGAAATGAATGACGAGGACGGAGCTAAGTTGGGACTCAAAAATGGCGATTTAGTGAAAGTTACCGGCCCGACGAACAAAAACGGTGTGACCGGACGAGTGCGGCTGCGCCCGGGTATCCGCCCTGGGACAATAGCAGCAAGTCAAGGATACGGGCATTGGAATTACGGCGCAGCTGATGCGCTGGTGGACGGTAAGGTGGTGCGCGGTGACAAAAGGCGGAGCACAGGGGTTAATTTCAACCCTGTCATGCGCCTGGACGAATCCATCGGCAGTGTCTGCCTGCAGGACAAAATCGGCGGCAGCGTTTCCTTCTTTGATTCCCGTGTTAAAGTAGAGAAGGCTTAGAGAAGTTTCCTATAATAATCTGGGACCTGGATAAGGATGGTGGGGCAGAGGATTGCTCTGCCCCACCATCCTCAACGCGAAAGGGTGAAGTATCTTGCTAACATTGGAGTCGCAAACTGCCCCTGCCGGCATCGCCCCGGAAAATGAACCCATCATTCGGGCTGCTCTATATAACCTGTTTGCCACCGCTTTGGCCCGAGGCATCGATGAGTCTTGGCTGAACCCCCATTTTCAAAGGCACTTGGCCGTCGGATTGCCTGACCAGGAAGGCAAACCGGAGATGCTGCGCGCATTGAAAAAGATGGCCGCCAATCGGGAATTCTTGCGGGAAATCCAATTGGACTATGATGCACTGTTTCTGGTACCGGGTCCGCAGCTTATTTTTCCTTATGAGTCTTGCTACACTTACCCCAATAGTGATGGAACGTTTGGTCGCTTATGGCAGAAACCGGCCCAGCATATGTACAGCATCCTACAGGATTGGGGGATCAAATTCGCCGATGGATGGGATCTTATTCCGGATCATATTGGCGTGGAACTCTATTTTATGGCCGAACTTTGCCGATTTGAGGCGGAAACCAAACTGGATCGCCACCAGTTGGAGCAGTGGCAACGGGAATTCTTTAAAACCCATTTGCATCCCTGGATTTTCAAGTTAGTAGATAACTTAGAGCAGAAGGCCGCGACCGGGTTTTACCGCGGAGTAGCTAACTTATTACGCAGTTTCTTACTGGAGGAATGGCAGGCACTCAATGGAAGTGAATAGAGATCATGTAGGGAGTGACAAAATAAACGACCCCTTGGGGTCGTTTATTTTGTGTCGGGAAAAAAACCTTACATAAAATTAGGCATTTGCACTATCAGAAAGTAATTTTGGGTCAGCATAAGAAATAAATTTGATACTCTCCGAGCCTCTTTACCTAAACTCAAAAGAGCAGGGTAACTTGGCCGTTTCGGGTACGGAAGGAAACAACCGTGCCTCCGCATGTTTGGAAAGGAGAACTTAGGTTGTATAAATTACAGCCCTTGTTTGACATTGTCCAAACAAGGGCTGTTTTTATTGGATTAGATAGTATAATAAGGTTTAAACATTTGATATCATCCTACCTCGAATTTTAGCTGGAGAGAAATTATCGAAGCAAGATTTGCTTGAACTAGCGCATGGTGGACTTTGTCTGCAATGTTCAGAGTGCAGATATCCGGTTTGCCCGTTAGGGAAGGCCTAGAGAAGGAGCGCACAAAATGCTAGAATTCATTTCACTTGAAGAAGCAACCCGTCTCATAATGGAAACCCACAAGTTATCGAAAATTGAATATGTCCCGTTGCAACACTCTCGTGGGAGGGTACTCGCAGAAAATCTTACTGCTAAAATTAACATTCCCCCTTTTAACCGGGCTGCGGTTGACGGTTACGCTGTAAACTCCAACGATACTGGGGACAGGCAGTTCTCAATAAAGGGTAAAATCCCTGCAGGTCATGATTTTACTGGGTTGGTAACAAGTGGCGAGGGTATAAGAATATTTACGGGAGCGCCCGTGCCCAAGGAAATAACAGCAGTCGTTCGTCAGGAAGATGTCGATGTTCAAAGTAATAATATAATGCTTAAGAAGCCCTGGTCATTGGGCGACAACATAGCTTTATGTGGAGAAGATATCAAAGAGGGCGAACAGTTGCTTAACGAAGGAATCGTCATTACACCAGCGTGTGTGGGGTTACTCGCTTCTCAAGGTTTCACCCAAATACCTGTATTTCAACGGCCAAAGGTTGGAATTTTGTCAACAGGCGATGAACTAGTACTACCTGGTGAACCGTTGAGGCCAGGTAAAATATATAACAGCAATCTGTTTTCAATTATTGCCCTGGTAGAAGACTTAGGAGCAGAAGCAGTACCTCTAGGGATAGTAACAGATTCCATTGGAGCAGTTTC